>FWPV01011311.1_pt1 | contig 14248 bp, 9 predicted proteins | sample 2228371 | NCBI WGS metagenome assembly FWPV01 (sample SAMEA103939776, study PRJEB20133) | metagenome
AAACTCCTTTGTGGTATGGCATGATAAGCGCAGTGGCGGTTATGACATCTATGGCGCCCGGGTAACAAAGGAAGGTGCTGTGCTTGACCCACAAGGCTTTCTCATCTCTGCCGGACCAACGAGCCCATATGATATATGTCCGGCGGTCTCGTTTGATGGGACAAACTACCTGGTGGCGTGGCCAGACTACCGCAGTGGGAATTATGACATCTATGGGGCGCGGGTGACACCGGCGGGCGTTGTCCTTGACACCGCTGGCATTGCCATCTCCCCCCCGGAGGGTGACCACTATTATCCGGCGGTCTCGTTTGATGGGACAAACTACCTGGTGGCGTGGACAGACTACGTCAGTGGGAACATCTACGGTGCCCGGGTGACACCGGCGGGCGTTGTCCTTGACACGATGGGTATTGCCATCTCCACCGGGGATAAAGACCAATTATGGCCGGCGGTCTCGTTTGATGGCACAAACTACCTGGTGGTGTGGCAAGACTATCGCAGCGGCGGTAATCCTAACATCTATGGGGCGCGGGTAAATTCTAATGGTATTGTCCTTGACACCGCCGGATTTGCCATATCTCCCAATGGGCGCTATCCGGCGGTCTCGTTTGATGGGACAAACTACCTGGTGGCGTGGACAGACTACCACAGTGGGAATTATGACATCTATGGGGCGCGGGTAACCCCGGATGGTGTCATCCTTGACACCGCTGGCATTGCCATCTCTACCGCTCCTGAGGAACAGAGAAGTCCGGCGGTCTCGTTTGATGGGACAAACTATCTGGTGGTGTGGGGAGATAAGCGAAGTGGGTGGGATAACTCTGACATCTATGGGGCGCGGGTGACACCAGAGGGTGTTGTCCTTGACCCGGGTAGCATTCCCATAATTACCGCTGGAAATCATCAGGTTTCACCGAAAGTCTCGTTTGATGGGACAAATTATCTGGTGGTTTGGCAGGACTACTATTGGGGAAACTGGAATATCACTGCGGCCCGGGTGAGTCCAGGGGGGTATGTCCTTGACACCTTTTCCATTTGCATTGCTGTTGGTGAGCAGTCTTCGCCAACGGTCCTGTTTGATGGCACAAACTACATAGTGATGTGGCAGGACAACCGGAAAGGGAGTTTTGACATCTATGGTGCCCGGGTGAGTCCTGGAGGTGTTATCCTTGACCGGGGACCGGTGGTTATTCAACCCGGCGACCAGCGTTATCCGGCACTAACCGGTGGTCAGGGAAGCCCGGTCTTTTTAGTTTATCAGGGTTGGACCGGAACGGTTGGCAGTAAGACCTATAATACCGACCGCATCTGGGGCAAGATAAACCCGAATGTAGGTGTTGAAGAACGCGCTACGCTCAACGCTCAACGCCTAACGCCAAATGCAACGGTTGTGCGCGGGGTGCTAAAATTGACTCCGGTCTTCGGTCGTCGGTCCTCGGTCTCTCTGCTTGACATCTCCGGTCGGAAGGTAATGGAACTTAAGCCCGGTGCAAATGACATCCGCCACCTTGCCCCGGGTGTATATTTTATGAAAGAAGATTCAAGGAGAGTTCAAAAGGTGGTGGTAATAAGATAAACATTATAAGGTGAAAGAGAGAGTTTCCCTTTAACCGTAGGGAGGCAAAAATGAGGAAGTTTTATATAGTGACAGTAGTGGTGGGGTGCGCCTTTGGGGTAGTCCTTGCTGACACTTATGAAGGCAGGGTTGACACCATCGGTGGCACCACCTACGACTATCAGGTGATTGGTCCGATTAAGCGGGTTTTATGCAACTCGCCAGACTCAAGGCTTGTTGCCATCTGGATGTTTTCCGCCCAAGAATCCCCTTTTAACGACCGAAATATCCGTTATAACTACTACGACTATAACCAGCGAACCTGGAACTGGATTGACCCGAATTTTATGAACTCCGGAATGAATATCTATACTGAGCGCAGCGGGTTCGGCAATGGCGGAGTTCGTTCAGATACCGCGATTGCAGTCACCCACCAAAGACCTTCAGGTCAAGCGATTCGCCCGGTGCTGGCTGGCGAGGGTTTAGGGTTCTGCTCTGGACCGAGCGGTTATTTCTATCCAGTGATGGCGGTGGGAGGAAATGGCTGGATTCATATAGCAATGACCGAGGAGGCGACTTATGAAAAGGTGTTTTACTCCCGATGCACAACCTGGTGTTCTTGGAGCGCGCCGGTATTAATTGGCGAGGCGCTTTGGCCTACCTATAACATCTCCGCTTCACCGGTGAGTGATAATGTGGTTATTGTCTGGGTGAAGTCAAGAGCAGTTCCCGTTAGGGTGGACTCTCTTTTCTACTGTCTCTCAAGTGACGGTGGAACAACCTGGTCTGGGCCGACCTTTTTACCGGCCCCAGCCGCTTTTGGCACTGATACCATTACCTCCTTCTCCGGGTTCGGCCCGTTTCCCTATTATGACAAAAATGACCAGTTGCATATTGTCGTTCCGGTGGTGCCGGTGGTAAGAGATACAATCAGGTCAACACCTGCCGGAATATACCACTGGTGTGAGACCAATACTCCTCAATGGTCTTTGGTGCGGCGAGCGGGTTGTGCAGAGGAAAATCTCCAAGGTCTGTTAGGAGCTAGCTATGTCGGTTATCCCAGTATTGGTGAGGATAGCAAAGGCAATCTCTATGTTACCTGGGAGGAGCTTGACTCGCTTAATATTGAACCGGTTACACACTATTTGCGGGCAGGTATCTGGCTTGCCGGTAGCACCGATAATGGTCAAACCTGGCTTTCACCCTTACGGCTTACACCACCCAATACCGTTTCCCACCGGTTTCCCTGCGTTGCTGACCTAATGATTTCCGGCGATGAACTGGATACAGTGGCGGTGGTTTATATGATGGATTCAATTGCCGGATGTTATGTGAATAACCAGGGTCCTGTAAGCAATAATCCGGTCGTGTGTCAGTTCCTTACGGTTGATTTAAGTGGGGTGGGAGAAGAGCAGAAACCGGTTAAGAACCAAGAGCAGATGGCAACGATCGTGCGTGGAATACTGAGATGGGAGACAGTCTTCAGTCCTCGGTCTTCGGTCTCTTTGCTTGATGTTTCCAGCAGGAAGGTGCTTGACCTTGTGTCGGGGCAAAATGATGTCCGTCATCTTCCTCCAGGTGTGTATTTCATCCGCCCGGGGTCAAGCGTAGAGTGTGATGCGTCAGGCGTTCAGAAGGTGATTATTACCAGGTGAGTAAGGTACTTCGCACCTACTAAAGGAGGGAAGAGGGAGAAGGGAGCGGTTCTCTACCTGCTCAGTGCTATGACTTCCCCCGAGGACGGATGGTGGGGGACGGGCAAAGGAAAGTTGTCCGGGCTGTCGTCAGGGTGGAGGACCGCCGTGTTGTGGAATCCGCAAGTGCGCACAGCGGCGAAAGGTGAAGGTGTGCGTATTCTGTCCGGATTGGCCCTGCCCAGAATCAGGGACACTGATTAATTAAGTGGAATTTTCATCTGAGGGCGGTGAGCACCGGTTCCAGTAATGGAGGTTGAGATTGACATTTTGTTTTGGTTGCAGAAACTTTTTTATGAATGGGGCAATGGCAAAAGTGTTTTTGTTTATAGCTCTGGTTGCCGGTTTAATTAACAGTTGCGGTTGTCAGAAGAAGCCGGCGGTTAATAGTTTGCCTCGTTTGCAGGTGGTGGGTAATGAGATTAGGGATGAGGATGGTAACCGGATTATTTTTTACGGGGTGAATGCGATTGACCCGGCCTGGCTGAAGATGTATTACCATCACTGGGGAGTGGCTTATTTTCAGAAGATGAAGGAGTGGGGGGTGAAGATTGTCCGTCTGCCGGTGCATTTTCCCGCGTATAAGTGGTTTGAGGCAAAAGAGAAGGGTTCTTATCGCCGGCTTTTACGAGAGGCGGTTGATTGGGCTGGGAGTCAGGGGATTTATTCAATAATTGATTTTCACGCCATCGGCTATCCACCAACCGGCGAGTGGCAGGTGGGTCAAGCAGAGGACCCGAACTGGGGGCAGATTTATCAGTTTACCCCGGCGGAGTTGAAGGGTTTCTGGCAGGAGATTGCCCAGGAGTTCGCCAATGATTCCCGAATCGCATTTTACGACCTTTTTAATGAACCAGCAAAAGGCTTGCCCTCCGGGCAGAATACCAGCCTTGACGCCTGGTTGGAATGGCGGGATTTTGCCGAGAGCTTAATTGATATTATTCGTCAGTACGACAAAGAAAGGTTGGTTTTGGTCGGCGGGTTGCAGTTTTCTTATGACCTGCGCTATGTCCGAGATTATCCGATTCGCCGAGGGGGGGTGGTTTATTCGGTCCATATCTATCCCTGGTCTTTGCTGCCCGGTGATTGGCACGCCAACTGGGATACGGCGTTTGGCAATTTAACTGATTGTGTTCCGATTCTGGTGGGCGAGGTTGGGTTTGACCCGAACGCTAATGATGAAGGGATGCGCGGGACGCCCGAGGATTTCGGGATTCCTCTGATTGATGGGTATTTGGCGCCGAAGGGTATCGGCTGGCTGGCGTGGAACTTTGGTCCGGAGTGGACGCCGGCGTTAGTTTCGGACTGGAACTATACGCCTACCGTTTCTGGTAGTTTCTTTCGGGAGAGGATGTTAAGGTATAAGTAAACGAAAGGAGTTAGATGACCAGACTTTGGCAAAATATTTGCTTTAGTCTAATTTTGGTGTTAATTGGCTGTCTCTCTTCCCAAAATGAGCATTGTGGGCTTTTTCCAGTTCGGAGTCAGGGAAAGTGGGGATATATTGACCGGCAGGGTATGTTGGTAATTACGCCTCAATTTGAGGAGGCGGAGGATTTTGCCTGTGATGTTGCCCGGGTGAAGTTGGGAGGTAAATTTGGCTATATTGACCGAAATGGCAAGTTGGTCATTACCCCCCAGTTTAATGGGGCGATGGACTTTTCCGAACGTAGAGCCGGGGTGTGGCAAGACTGGAAGTGGGGATATATTGATATTAACGGTAAGATGGTCATTAACCCGCAGTTTGATTTCGTTCAGGAGTTTTCCGAAAATCGGGCAGCGGTTTGGCTAAACGGGAAATGGGGGTATATTGACAGTTCCGGGAGTTATGTAATTCCAGCCAATTTTCTTTGGGCGTGGCGTTTCTCCGAGGGGCTTGGTTGCGTTTATACCCAAAATGGGTTTGGTTATATCAACCGGGAGGGCGATTACGCTATTGACCCGCAGTTTGATAATGCCCGGTGTTTTTCCGAAGGGTATGCCAGTGTCGCGGTCGGTGATTTGTGGGGATTTATTGACCGAGAGGGAAAGTTCGTTATCAATCCTCAATTTGATGGTGCCGGTGATTTTTCTGAAGGTTTGGCGCGAGTGCAGATTACTAACTTATGGGGTTACATTAATCCTCACGGAAAATATGTTATCAACCCTCAGTTTAATTCAGCCGGCGACTTCTCAGAAGGGTTGGCACCGGTTGACAAGGAGGGCAAATGGGGTTACATTGATAGTAAAGGCAGGTTGACGATTGAACCACAGTTTGACCAGGCTGAGCAGTTCAGGGGCGGTCTTGCCCTGGTTAAACAGGGAGGTGTTGAGGGCTACATCGACAAAAAAGGACGGTGGGTGTTTGTTTTTGATTAGTTGACCTCTTTTGAAGGTTATAGTTGCTGAATCTAAGTGATAATATTATAATTTGTAAATGTTTTTGGAATCCGAAAGGAGAAAATATATGAGAAAATTAGCATTTTTTAAATTCATTGTTTTTTTACTGCTATTGTCATTTTTCGCCGGGTGTCTCAAGCGGACCTTTCTTGTTTCTGAAAGTGAAGAGAAGTACCCGGTGCTTTATCCGGCAAGGGTGGGCGGTCCTGCTGGTAAATGGGGCTATCTTGATTCTACCGGTAGGTTTGTGATTGAGCCCCAGTTTGATGGGGCAGGACCGTTTTTGGAGGGTCTTGCTTATGTGGCGGTAGGAAAGAAGTGGGGGTTTATTGACCATACCGGCAGATGGGTGATAAAACCGAAGTACGAGGTTGTCCTCCCATTTTTTGATGGACTCGCCGGGGTGGTGATTAAAAAAAGGTGGGGTTATATCGACCGCAGAGGTAGGTTTGTGATTAAGCCCCAGTTTGACATGATAATGCCCTTTTTTGATGGCTATGCTCAAGTTAAGGTAGGCGGGCTTACAAGCGGGAAGTGGGGGATAATTGACAAGAAAGGCCGGTTTGTAATAAAACCGGTGTATGATTTATTAGGAAGATTTCGCGAAGGGCTCGCCTGTGTCGGGACATTGTCACCGAAAAAGTGGGGGTTCATAGATACCACCGGGAAATGGATAATCCCGCTTCAGTTTGATGAAGTTATGGAGTTTTCCTACGGTCGTGCCCCGGCGATGATTGGTGATATTGAAACCGGTAAGTGGGGTTTTATTGACCGAACCGGGAAGTTTGTGATTGAGCCTCAGTTTGAAGAGGCGGGAATTTTTTCTGAGGGTCTTGCCCGGGTAAAGAAGGGCGGCAAATTTGGTTATATTGACACTACCGGTAAAATAGTAATTCCTCCTCAGTTCCGGGAGTCGGGGCATTTCCATGAGGGTGTTGCCTGGGCAAGGGTTGGCGATAGGTATGGGTATATTGATACTACCGGTAAGGTGGTAATTGAACCGCAGTATACCGCTACTGGCGATTTTATCGGTGCCTTAGCACCGGTCGCGGTTGAAGGCAAGGGCGCCTACATAAATAAAAGCGGTAAGTTTGTCTTCGGACCCGAGGAGTAGGAGGCGAGCGGGTTGTGAACCATCGGGAGTTGCGCCGGACTTTTCTTGAGTTTTATGCCCAAAGGGGACATAAGATTGTCCCGAGCAGTTCTTTAATCCCGTCCAATGACCCCACCCTGCTTTTCACCAGTGCCGGAATGGTCCAGTTTAAGCCATTTTGGGCTGGGACAGTGGAACTTCCCTATAAGCGGGCGTGCTCAATTCAGAAATGCCTTCGTGCCTCTGATTTGGAGCGGGTGGGAAAGACACCGCGCCACTGCACCTTTTTCGAGATGCTCGGCAACTTCTCTTTTGGCGACTATTTTAAGGCAGAGGCGATTCCCTGGGCGTGGGAGTATCTAACCGATGTGGTGAAACTTGACCCATCCCGACTCTATGTCTCAGTATTTGAGGAGGATGAAGAGGCGTATAGGGTTTGGCATAAAATAGTAGGTTTGCCCGAGAGTAAGATTTACCGGCTTGGTGCCGAAAACAACTTCTGGGGACCTGCCGGTGAGACCGGTGCCTGCGGACCTTGTTCGGAGATTTATTATGATTTAGGACCGGAGTTTAGCTGTGGTAAGGAGACCTGCGCCCCGGGTTGCGATTGCGACCGGTTCAGTGAGCTTTACAACATCGTCTTCCCCCAGTTCAATCAAATGGCGGACGGGACCAGGGTGCCGTTAAAGAATCGCGGGATTGACACGGGAATGGGACTGGAGCGACTGGCGATGGCCTCCCAGGGCAAAAAAAGCATCTTTGAGTCCGACCTGTTTGCACCGATTGTCAAGAGTGCGAAGGAGATGTCGGAGATGGATTTAACCGCGGAGAATCGGACGATGTTTTATATTGCTTGTGACCATGCCCGGGCTTTAACCTTTGCCATTGCGGATGGGGTGATTCCCTCAAATGAGGGGCGGGGTTATATTTTAAGAAGCATTTTGCGCCGGGCGCTGATATTCGCCTATCGGCAGGGAATTAAAGAGCCGTTTCTTTATAAGGTCTCAGCCGGGGTGGTGGAACTGATGCGGCAGTTTTATCCGGAACTGGTGGGGAAACGAGAGCAGACCGCATTGATTATCAAGTCGGAAGAAGAGCGATTTTTAAGAACGCTAACCGCTGGCTTGGAAAGATGGGGGTGGGTCTTAGAAAAGTACGAGGGTGAAGGGGAGATTCCGGGTGAGGAGCTGTTTAAACTTCATGATACTTATGGGTTTCATATCGAACTGGTGGAGGAACTGGCAAAGGATGCCGGGGTGAGACTGGACTTAGCCGGGTTTGAGAAGGCGATGGGAGAACAGAAGGAGCGGAGTCGGAAGGCGAGTTTCGTCTCTTTGGGTGCAACTACCCAGAAGAGCGAGACGCCGGTGGTAGTAGAGTTTGTCGGATACAGTCAGGACGAATTGGAGACCGAACTTTTGAGTTTTACTCCGCAGGAGGATGGGAGTTATGAGATTTTGTTAAGAGAGACGCCATTTTATGCTGAGGCGGGGGGGCAGGTTGGTGACACTGGCAAGGTGATTGGCGACGGGTTTGAGTTTGAGGTAATTGACAGTTATTATAAATACGGAGTCCGGCTCAGTCGGGCAAAGTTAAAGTGGGGGAGTCCGAAGAGCGGGAGGGTTTTTGCCCAAATTGATAAGCGCCGGCGACGGGAGATTGAACGGGCACACACCGCTACCCACTTACTCCACGCCGCATTACGCCGATATTTTGGTGATTATGTGAAACAGGCGGGCTCTTTAGTGGAACCGGGGAGGTTGAGGTTTGACTTTACCGCTTTTGAGCCCTTAAAAGAGGAAGAGAGGACTAAGGTTGAGGAGCTGGTTTACGAGCAAATCATTGAAGACCTGCCGGTGGAGTGTCTTACCGATGTGTCTTTAGCGGAGGCAAAACAGATGGGTGCCCTGGCTTTTTTTGAGGAGGAGTATGGAGAAAGGGTGCGGGTAGTAAGGATTGGTGACTTCTCAATGGAACTTTGTGGCGGGACCCACCTCCGGCGCACCGGGGAAATCGGGTTTTTCCGAATTGTTGCGGAAGCCGGTGTTGCCGCCGGGATTCGCCGGATTGAAGCGGTGGTGGGGAAAGAGGCTTTTCTTCGGGTCGCTTGCCAGCGTCAGACCATTGACCAGTTACAGCAATCCCTGGGTGTCAGCGAAGACCTGCTTTTGAATCGGGTGGAGGGTTTGAGTGATGAGGTAAAAAGGTTGGAAAACAGGCTCCGCCAGTTGTCTGGGCAACTTGCCCGGCAAGAGGCATTAAAACTTTGGGAAAAGGCGGAGAGGGTTTCAGGAGTGAAACTAATCATTGAACATTTCCCCCATTTTCAGATTGATGAACTCCGGATGGTTGTTGACCATTTCCGGGAGATAGCTACCGGTGAGTATCTCGGATTGTTGTCGGGTGGGGTGAGTGGCGAGCGGTTGCGTTATGTGGTGTTCGTGAGCCCGGGTTTAGAAGAAAAGTTGTCGGCAAATGGGCTGGCAAAGGTTGTTGGTCAGGCTCTGGGAGGAGGCGGCGGTGGCAGGGTGAATCTCGCTGAGGGTGGCGGAGCGGTGGATAGGCTTAATGCCGGCAGGGAGGCGTTCCAGAAGGCGGTGGCTACCGCACTGGGCGACCAAAGCGACTAACGCAAACTATCCGCCGGTGTTTTTTGAAGGTCAAGGATTTTTTTAATTAACTCCTGACGGGCTGAAAACTCATTGGGCGGGGGTGGGATGAGTTCATAATTTAACCCTAAATACCAGGGAGAAGAATAAGCCTCTTGAGTCATAAAAGAGAGTGCCGGGATATCATCCCGGTCGTAGAGGTAGTGCTGAATCTGCTTCTCAATTTCCGAATAGATTGGCAGATAACAGGACAGGGTCATCATATAACGCTTTAGAGTTACCGGTTTTCCTTCACTTACCAAAACCGCTAAGCGGGTGTTAGCCGGGTTGAACTTTTTACTTTTGAGTGCGCCGATAATTTGCTTTACCTCTTCCGGGGTAAGGTCGGTGTCTTCACCAATTATCTTAAAGGCGCGGTCAATGAGCATATCGCCAAGTCGGGTTTGGGTAAACCGCCAAATGCGGGTTAAAACGGTATAAATCAAGTTCAAGTTATTCCGACACCGGTCAAGGTCATCGTAAGGGAGTCCGTTACGCTGGCGGGCAAACTTGAGCGCTTGGGTCGGGTCTGCTAAACTGCGACTGCCAACTTTGATTGGACCGAGCACCGAGCGGAGAAGGTTGAATATCATCCGAAAGGTGTCAAAATCAAAGGCGACAAACCGCTGGATTTTCACTCTTAATAATTGCTCTGCCGTTCGGCGCAATAAAGCCTCGCCTCCTATTGTGTAAGTGTGAGTGAGTTTTTCCATCTGGGTAAAGTCGGTATTGGAGGTGGCGGTGGTAACACCGGGAACCATTACCAAGAGGTCTCGGGGAAGCGCCAGTAAGGTGACCCGGTTGAAATTGAGGTTGATGTGAGCGATGATGACGATGTCGGAGTGGGCAACTTTTTCCCTCGGGATACGGGTTTCTCCCCCGCGGTCCTGTTCCGGATTGAGCGCCCGGGCGTCCTTTCCGATTATCAGGATATTTATTTCTCCATAAGAGCCGGGTTTTAGCGCCGTCTCCCGGTAGCGATAGGCTCGGGGCTTGAAGAGATAGAAAAGTCCGCTCAAAATTAAAAGGATAAAACCGCCGAGAGCAATAAGGAACCAAATCCATTTTGGAACCCGACTCATAGCTCACCGGGTAATTTTCAATCGGAGCGGATAGCCGGTGAAGTGAAACTGATTGCGGATGAGGTTTAACAGATACCTCTGGTATAAAGGGGTTACCTCCGAAGGATGAGAAACCCGGAGACGAAAGACCGGCGGGCGGATGCCAACCTGAGAGAGTCCCGATACGCGACAATGAGGCGTGGGCGGGTTATTTTTTAATTCGGGCAAAATTGTCGCCCGAAGGAAGGTGCTACTCACCCTCATCGCGCCGGAATGGTAAACCGCCTTTGCCTGACGAATCGCATCAAGTATCCCCTTTCCGGCAAGGGCGCAAGTGTAAATTAAGGGCGCATAATCAACAAAATGTAACTTCTCTTTGATATAATCCTTTACTTTTTTCTCCAACTCCTTTGGCACCAGGTCAATCTTATTAGCCACCACTACCATCCCCTTATTTTTATTTTCAACTAACTTGATTATCCGTTTGTCTTGAGCGGTTGGTCCTTCGGTAGCATCAATTAAAACCAAGGCGATATCGCAGAGGTCAATAGCACCAATCGCCCGACGCACCGAGTAAAACTCCACCGGTTCCTCAATCCGCTGACGGCGCCTGATTCCGGCAGTGTCAATTACCCGAAAGGTGGTCTCTTCAAAATGAAAGCGGTCTTCTACCAAATCGCGGGTAGTCCCCGGAGTTGGCATCACAATCGCCCGTTCTTTGCCGAGCAGGCGATTGAGGAAAGTTGACTTACCGACATTCGGTCTTCCCAAGATGGCGAGGGCGATTTCCTCCTTTTTTTGAGAAACCGCACCACCTCCAGGTAGGGTGGTACCTTCACTTAACCGGGCAATCACCTCATCTAAGAGTTCATCAACGCCTATTCCGTGTTCGGCGGAGATGGAAAAGACCTTCTTCACCCCGAGGCGATAAAAGTCGGTGGGGTCAAAGCGGGACTTAACATCACATTTATTTATTGCCAAAAGAAACTCCCGCCCCTGGCGTCGCAATGCGCTGGCAATCTCCTCATCTAAGGGCATAACGCCAGCGGTACCGTCAACCACCAGGACAATCACTTTTGCCTCCTCAAGCGCAATTTGGATTTGGCGGGCAATCTCCCGTTCTATCTCATCTCTTGAGGCAAGGACAAATCCGCCGGTGTCAATCACCTGAAACTCCTTGCCTCGCCAGCAGGCGGTTCGGACCAGCCGGTCCCGGGTGATTCCCGGCTCTTTAAGGGTAATGGCGACTCTGCGACCAACGATTCGGTTAAAGAGCGTAGACTTGCCGACATTAGGTCTGCCAATAATCGCTACCGTTGCCATTAAATTTCAAGAGTATTATTCAATCCTCCTGAGTCAAGTAAATTGCCCGGATATCTCCGATACCCATTCCCTTTTTAAAGAAGGGGCGAAAAATTTGGTCGCTTCCTCTTAGGTAATGTCGGAAGAGACTAAATGAGTTTGGGGAAACATGAATAGGGTCCTACTTTCCTTTACCCTTTCAACTGCGGTTGCTGTCTCTCAAAAGTTGAGATGAATGAAATTCTTTCCGAAAGTTGCTGGTCACCACGGTATCGATGTGGCGGTGGACACTAAAGACAATGGGGAGAAGGGGAAAATGATTTTAGTTAAGTAAGGCGGTTAACTCTACGGGGACTTTAGAGAGCCCTGCTTTACATAGGGGTCTGGTTTATTAGGTGCCAATCACTGGATTAAAATCTCTGAGTTCACTCGCTTCGCTCGGAACGGATTTTAAATTGTTTCAAATCGCAAACAAAAAGCCGATTGCAAGGTCTATTCACAAGTCTAACAAAAGCACCTTCAAGGGCTTCTTCCAAAGCTCATTCAGAAGTCGGTTGAAAAGCACTCTTAAAAGCATAAAACCAAGAACTTAAACTGATGATAAACACCGGCAGGTGGGTGAATTTTGACAGGTATTATTATGGTAATTATGATAATAATAAAAGGAGGATTACGATGATAACGAAAGCGCCGATTTTGACCGCAAAGTGGAGCCAAGCCGACTGCCGAGTTGTCGCCATCGCTGCTGAAGCAAATCTCCACCACCAGAGCGTTGCTTTGAAAAGTCCGATTCCGCTTGCCTACTTCGCAAGGAAGGAAAGGCTCAGCTCCATCAACCATCTCAGAGAAAGGGAACGGATGCTACGAATTGAAATGGAGCGGCTGATAGCCTCAAGGGTTGCTCTTACACCCAAGATTGAATGCCTACCCATCCTGCAATTATACACCAAGAAGGGAATTATACCGCCGCCAGCTATCAGGATCTTGATGTCCCGCTTAGCATTTTACTTGTTGAAGGTCGAAGCAAAATTGGCAGCCTCTGCTCATTGCCGTATCCTTTCTCTGCGATGGGCGCTGGAGTTTGCCGATGGTACCGGCAGGACACCCGTCTATAATATTTTCCCGACTGCTGGGGTTCGCAGATTCGGCCCCACAGAGGTGCTGGTGATGCTTAGGTCCAACCTTTGTTTTTGGATTGCCCAAGGTCCGGGCAGCACATTAATCACAAGACCTGAGAGAATCCCACAGTCTGTGCGTGATGATTCATTATTCGGTCCGATAAAATATTCTTTTAGGAAGGTTGCCGTCTCCGGGCTCGGAGCCGGGCGTTCCCTCGCGGAATGGTACCTATCAGCTCAGGGTGGGTTTTCAGATGCCCAGTTCACAAGTTTTCTGGTGTTGTGTGTTCCCAAGGCGGTTAAGGTTGTGAGGTTGAGAGGAATGATGGATGCTAAAGTTGAGACGCCCGCTTTATTGCAACCACTCTTGGGAAAACACAGATTCCTCTCCGATGCCCGACACTGGCAGTTTAAATTGGCTTGACCAGCGGTTCAGCCATCCGGCCGCTGGGTTCTCGAGAGTGAAAATCAAGACCGTTAGTGCAGATTAGGAACTGGTTGGATGCGGTGGTTGTTATCGGTTCCAATTGATAGGAAGTAAGCACCAGTAGGCAATTGGGGAAGTCTGGCGCATAGATCGGATCTAGTGGGACTTTTCCGGCGCAACCTTATATAAAGAGGTCAAACTTGCCATTGACCGCTGGGTAAGTTACAACCTGGACCGCAAAATCCTTGACACAATCTGCGCGAAGGTATTAGGACCGACACTTTAAGCCCCGAAGAACGGGGAAATTTCTCTCTTGATTTTGCTTGACAGAAGGGACTTTTTTGTTTATATATAGAATAATGATGTTTGTGATTGCAGAGTTAAGTAGTGAGGAAGTTATAAACCGCCCTTTAGGGGCAGAAGGGAGTAGTAAATGCCACGTGGTCAAGCATTGATGAAACGGACGGTAAAACTTACCGATGATATGAAGCCGGTCTTTGGCCCCGGGAAAGAGATTAAGGTAAAAGACCTGACCAAGAAACTCTGGGGCTATATCAAGAGTAAAGATTTAATGACCGGTGAGGGTCCCTTGATGAAGCGAACTATCAAGATGACCCCGGAATTGCAGAAGTTTTTGGGCAAGAAAAACATAATTAAAGTTGGTGAGTTGAATAAACTGCTTTGGGCGTATATTAAGAAGAATAATTTGTTTTAAGTAGTTCGCCCAAGCGTAAATAAGCAACATTAAATAAAGAGTCTTGCGAGGGGGGTGGAATATATTCACCCCTGAGGGGGATAAAAATATTATTGTTAAAAGTTTTAGGTCCGGTTAATTATATAAGCCATTTAATTGTGGATACTTAGAATATTGAATCAATTTTAAAATTAGCAGGACGGTTTAGTTGTTTAAAACCGACTACTATACTATTAAGATAATTTTCAACATTTGAATATCCGTTTGAACTTATTAT
>FWPV01011312.1_pt1 | contig 14247 bp, 15 predicted proteins | sample 2228371 | NCBI WGS metagenome assembly FWPV01 (sample SAMEA103939776, study PRJEB20133) | metagenome
GCTCACCGCGCCCTGAACCGCCGCAAACAGCACATTCCCCAGGCGCGGCTTCACGCGGCCCGCCAGCGCGCCGAACCCCGCCGCCGCGAGAATTCCCATCGGGACCGCCAGCCCGATGGAGAAACGGCGCTGAAGCGCAAACGGAACGTACATCCCCACAGCCGCCACCCCAACCCAAACCGCCGCCAAATCCAGCGGCGACGGCGACCGCCGCACTGCCGCCCACACCCCCACGAACGCCAGCGCCGCCATCAGCCCGTAGCCCACCGGCCAATGCCAGGCGGGCGGCGAAACTGTAACGTTCTGCGCCGACCAGGCCGCCAGCGCCCAGTTCGCGCGCTGCACCCACACGTCATACCCCAGCACCGGCGCGCCTGCCGCGCCTGAGGCCAGGACGACGCCCGTCGGCCCGCGCCAGTCCCGCCCCCGCAGCGCCTGCGCAACCGCGTAGGCCGCCAGCACCGCGAGGATCACGGGCAGGGCCAGCGGCTGTATCACCGCCATCGCCAGGCCGCACCCCGCCGCGCAGACGAGCCGCCGGCGCCCGCCCCCCACGCTCATGTCCGCCAGAGCCGCCATGAGCCCCACCGCCAGCGGGAAATGCGGATTGGAAAGCGCGCTGTAGAACGCGAATGCCTCGGGAATCCACAGGTCGGGGAAGAGCGGATCGGCGGTCGGGAAGAGCCAGCCGAATCCCGCGCCCAGCGCCGTGAGCAGAAAGGCGCGCCGGCGCGCCGTGCCGCCAAAGAACCGCCCCAAAAGACGCCACAGCATCCAGAACATGAACGCCGACGCCAACAGCCGCGCCAGGTGGAAGGCCAGGGGGAGCGGCAGGCCGAGCGTCCGCGCGGCATGCCCCAGCCCGAGGTAGAAGGTGAAGATGAGTGCGCCGTCGTGGGGCTCCTCGGTGAACGGGAGATGGAACAGCCACCGCCCCTCCCACCCCTGCCGCATCTTGGCCAGGTACGAATGGCCGTCCCAGGGGTTGTACAGGACGCCCGTGAAAACGAGGCCGTCGGGAGCGCCGAGCCACGCTAGAGCGTAGGGCACAACCGTCAGCGCCAGCAGTGCGCCGATGCAAAGCGCGATCCAGAGATGATCTGTCCGCTCACGGATGGGCATAGGGTTCTCCGTTGCAAGATCGCGCCTGCATTCTAGCACGATCCGCCTTCTCGTCAACGGGCGGGGCAGGTGGGGATGGCGAGAGACCAGCCTCGTTGTATGGTAGTCCGCTTGGGCCCCCCAACAGCAAGAAGATTGCTCGGCCGAAAAGGGACAGACCCGCCTCCTTGACGGGGCGGGCATTCCATCGTATAATGCGCTCACTGTCATCCCGTTGGAGAGAAGCCATCATGTTGTGCAGCGCAGCCAGCATGCTGTTTCAGAAGCACCCCCATCCGCTTGGCATCCCCTCGTCTGGTTTTAGCCCGATGCCCATATTCGGCGGCTGCCCGGTGTACGGGAGCACCGGTTGCGCCCAATTTGCCCCCGAAAGGAGGTCGCCTTGAACGACAAACTCCACGAAATCTTACAGGCCCCTGTAACGGGCAAAGGAGATCTCATTCCCCTCCTGCAGAAGGTTCAGGAAGCCGAGGGATATGTCTCCGAGGAGGCCATCTACGCCATTGCCGAGAAACTCCGCATTCCCGCGAGCGAGGTGTTCGGCGTGCTCTCCTTCTACGCGCAGTTTCGCCTGACTCCAATGGGCCGCAACATCATCACTGTTTGTCGCGGCACGGCCTGCCACGTGCGGGGAGGCGCCCAGATCATCCAAGCCTTCGAACGGGAACTCAAAATCAAGGCCGGGGAGACGACGCCGGATCGCGAATACACCCTCGAAACGGTGGCGTGCGTGGGTGCATGCGCCCTGGCTCCGCTGGTTGTGATCAATGAGCAACCCCACGGTTTGATGACGCCTGCAAAGGTCAAGAAGATGTTGCGCGAGATAGCGGGAGAGCAGAATGCAGCAGAAGGCAAATAACACTTCCAGCCAGACCAGCCGAACCCTCTTCGTCTGTCGTGGAACCGGCTGCCAGTCAGCGCGAGCTGTTGAGCTCCAGGAACGGCTGGAACAGGCAATTCAAAGTACCGGCTTGAGCCATATCACTGTGAAGTTCACGGGTTGCCATGGGTTCTGCGAGAAAGGCCCTATCGTCATCGTTGAACCCGATGGGGTCTTCTACAACAGAGTCTCCGTTGAAGATGCCGATGTTATTGTGAATGAGCATCTCGTCAATGGCCAGATCGTTGAGCGGCTGCTGTACCGAGACCCCGTCACCGGTGAGTCGATTCGCCATTACCAGGATATCACTTTCTACAACCGGCAGTCGCGCCAGGTGCTGCACAATTGCGGGCATATCAATCCCGAAGATATTCAGGATTACACCGCCACAGGTGGATACGAGGCGCTGCGCAAAGTGCTGACAGAAATGACGCCCGAAGATGTGATCGATGAGATTAGGCGATCCGGCCTGAGAGGGCGAGGCGGAGCAGGCTTCCCTACCGGGCAGAAGTGGGACCTCTGCCGCAAGGCTCCAGGAAACGTCAAGTATGTCATTGGGAACGCGGATGAGGGAGACCCGGGAGCCTTTATGAACCGCAGTCTCCTGGAAGGGGATCCGCACAGCGTTATTGAGGGCATGACGATCTGCGCCTATGCCATCGGCGCGTCCTACGGCTACTTGTATTGCCGGGCTGAGTACCCGCTGGCGATCCGTCGCCTGCGAATCGCTCTAAAGCAAGCCAAGGAGAAAGGCTTCCTGGGAGAGAACATCCTGGGTTCGGGCTTCAGCTTTGATATTATCCTCAAGGAGGGAGCGGGCGCCTTCGTCTGCGGCGAGGAGACGGCGCTCATGGCGTCTATAGAGGGCAAGCGCGGCATGCCGCGCCCGCGCCCGCCGTTCCCCGCGCAGAAGGGATTGTGGGGCCAGCCGACCAACATCAACAATGTGGAAACCCTGGGCAATGTGCCCCTCATCATCCGCCACGGCGCCGATTGGTATGCCGGGTTCGGAACGGCAAAGAGCAAAGGCACGAAAACCTTCGCGCTGACCGGCAAAGTCGCCAACTCCGGACTTGTGGAGGTACCATTGGGCACGCCGCTCCGAGAGATCATTTTTGGGATTGGCGGCGGTATTCCCAACAACAAGAAATTTAAGGCCGTGCAGACCGGCGGGCCATCTGGAGGCTGCATTCCGAGTTCCATGCTGGACATCCCAGTAGACTATGAATCGCTGGCCGAAGCGGGTTCAATCATGGGCTCGGGCGGCCTCGTCGTGATGGACGAAGACAACTGCATGGTTGATGTCGCGCGGTTCTTCCTTTCTTTCACCCAGGACGAGTCGTGCGGCAAGTGTATACCCTGCCGCCTGGGGACCAAGCGCATGCTGGAGATTCTGGAGCGCATCACGCGGGGAGAAGGACAGGAAGGTGATATTGATCTGCTCCTAGAATTGTGTGAAACGGTCAAGGCGGGCTCTCTCTGTGGGCTGGGTCAGACCGCTCCCAACCCGGTGTTGAGCACCATCCGCTACTTCCGCGACGAATATGAGGCCCACATCAAGGAGCATCGCTGTCCGGCGAAGGTATGCAAGGCCCTCATCACGTACCGCATCTCCGAGGAGAAGTGCACGGGCTGTACCCTCTGCGCCCGCAACTGTCCGGTGAGCGCCATCAGCGGCGAGCGGAAGAAAACGCACGTCATTGACCCGGCCGTTTGTACGCGCTGCGACACCTGTCGCCAGGTCTGCAAGTTTGACGCCGTAATCGTGGAATAAGGAGACGTGCTGATGATGATCACTTTGACGATAGACGGCAAGACGGTAAGTGTGGAATCGGGGGCGACCATCCTGGACGCCGCCAACAAGGCCGGCGTGTACATCCCGACCCTGTGCGCCGACGAGGCGCTCCTGCCGTTCGGTGCATGTCGGCTGTGCCTGGTGGAAGTGCAGGGCGACCGCAGGCCCATGCTCCCCGCCTGCACCACGCCTGCCACGGATGGCATGGTAGTGCGCACGTCCAGCCCCATCATTGACAAGACGCGGCGCAACGTGGTGGAACTGCTCCTGTCCGACCATCCGGAGGACTGTCTGACCTGCCCCCAGAACAATCGGTGCGATCTCCAGCGGGTGGCGGCCTATGTAGGCGTGCGAACCAACCGTTTCCGCGGCGAAAAACACGCCTATCCAATTGACGACTCCAACCCGTTCTACCATCGCGACCTGGATCGCTGCATCCTGTGCGGCAAGTGCGTGCGGACGTGCGACGAAATCCAGCAACTTGGGGCCATCAACTTCGCCTACCGCGGCTTCCGCACCAAGATCGCCACGGTATTGGATCGCCCGGTGGCCACATCCACCTGCGAGTCGTGCGGCCAATGCGTGGACAAGTGCCCTGTGGGCGCGCTGTATCCGGTGGCTTGGCTCCGCTACGGTCTGCCCACCGGCGAGACCAAGACCGTCTGCTCGTACTGCGGGGTGGGCTGTGGGCTGATTCTCCAGACGCGCGGCAATACGGTGGTGGGCGTGCGCGGCGATCCCGATAGTCCTGTGAACCAGGGGCGCACCTGCGTCAAGGGGCGCTTCGGGTACGAATACATCAATCATCCGGACCGATTGAAAAAGCCGCTCATCAAGAAGGATGGGGCCTTCGTGGAGGCAACATGGGACGAGGCCCTTGACCTGGTGGCCCAGCGACTGGCTTCGGTGGTGAAGGAAAGCGGGCCGGATGCGGTGGCCCTGCTCACGTCGGCGCGGTGCACATGCGAGGAGAACTACCTGCTCCAGAAATTCGCAAGGGGGGTGCTGGGGACGCACAACGTGGACCACTGCGCGCGTCTCTGACACAGCAGCACCGTGACCGGTCTGGTCACAGCGTTCGGTTCCGGAGCCATGACCAACTCCATTGAAGACATGAAGGAGGCCAAGGCCTTCCTGATCATCGGCTCCAATACGAGCGAGCAGCATCCCATCATCGGGCTGAACATCCGCAAGGCCGTGCGCGAGGGGGCCAAACTGATCGTCGCAGACCCGCGGCGAATTGACATGGCGACCCGCGCGGACATCTACCTGCCCATACGCCCTGGGACGAACATCGCTCTGCTCAACGGCTTGGCGCACGTCATCCTCAAGGAAGGGCTGGAGGACAAGGAGTTCATCGCCTCCCGGACCGAGGGGTTTGAGGAGTGGCGGGCGGTGGTGGAGAAGTACACCCCCGAGCGAGTCAGCGAAATCACCGGCGTTCCGGCCGAGGACATCGTCGCGGCGGCGCGCCTGTACGCGGCCCACAAACCCGCGACCCTGGTTTACGCCATGGGCATTACCCAGCACACCAGCGGACACCAGGGTGTGCAGGCGTGCGCGAACCTGCAAATGCTCACAGGGAACATGGGCATCCGCGGGGGCGGCGTCAATCCGCTCCGCGGCCAGAACAACGTGCAGGGCGCGTGCGATGTGGGTTGCCTGCCCGATTTCTTCCCAGGCTATCAGCGCGTAGCCGACGAGAAAGCCCGCGAGAAATTTGCCCAGGCTTGGGGCGCGCAGTTCGGCGACAAGCCCGGCCTCACGATTGTGGAGATGCTCAACGCCGCCGAGCAGGGCCGGGTGAGGGCAATGTACATCACCGGCGAGAACCCGGTCATGAGCGACCCCGACACCCATCACGTGATTCACGCGCTGGAAAGCCTGGATTTCCTCGTGGTTCAGGACATCTTCCTTACGGAGACGGCCCGCCTGGCGGATGTGGTGCTACCTGCCGCGTCGTTCGCCGAGAAGTCCGGCACCTTTACCAATACCGAGCGGCGAGTCCAGTTGGTTCGCCCCGCCGTTGATCCGCCGGGCGAGGCGCGGCGCGACTGGGAGATCGTCGCCGACCTGGCCCGCCGCACCGTGCAGGCGTTGGGCCGCACGCCCAATGGCCCCTACGCCGGCTGGGACTATGCGTCCCCGGCCGACATCATGGAGGAAATCGCGGCGCTCACGCCCATTTACGGCGGCATCCGCCACAGTCGGCTGGAGAACGGCGGCCTTCAGTGGCCATGCCCAACCCCGGACCACCCGGGCACGCCGATACTCCACGTCGGCAAGTTCTCGCGCGGGCTGGGCAAGTTCAATCCGGTGGAGTACGTGCCCCCGGCGGAGACGCCCGATGAGGCCTACCCGCTCATCCTCACCACTGGCCGCAGGTTGGAACACTACCACACCGGCACGATGACGCGGCGCGTGGAAGGGCTCAACCGACTGGTTCCCGAGGAGCGGGTGGAGATCAACGCGGAGGACGCCGCCCGCTTGGGAATTCGGAACGGCGACTGGGTTATCGTGGAGTCCAGACGCGGCCAGGTGAAGGTGCGTGCGGCTGTGGGGCGGCGATGCAAGCCCGGCGTCGTCTTCATGACGTTCCATTTCGCCGAGGCGCTGGGCAATGTGCTGACCCATGCCGCCCTTGACCCGGTCTCCAAGATTCCGGAGCTCAAGGTGGCCGCCGTGCGCGTGCACAAGGCGTAGTGCCAGCGGTGCTGTCGCGCTCCTCGTTCTGCGCACGAGGATCATGTACGGGCGACCTGTCGCCCGCACACCGGCGAGGATGAGGGTGATGAGGATTGTGTACGGGCGACCTGCGGGTCGCCCGTACATCAAATTGGGGAAGGGCGCGAAAACAACGCAGCGCCTCCTCACGTCAAGGGGAGAGGGGAGGGCCGAAGCGCCCCGCGTATCCTTGCTTGACAGGCGGGGTTTTTGCGATAAGATACACCCAAAGGCGGCAGGCGTATGTGGGGAGATTCTCGGAATCTAATCGGCCGAGGCCAGCGCAAACCTATCCCTCCCAGGCCCCTGGGCGTTGCTCAGGGGCGTAGGCACGTGGGGAGGTAGGCGCATCTGGCGTCTGTGTTGCCTTTGGCGCATACGGCTTGCATCCTGTGCCTCCCATCCGCGGGAGGCATTTTGTTAGGATTAGACGGTAAAAGGAAGGTTTGCTTATGGAAGACGCTTTGCGGCAAGTGCGGCTGGCGTTCATCGGGAGCGGCACCATGGCAGAAGCCATGATTCAGGGTATCCTGCGGTGCGGCGTTGCGGCGGCAGAGGACATCTGGGCCAGCGGCCCACGCAAGGAGCGGGCCACGGAGTTGACGGCGAAGTACGGCATTCACGGCACGACCGATAACCGCGAGGCCGCCCGCAACGCCGACGTGGTCGTCCTGTCGGTCAAACCGCAGCGGCTCCGCATGGTTCTGCACGAACTGCGGGGCACGGTTCGGCCTGAGCAACTCATCATGTCCATCGTCGCGGGCGCGAAAATCTCGTACATTGCGCAGGTCCTCGGCGCGCCGTCCGTCATTCGCGTGATGCCCAACACTCCCGCCCAGATCGGCGAGGGGATTTCGGTCTGGTTCGCCACGCCCCAGGTTACGCCCGAACAGCGGGAGATAGGCCGCCGCATCCTGACGGCCCTGGGCGAAGAGATAGAGGTGGACGAGGAGCGATTCCTGGACATGGCGACGGCGGTCAGCGGCACGGGCCCCACCTACGTGTTCCTCATCATGGAGGCGCTGGTGGACGCGGCGGTGCATCTGGGGTTCTCGCGGCGCATCGCCGAGGCCCTGGTTACCAAAACGGTGCTGGGGTCTGTGCTGTTCGCCCGCCAGTCCAACCTGCACCTGGCGCAACTTCGGAACATGGTAACCTCGCCGGGCGGCACAAGCGCCGAGGCCATTTATCAACTGGACAAGGGCGGCATCCGCACGGTGCTGTCCAAGGCGGTGTGGGCGGCCTATCAGAAGTCCAAACTGCTGGGCGAGACGCTTTCCCAGGACGATGAGTTGGACAAGCGGCCCAACGGCAGTCCACCGTCGGAGAAGTTAGAGGCGTAATTCGGACGGCGCGGCGTAGGAGGTGCACGTGGTGGTCCGGTACAGAGTACTCCCGGGCGGGCGCAGGCCCGTGAAAACAGGCGCGGCCTACGATCTGTTCGCGCGGCTGGATGCGCCCCTCACATTGAGCGGCCCCACGCTCGTGCCCCTGGGCATTGCGCTGGAATTGCCGCCCGGGTACGGGGCCATCGTCAAGGCGCGGTCCAGCGCCCCGCTCCGTCATGGGTACGAGGCACACGTCGGCCTCATTGACCCCGAATTCAACGGGCGCGAGGTGTGCACCATCCTGGAGCCGCTCCCCGGAGCGGGGGCCATTACCATCATGCCCGGGGACCGCGTCGCACAGATGTGGGTCCAGCGCATGGACGTGGAACTGGTGGAGACGGACGAGGAGATCCCGCTGGGTCCCAAAGAAGGCTTCGGGAGCACCGGAAAGTAGGCATGACCGCAGCAATTCGTTGGGCCGGAGTGGTCATCGGCTACGTCGGCGCGATGGCGGGGCTGGCCGCGCTGGCAGGCGGCAACCCTGACCTGGCCTACAGCGTCGCTCTTGTCCTGCCCCTTCCCCTCCTGTATACCTTGTTCCGAGGCCGCGCGTCGGCGTCGCCTGCGCCGTGGTGGGCGGGCCTCGGGCTGTGGGCGTTCGTCGTGTTGTCGCGGGCGGTTGCGGCGGCGCTGATCGCCGCCGGCAAGATGCCCTTTCGCATGGGGCCGCACCTCGGCATCGCGGCCACGGGGAGCCTGTTTCCTTTGGTGGCGCTGGCGATCCTGCTGGGCGAACGGTCAGGCGGCGGCGCGTTCGGGTTCACGACGCGGCGCGCGCTGGGGCAGATTCTGCTCGGCGCCGGCCTGGCCGTGGCGTTGCAGGTCATCATGCGGGCGCCGCTCTGGGCAACGGGCCAGTTGCGCGTGGGCACGGGCGGGTTGGCGGCATTGGCGCAGAGTTTCCCAACGGAGTTGATGACGATTGCCCTGGGCGAGGAAAGCCTGTTCCGGGGCTATATGCAGGTTACGCTCCAACGCCGTTATCCCTGGTGGTTCGCGACGCTTCTGTGCTCCGTGCTCTTTGGCCTGTGGCACATCCCCGGCATCATCTTCGTGCCGAACCCCTGGTACGTTTTTGCCATCGTGGGCTTTCCGTTCGCCTTCGGACTGTTGGCCGGCGTCATGTTTCGCCTCACGGCATCCATCGTGGGGCCGGTGGTTGCCCACGCGCTGTACAACGCGGCAAATGCCATGTTCCTCGCCGGTGCCCCCTGAGTCCGCCTGCGCCACAACCGCTGCGACCAGGGCCACGCCCATCGCGCCCAAGTCGGCTCTGCCCCTCACGGACCCCGGGGTGCTCCAATGCCGCGACGATCGTGGGGCATAGCGCGTTACGCTCCTACGATTCCCAGTGGCGGGAATGGCCGAGGCGGACCGGCACGGCAAACGAACGACGCCCAGTCATCCATGCCAGGGATTGAGGTATTGAGGCGTGGATGGACTGAGCGCCGACGAGAAGCCCCTGCTCGGGCAAGGTCAGCGAAAACGCTTACGTGTGGGTAGCCGGGGCCGATCTTGCCTGAGAACCGACGCCGAACCGAACGTGGAGAAGCCCTAATTCTTGTCCATCCCACTTGACAAGACAACGATTCGGGAGTATACTATATGCAAATTGCATATAGTTGCGCTTTGCACGTAGCAGCGCGGCTTTCCATATCCCACAGGCGGAGGTTGCAGCGTGGTTACAGAGAAGCAAATCATCGCGGCATTGAGCCATGTCATGGATCCCGAACTGCGCAAGAGCATCACCGAGTTGGGCATGGTGCGCGACGTAAAGATTCAGGGCGGCGACGTGGAAGTTACCCTGGCCCTGACCACCCTCGCGTGTCCGCTGTCGGGCTCCATCGCCGAAGACGTGCGCAAGGCGGTGCAGGCCCTGGAAGGCATTGCCAAAGTGGACGTCAAACTGGAGGAAATGACCGACGAGGAGCGCGCCCGCGTCCTTGCGCTGGTGAAAGGCCAGCCCCAGCAGGAAGGCGTGGCCGCCCATCTCAACCACATCCAGCACGTGCTCGCCATCATGAGCGGCAAGGGCGGCGTGGGCAAGTCGCTGGTAACGGCCCAGTTGGCGGTGGCCCTGCGGCGCAAGGGCCTGCGCGTCGGCATCCTAGACGCCGACATCACCGGCCCCAGCATCCCGAAAATCCTCGGCGTGAACGACCGCCCTGCGTCCACGCCCCTGGGCATCGCGCCCGTCAGGAGCAAGACCGGCATTCGGGTCATGTCCATCAACCTGCTGTTGCCCAACGAGGACGACGCGGTCATCTGGCGCGGCCCCCTCATCGGCGGCGCCATCAAGCAGTTCTGGGGCGACGTCTTCTGGGGCGACCTGGACTACCTGCTCATTGACCTGCCGCCGGGAACGGCCGACGCCCCGCTCACGGTCATGCAGAGCATCCCGCTCAACGGCATCATCCTGGTAACCTCGCCCCAGGAACTGGCGGGCATGGTCGTCCGGAAAGCCGCGCAGATGGCGCTGCACCTCCACGTGCCCATGCTCGGCATCATAGAAAACATGAGTTATACCATCTGCCCGCACTGCGGGGAACGGCTGGAGATCTTCGGCCCCAGCCATACGGCAGAGGCGGCGGCGCTCATGGGCATTCCCGTGTTGGGGCAAATGCCCATAGACCCGCGGATTGCCACCCTGTCGGATGAGGGCGCGCTGGAGGAATACGAATCGCCGGCATTTGATTCCGTCGCAGACGAACTGCTGAAGCGCGTGCCGGAGAAGCAGACCAAGCCTGTCTTTTAGCATTGCGAGCAAAGGAAAAGGAGGTGACAATCCATGGCGACGCGAAAATTCCGCTGTTCCGACTGCGGCCACACGTTTGAGGTAGCCTACGGTACGGGCATGCCCGGCGCATCCATGACCTGCCCGAACTGCGGCGGCAATAACGTGCACCGCGCCGAGGAGGATCGCGGATACAACCGCGGCGGCCGAGGAGCCGGCAGGGGCCGCGGCCAGCACTGGACGGGCTCGCGAAAGTAAGGGGGTCCACCATGTGCCAAGCGACGGTGTTCATCCGCCACGGAGAGGAAAAGCAAGAGATCATGCGCGACGTCATCACCATGGAAGTTGACGGCGACGAAGTGCGAATCCGCAGTTTCTTTGACGCGCCCCAGACCCTGCGCGCGCGGGTTCGCCAGATAGACTTCCTGAAGCATACCGTAACGCTGGAACCCCTAGAGCGGGCCGGAGGGGAAAGATGAGCACGGATGATTTGAAGAAACTGGCCGTCCTGTTGCCGCACTGGGCCGAGCACAACGCCGAGCATGCGGAGGAATTCCGCGAGTGGGCAGAGCGCGCCGAAGCCGCCGGGCAAGCCGAAGCAGCCCGGCACATCCGCGCCGCCGCCGATGCGTTGGAGCAGGCGAACCAGGCGCTTGCGGCGGCGATTCGCAACTTACAGTCCGCCCATTAGGGCCGAGGTGAACACCATGCGCGAACGCTGTCGGTGCCAAGGCCCGCCTTGCGATGGCGATAGAATCAGGCCGCGGCGCATCCGCCGATTCGTAGAGCCTGCAGTGCTGTTGCTGCTCCACGACCGGCCCACCCACGGCTACGGCCTGCTGGAAGGGCTGGCGCGGCTTGGCTTGGACGCCTACCCGACGGACCCAAGCGTGGTCTACCGAGTCCTGCGCGACCTGGAGCAGGCAGGCATGATCGCGTCCGAGTGGGACACGGAGGAGACCGGCGGGCCGCCTCGCCGCGTGTACCGCCTGACCGACGAGGGCGACGCGCACCTCAGGGCATGGGTAGAGGAACTGCGCGCCACCGACCGCATCCTGCACCTGTTCCTGAATGCCTACGATCATCACATGGAGAACGGACAGGGCGAGTTTCACGAAGCCGATGAGGGCCACGAATCGGCGAGGACCGGGCCGGAGGGCCCAAGGAGGGACGAGAAATGAAAATCGCGGTGGTAACGGATAACGGCAAGACGGTCAGCAAGCACTTCGGACGGGCAGCGCATTTCGCAGTCCTAACCCTGGAGGGCGGGCAGATCTGCGACATCCAATTGCGCCCCAACCCGGGCCGCGACAGGCTGGACATGGAGGCGCACGAACTGCGCAGGGGCAGCCCCGGCGCGGTGCCGGATTGCCATGGGGCAGGCGCGGCGGGTGTGGCGGCGCACCAGGCTGTAGCCGCATCCGTCAAAGACTGCGAGGCCGTCCTCGCGGGCGGGATGAGTTGGGCGTCCAGAGAATGCCTCGCCGCCAACGGCATTCGGCCGATCCTGACGGACATAGAGGATTTGCGAGAGGCGGCGGAGGCCTACGCAGCGGGAACCATCGTGGACCACACCGAGTGGCTCCATTGAGGCACAGCCCATCGCGGGATGAGCGCCCACGCGCTTCGCGCAAGCGGCTTGGAAGCCGATCTTCGCACACAGCATGGAGGAACACAACATGAAAATCGCTTGCATCACCGACGACGGAATCACCATCAGCCAGCACTTCGGGCGCGCGCCCTACTACGCCGTCTTGACCGTGGAGAACGGTCAGATCGTGGCCCGCGAACTGCGCGACAAGATGGGGCATCAGCACTTCGCGCACGGGGAGCACGGGGAAGCGCACGGCCAGCGCCACGGCACCGACCCCGCCAGCCACGACAAGCACACCCGCATGGCCAGCGCCATTGCCGACTGTGAGGCTGTGCTGTGTCGGGGCATGGGTTGGGGCGCCTACGAAAGCATGAAGCAACTGGGCATCAAGCCTGTGGTTACGGACATCGCGCGGATTGAGGATGCCGTCCTGGCCTATGCCCAAGGCGCCCTCGTGGATCACCCTGAACTGCTGCACTAGAGGTCGCCAACCACATGAGCGAGCCTGTTCCGCCGCTTCGGCGTCGCCTGTGGGAAGCAGCGGCGCTGTTCCTGAAGTTGGGCACCATCTCGTTCGGCGGGCCTGCCGCGCACATCGCCCTCATGGAAACCGAGACGGTCCGGAAGCGCAATTGGCTGTCCCGCGAGTATTTCCTGGACATGCTCTCGGCGACGAACCTGGTGCCGGCCCCAACGCAACCGAGAAGGCGATCCACATCGGGTATCTGCGGGCAGGATGGCCTGGGCTGATCGCGGGCGGAGCGGCGTTCATCCTGCCCGCAGCGCTGATCTCCGGCGCGCTGGCCTGGGCCTACGTAACCTATGGCTCCCTGCCCCAGGCACAAGCCCTGTTCTACGGCATCAACCCGGCCATCATCGCCATCATCCTCGCTGCGACATACCGACTGGGCAAAACCGCCCTCAAGGATTGGAAACTGGTCCTCTTGTCCGCGTCCTGCCTGGCCGCCTCTCTGCTGGGAGTGGACGAGGTGGCGATCCTGCTCGCGGGCGGGATGGTGGGAGTCCTGCTCTACGCCCGCCCGCGCGCCAATAGCCCGGCGCTCCTCGCGTGGATTGCGCCTGGACTGCCGGTCGCGCTTCCCGTGGCCGCGCTGGCAGCCGACAACAGGCTCGTCGGCCTGGGGTTGTTCTTCCTGAAAGTCGGCGCGCTCATCTTCGGGAGCGGGATGGTGCTGTTCGCGTTCATCCAGCGCGACGTGGTCAACAACCTCGGCTGGCTGACCCAGCGTCAACTGGTGGATGCCATCGCCGTAGGCCAGATGACGCCCGGCCCTGTGCTGTCCTCGGCCACGTTCATCGGCTACCTGGTCAGTGGGTGGCGCGGGGCGGTCGTGGCGACCGTCGCGGTGTTCTTGCCGTCGTTCTTCATCACCGCGCTCCTGGGCAAGTACCTGCCAAAACTGCGGAACTGGCCTCTGGGCCAGGCGTTTCTGAAGGGGGTCAACGCCGCCGTCGTCGCGCTGATCCTGGCCGTGGCGATAGCATTGGTGCGGACGGCCATCCCCGACCTGTTGACCTTGCTCATCGCAGTGGTGAGCCTTGTGCTGCTCCTGCGCTACAAGGCCGAGACGTGGTGGCTCGTCGCGGGCGGCGCGGCGTTGGGCCTCCTCTTCCACCGCATGTAGCGCTGCGCATATCCTCGCGCTCCTACCGCGAGGGCCCTCTCCGCAGGCATGGGGACGGCCCTCGGAGATCCCCGAGCCCTCGGCGGTAGGTCAGCCGCAAGAACCCATTGACTCCGCGCGGAAGTATGGTCTATAATGTGAGCATACAACCGAAATGCTTGCCCCGACTGTGAGCGATACGGGTACCAACCAGACACCGCCCCCGCATCTTGCCGCATTGCTCAAGCGCCACACGGCGATCCAGAATCATCACCTGTCGCAGGAGGTACAGGAGATGGCGAAAGCGAAGAAATATCGATCCATCCTTCTCAGTTGGGCGGTTGGCGGACTGCTCCTATCAGGGTTATTCCTGCTCATTGACACA
>FWPV01011313.1_pt1 | contig 14246 bp, 12 predicted proteins | sample 2228371 | NCBI WGS metagenome assembly FWPV01 (sample SAMEA103939776, study PRJEB20133) | metagenome
ATGAAATGGTAGCCGATGCGCTGATCCGAACCGATGCCGATGCGCACCTGCTCCACGTCCACGCCGTAGCGTTCGCACAACGTGGCGATTTCGTTGATGAACGAAATCTTGGTCGCCAGCATCGCGTTAGCGGCGTATTTGGTCATCTCCGCCTCGCGCACGCCCATATAGATCACGCGCTGATGGCTGCGGTTGAACGGCGCGTACAGCTCGGCCATCACCGCCCGTGCGCGCTCATCCTCGGCGCCAACGATGATGCGATCCGGACGCATGAAATCCTCCACCGCCGCGCCTTCTTTGAGAAACTCGGGGTTGGACACCACCGCCACCGACACCGCCACGCCACGGTGAGTAAGCACCCCTTCGATTTCTGCTTTGACCCGCTCGGCCGTTCCCACTGGTACGGTGGATTTATCCACCACGATCGCATCGCGCTCGATCACCGCGCCGATGCTGCGCGCCGCCGCAAGCACGTGCTGCAGGTCTGCCGAGCCATCCTCCTGCGGCGGCGTGCCCACGGCGATGAAAAACACGTCGCAATGCCGCGCCGCTTCCGCAAGCTCAGTGGTAAAAAAAAGCCGCTCCTCGCGTAGGTTCCGCTCGACAATCTCCTCCAGCCCCGGCTCGTAGATCGGCAAAATCCCTTGGCGCAGCCGCTCGATCTTCGCCGCATCGATATCGATGCACCAGACGTGATTGCCCATTTCGGCGAAACAGGCGCCGGTGACCAAGCCCACGTAACCGGTTCCGATGACAGCAAGGCGCATGATGTGGTTTCCTTTCCGGGAAGATCAGACGATGTGAAACGAGGCATCCTACAGGGATCCCGGATTTTACCCTTGAGGTCTCGCAACCCCTATGCCAGCTTGCCAAAAGTCGGCCAATGAACCCTATTGGGAAGGGGAACAAGGCAAGCCCTGCCCAACCGGTGCCGCCAAGGCGCTGCTCCAGGTGCTGGACAGAGTCCCTGAGGTCGTACTGGCCGCTTTGGACTGACTCTGCATGAAGTCATATCTGCCTCGACAATGCGAACGTGATGGCATTATCTTACCGACCCAAAAGCCGCAGCACCGCGTCAAGCCCGTGGCGCATCGACACGACATCGAGGTGGGACAACAGCACGGGTTTCGGGCGATAGGCCAGGCGAATGCCAGCGCGCTGCAGCATCGCGCAGTCGTTGGCCCCATCGCCAGCGGCAAGCACCGCTTGACGCGGCAACCCTAGGCGCGAGCGCACCTGTTCCAGAATCTTCGCTTTGGCCGCAGCGTCCACGATCGGGCCGCTCACCCGCCCAGTGAGCCGCCCGTTGGCATCGACCTCGAGGACATTGGCGTGATGTTCGTCGAAGCCGAGTTCCGCTGCGATCCGCGCCGTAAACGGCGTAAAGCCCCCCGAGACCAGCACGCTATACACGCCTTGCGCGCGCAGGGCCGCGACCAGCTCCTTGGCACCGGGGTTGTAGCGGCGACTGGCTTCGACGATCGGTTCCAGCGCCGCCGCCGGTAGGCCGGCCAGCAGCGCCACCCGTTGGCGCAGTGCAGAGGCAAAATCAATCTGACCTTGCATCGCTGCTTCGGTGATCGCGGCAACTTCGGCTTTTTTGCCCACGGCAGCAGCGATCTCGTCGATGCATTCCACCTCGAGCAGCGTCGAGTCCATGTCGGTGACGAAAAGCCGAACCGCGGCAAGGTCCATGCCGGGCTGGTACCAACACCAATCGGCACCGGCAGCGAACAACGCCGCGTCCCGTTCGGGGGTGCGTGGACATTGCGGCAGCGTCAGAATGCCGTTTTGTTCGACCGGCCCACCCCACTGGGCAAGCAGCGCTCGCGTTTCGGCGTTGGCAAGCACCCGCAGCGCACCGCCCCGCACGCTGGAAGTAGGCGGCACAGCAGAGCCTGCTGGCGAATCCGCGGTTTGTCCCGGCATCGTCTTGGCCGCAGCGCTCATTCCCCTCCCCGGGCGCGGCGCGGCAACTCGTCGCGCAGGATCGCGTGCGCGTTGCGCAGCATCGTTTCGGTGGTTGCCCAATCGACGCAGGCGTCGGTGATCGAGCAACCGTACTTGAGCTGGGTAGGATCAGTCAGCGGCTGATTGCCGGCTTGCAAAAAGCTTTCGATCATAAAGCCGACGATTGACGTGTTGCCTTCGCGGATCTGATGCACGATGTCCTTGAGCACGAGCGGCTGGTATTCGGGTTTTTTCCATGAGTTGGCGTGCGAGCAGTCGATCACGATGTTGCGCGGCAGGCCCGCCTTGGCCAGCGCCTGTTCGGCCAAGGACACGGACACGGAATCGTAGTTGGGGCGTCCGCCCCCGCCACGCAGCACCAGGTGACCGTAGCGGTTGCCTTTGGTGCGCACGATCGCGGTGCGGCCGTTTTCGTCGATCCCCAAAAAGGCATGGCGATTGGACGCGGAAATGATCGCGTTGATCGCCACCTCCAGACTACCATCGGTACTGTTTTTGAACCCCACCGGAGTAGAAAGCCCTGAAGCCATTTCGCGGTGGGTTTGCGATTCCACCGTGCGCGCACCGATTGCCGTCCAGCTGATCAAATCGCCATAGTATTGCGGTCCGATGGGGTCGAGCGCTTCGGTGGCCGCGGGTAGCCCCAGGGCGTTTACCGCGCACAAAAACTCCCGTGCCCGCTCCATGCCCACGTCGATGCGAAAGCTGTCGTCGAGGAACGGATCATTGATGTAGCCTTTCCAGCCCACGCTCGTGCGCGGTTTTTCGAAATAGACGCGCATCACCACCACGATCGTTTCACGCACCTCCTCGGCGAGCGCGCGCAGACGCTGCGCGTATTCGAGCCCGGCTTGCGGATCGTGAATGGAGCAAGGACCAACGATGGCAAAAAGCCGCGGGTCGCGACCTTCGAGGATTGCGGTCAGTGTCTGCCGCCCTTGCGCGACGGTGGTAGCGATCGCGTCGGTCAAAGGATGCCGCGCCTTGATTTCGGCCGGCGAGGGCATCGGTTCAAAGGATTCGATGTTGGTATTTTCCAGCAGGTATTGGATCACGGTAATGACCAGCAGATCAATCGACCCCGAGATTGTACCCGAGCGCCCAGACGATGTGTTACAATGGCGTTTGTCGCGTCACCACTAACGGTAGCTACCGCGTGGTGTGCACCGGGGGTGCTTAGCTCAGTTGGTAGAGCGTCGCCCTTACAAGGCGAATGTCGGCGGTTCGAGTCCGTCAGCACCCACCACCTCGATTCTCAACGATTCCCTCCAGGCCCTCACCGTTTACCACCAACTGCCAATTAGCCATCAGCACGACGTGCCTGCCCCCGCCTCCCGCCGAAACACGGGTGCATCGGCGCGCGAGACCTCTGGCACATAACGATACCCTTGCAGATCGAACAACAGGATCTCTTCGGGCGAAGTTGCCTGCCGCTGCGCCAGGAACCGGGCCATCAAGCCGCGCGCGCGTTTGGCGTAGAAACTGACCACGCGGTATCCCTCCTTTTGCCAATCCTGAAACACCGGCGTGATCACCGGCGCACCAAGCTGGAGAACGTCCACCGCTTTGAAGTACTCCTGCGAGGCGAGGTTGATCAACACCCGTGGGGCGCCTTCGTCTGCCAGTCGGTCCAGCTCCTGACGAAGAAAAGGGGCGATCTTGGAACGCCAGAAGGCGTAGAGGTCTTTGCCCGCCTCATTGAGCAGGCGACTCCCCATTTCCAGTCGGTACGGTTGCATCGCATCGAGCGGACGCAACACGCCGTACAGCCCAGACAAAATGCGCAAATGGCGCTGCAACCATTCGATCGCCGCGGCGGGTAATTGTCGCGCCTGCAACCCCTCGTAGACGTCACCGTTGAACGCAAAGATCGCTGGGCGACTGTTCTCTGCGTTATGCTCGCGCTGCCATCGGCGATACCGCTCGACGTTGAGCTCGGTCAGCGCCGGGGAAAGATCCATCAGCGCCGACACTTCCTGCGGCGACAGTTGCTGCAACCGTTCGATCAGCTGTGCCGCCTCGGAAAGAAACGGCGAAACCCCCTGCGCCGGCAAGGGCGGAGGCGTTTCGAAGTCCAGCGCTTTGGCCGGAGAAACGACGAGCAACATGATCGGCCTCCCAAAGGCAGTTAAAGGCAGTTCTGAGCAAAAATCAGCAAAAGAAGGTTTCCTGGTAGGATACGGTAAATTTCGTTCCCCGCTGCGGCAACACGTCCGCGGTCCGATGCGCCAAGGCCGTTGTCACGCAGGCGGCGGTAAATTATGTCTAAGCAACGGTTTCGAGCAACCAGAGGCAGGATCGAAACGCAAGCCCAAACGACATTATCTTCCTTTTCGTCCTGCCTTTGACATGCGCGGACACGACGCCTTCGCTTGCCGCTGCCGCACCTGCTCGAAAAGCGCCACGGCCAGTGCCGACGCGACGTTGAGCGATTCCATGGCTCCGGGCATGGGAATACGCACGATCCGACTGGCGCGCGCCAGCCACTGGCCGCTCACCCCATGGGCTTCACTGCCGACGATCCAGGCGGTCGGCGCCCGCCAATCCTGTTCAAACAGCGACACGGCATTACCCGCCAACGCCAGCGCCACCAGCCGACCGCGCTGCACGTGCGTTTGCCACACCGCTTCGACCGGTTCCCCCTCCCACACGGGCAACACGAAATGCGCCCCTTGCGCCGCGCGCAGCACTTTGGGAGACCAGGCATGCGCGCAGCCCGGCATCAACCACACCCCACACAACCCTGCTGCCGCCGCGACACGCAAGATCGCGCCGACATTACCCGGCTCCTGCACGCCATCCACCAGCACGAGGTCGCTTTCTGCCCAGCGCGGTGCCGGCCAGCGCGGCAAGCTGACTTCCGCAACCAACCCCGGCGGGGTTTCGGTGTCGCTGACCGCGGCAATCACCTCCCGAGTCACTGGAATCAGCGGTACAGAGCGTTGTTGCAGTAACGCGAGCAAATCCGCGTAGCGTTCCGTCGCTTCGTGGGTACACCAGACCTCCCGGATCGCCACCCCCGCCTCCCAAGCGGCGCGGATCAGATGCTCCCCTTCTACCAGAGCCCAGTCGCTTGCCCGTCGCATGGCGGGTTTATGGATCCACTCGCGCCAGCGCTGCACTTTGGGATGGCGGCGCGAGCTCAGCGTGGCAGTCATCATCCGTCTTGTTCTTTCCGTCTCTGAGTGCAGAATCCTGTATCCGAATTTCCTTGCCGCAACGGAAGAATTGGCATACTCCAAGCCACAGGTTTCGCTCCGCTCCTATTGACAACCCTCAGCGTCAGTGCCCAGTGGCCTTTTCCCGAGACAAAGCCATCAGCGCCGCCACCGGCTTGAAGCTGCGGCGATGCTCCGGGCAGAGACCCAGCGTTTCGAGCGCCACCCGGTGCGCGGCGGTACCATAGCCCTTGTGCTGCGCAAAGCCGTAGCCGGGATAGCGTTCGTGCAGCTGCACAAGGTACGCATCGCGCGCGGTCTTGGCCAAAATGGACGCTGCCGAAACCGCCGGCACCCGCGCATCTCCCGCCACGACCGCCACTGTTCCCGCAGGCGCCCACGGCGGGATGCGGTTGCCGTCGATCACCAATAGCGGGGGCTCCTGATGAAACGAAAAGCGTTCGCACAACGCCTGCCAGGCGCGTTGCATCGCCAACATCGTCGCCGCACCGATGCCTAGGGCGTCGATTTCGGCAGCACTCGCTTCGCCAATCCCCCAGGCACACGCCTGAGCGCGCAAGGCGCTGGCCAGAGACGTGCGCGCTCGGAAGGACAACGCTTTGGAATCCGCCAGTCCGGCAATCTTCAACCCTGCCCCTCCCAGCACCACCGCCGCCGCCACCACCGGCCCCGCCCAAGGGCCGCGACCGGCTTCGTCGATGCCGCAAATCGCCGCGTCATCCCAGGCGGGCAAAGGATCATTGCGACCAATCACCCCGCCAGGCATCGCATCCCCTATGCTCACCCCAAAACCTTTTCTGCTGGGTTGGCTCACCTGCTTCGTTTGAACCTGCCTGTTACCAACCTTTATTCCCCTGCTCCGAACCGCACCATCGTTTTGGTCCACGTCACGAGGCGCACGCCATCATCTCCTCCAGTCGCGCGGCCACCGTCCCGGCCATACCACGACGCAGCCGCTCGTGCAGCGCGCTGAAGCGCTCCTCGAGCTCGGCAACCGCCTGCGAGGCTTCGAACCAATGCAACACCGCCGCGGCCAACCGCGCCGGTGTGGCTTCCTCTTGCAGCAATTCCGGCACGATCGCTTCGTTCATCAGCAAATTCGGCAACCCTATCCAGCGCACCCGCGCCAGACGCCGCATCAGGCGGTACTGCCAGGCCGAGACGCGATAAGCGATCACCATCGGGCGCTTTAGGAGCGCCGCCTCAAGCGTCGCTGTGCCGCTCGCCACCAACACCACGTCGGCGGCAGTCATCGCGGCAAGCGAGGCGCGCGGCACCACCTGCAACGGCGCCGGTGTCCGCCAACGCTGCTGCCAGAACGCTGCCTGCGCATCCCCTAAGGCATCGGCGGTAGGCAAGACCACGTGCAGTCCCGGCAACGCCTGTGCCACTCGTTCCGCCGCAGCGAGAAAAATCGCCCCGTGCCGCTGCCATTCGCCAGCGCGGCTACCCGGCAACACCGCCAGGACCGGCGCGTCGTTCGGCAACCCCAGCTCGGCGCGTGCCGCCGCCCGGTCTGGCCGCAGCGGCAACGCGTCGGCCAACGGATGCCCCACGTATTCGGCAACCACCGGCAGGCCGCGGTAACAATCCGGCTCGAACGGAAAAAGACAAAACACCCGCTCCACCGCCCGCGCCACCGCTTTGACGCGCCAGGGCCGCCACGCCCACACCGCTGGGCTGACCAGCTGCGCCGTCCGCACGCCCCCAGCGCGCAAGCGCTGCGCCAGCCCCAGGTTGAAATCCGGCGCGTCGATCCCCAAAAACGCGCTTGCCCCGGCGGCAACGAACGCCTCGGCAAGCGAACGCCGAAAACGCAACAAAGACCACAGCCGCACGAGCGCTTCGGAAAAGCCATGCACCGCAAGCGGCGCGTACGACCAACGCACCTCGGCACCCGTTGCCGCCAGCGCCTCTCCGCCTACCCCCAGCGCCCGCCGACCAGGCGCGGCACTCAAAAAGCGCGCCAATACCGGCGCCCCCAGCCGGTCGCCAGAAGCTTCGCCAGCGACAAACGCCAACAGGGGCAGGGTGACGCTCATGGTTCAAAATCAACTCGGCGCCGCCACTGACTCGCCTGCCCATCGAGGCACGGGGCAATGCCGAAGGAGTGAGCTAGGCGAGAACCGGATGAAGCGACTGTAACCGGTTGGAACGTCTGAACCGACATGGCCAGGGGCTTTGCGCTTTAACGCACGATGCCGCGGCCCGGGGTGCGCAAAAAATCCACCAGCAGCGCCAGTTCCGGATGCTTGGGCACCTCGGCTTCGATCGCCGCGATCGCCTCGGCAAGCGTCCGCCCTTGGCGGTATAGCGTCTTGTAAGCCCGGCGGATCGCCGCGATCGCCTCTTGACTGAAACCGCGGCGCTTCAGGCCTTCGCGGTTGATGCCGTGCGGCTGCGCCGGATTGCCCGCCACCGTCACGTACGGTGGCAGGTCCTGGGTGAGCACCGTCCCCACACCGCAAAAGCTGTGCGCCCCGACGCGCACGAACTGATGCACGCCGGTAAAGCCCCCAAGGATCGCCCAATCCCCCACCTGCACATGCCCGCCGAGCGTAGCGTTGTTGGCAAAAATCGTGTGCGATCCCACCTGGCAGTCGTGCGCGATGTGCACATAGGCCATGATCCAGTTGTCGTGGCCAATCCGCGTCACGCCTGTATCCTGTACCGTACCGGCGTTGACCGTGCAGTACTCGCGAAAGGTATTGCCGTCGCCGATCTCCACGCGGGTCGGTTCGCCCCGGTATTTTTTGTCCTGGGGTTCCAGACCGATGGCGCAAAACGGAAAAAACCGATTGTTGCGCCCGATCCTCGTATGACCGGCAATGACACAATGCGCGCCGACCTCGGTTCCCTCGCCGATGACGACGTTGGCGCCGATGATCGCGTACGGACCGACCGTTACCCCATCGGCCAGGTGCGCTCCCGACTCGACGATTGCGGTGGAATGAACCGTCACCGCCATGTCATTCCTTCAACGCGCACATGATTTCGGCTTCCGCGGCCAGCTCGTCGCCGACCAGCGCCCTGACCTCGTACTTCCAGATATGGCGCATGGTGCGCAGAATCTTCGCCTCCAGCCGCAAAGTATCCCCGGGCACCACCGGCCGCTTGAAGCGCGCCTGATCCACCCCGGCGTAATAGACCACCGCGTCGGGTCCGGGGGTGAAATTCACCGTTTTGAACGACAGAATCGCCGCCGCCTGCGCCAGCGCTTCCAGGATCAGCACCCCCGGAAACACGGGCTTACCAGGGAAATGCCCAGGAAAAAACGGCTCGTTGTACGTGACGTTTTTGATCGCGACGATGCGCTCCCCCGGCACGAGCTCCAGCACCCGGTCGACCAGCAAAAAGGGGTAGCGATGCGGCAAATAGCGTAAGATTTCCTGAATGTCGAGCATGATGATCGTATCCTCCTCTCCAACGACGGCGCTGTAGAATGAGTCAAGCACCACCGCCTCCATCGAAAAACACGTTGCGATTTCCATCGACAGCCGCAGGCAGCGAAGCGAACCGCGCGGCATTCAACAAATAGAATACGCCCATCCTTCCCGGTCCGATCGCTGCAAGCCGCTGCTCATCGCGAAGCCACGGTGCCGATCCGGATCAATCGCGGTCCCTGCGCTTGGGCCGAAACCCCTGCGCGCGCGCCCACTCGCCAAGCTCGGCAAGCCGGCGCCACCACGCGGCATTGCGGCGCCATTCGGCAAACGGCTGGGTGGGCACATAACCCGTGTAGAGCCCCGGCGCTTCGATGTCGTGCATCACCACTGCCGCAGCGCCGATGGTGACGTCGTCGGCGAGGCGCAAATGCCCGGCTATGCCCGCCGCGCCGCCGATGCGGCAGCGACGGCCAATCGTCGTGCTGCCCGCAATGCCCACGCAGCCAGCGATCGCCGTGTGTGCGCCAATGCGGCAGTTGTGCGCGATCTGCACCAGGTTGTCGATCTTGACGCCATCTTCGATCACCGTGTCATCGAGCGCGCCGCGATCGATCGTCGTATTGGCGCCGATCTCCACCGCATCGCCGATGATCACTCGCCCCACCTGCGGGATCTTCTCCCAGCGCTGCGCCCCACTGTCCCACGCGAACCCAAAGCCGTCAGCGCCGATCACCGCACCGGCATGCACGCGGCAATGCCGCCCGATCACACAATCGGCGCCGATCGTGACGTTCGGACCGATCCAGCTTCCTTCGCCAACGACCGCGCGCGCACCGATCACCGCGCCGGCTTCGATGCGGCACCCTGCACGGATCACCGCCGCCTCACCGACCAACACCCGCGGGCCAATTTCAGCGCTGGGGTCCACGTACCCCTCGACCACGGCGCTGGGATGCACGCCGGCGCGCAACGGCGGATCGGGGTACAGCCACTGCGCCACGCGCGCGTACGCCAAATACGGGTCAGCACAAATCAACCGCGCCGCCACTTGCAGCGACACCGGCGCCTCGGCAAGCGTCTCGGGCAGCAACAGCACGCTGGCGCCAGTGGTTTGCGCCGCAGCGGCGTACTGGGGTTTGGCGATGAAAGCCACGTCGCCTGCCTGGGCACGCTCAAGCGGCGCGACCCGGGACACGCACACCCACCCCTGGCCAATGAGACGGGCGCCGAGGCGCTCGGCCAAATCTCCCGCGGTCAATGTCGGCATGACGACGACTCGCTCGGCTTGGGCAACCGCCGCCGCGATTCATTCACCATCGCGAGCGTCTCAGCGCACGTTCTCAAGCGCCTTGATCACTTTGTCGGTGATGTCGATGCGCGGGCTGGCGTAGACGGCTTCCTGCAGCACCAGGTCAAGCTTGTCCTGCTCGGCAACGCGCTTGATGGCTTGATTGGCCATCTCCAACACCTGCACCAGCTCTTCGTTGCGCCGCTGATTGAGATCCTCGCGAAACTCGCGCTGCTTGCGCTGAAACTCGCGGCTGAGATCGGCAAAAGCGCGCTCTTTGCGCTGCCGCTCCGCATCCGACATCGATGCACCGCGCGTATCGAGCTCGTTTTGCAGCTTTTGCAGCTCATCGGCCATGCGCTTGAGCTCGCGATCGCGCGGCTCGAATTCCTTCTCTAGCCGTTTTTGCGCCGCCAGCGCCGGCGCCGCTTCCCGGATCAGACGATCCGAATTGACGAAACCGATATTGACTTGCGCCCAAGCGTTGAGCGCGATCAGCGAAAATGCCACGACGGTGACACTGCGTTTGAACATCGTTTTTCCTCTTTGCCTTGACATGAACCCGACCCTTGCGCCTGAACCAGCGCACAATTTCCTATCCCGGCTCATCCGGTCAAAATACTGCTCCCAACTGGAACTGGAATTTCTCGGTACGGTCTTGTTGCCCCGGTGTTTTGTCCAGATCCTTGCGCACCGGCACCGCCACCGAGAACTTGAGCGGACCGATCGGCGACACCCATGTCAGCCCCACCCCTACGGAGGCGCGCAGGTCCGACAGGCGCATCTTCTCGCCTTCGTCCCAGACATAGCCGGTGTCGACAAAAACCGACCAACGGAACGAGCGGTCCTGGCCCGTCCCGGGCATCGGGAAGAAATATTCGGCATTGGCCACCAAACGGCGCGTGCCCCCGTAAGCGTCGCCGTTCTCGTCCTTGGTGCCGAGCGATGCGGCGCGAAAACCGCGCACCGAAGAGATGCCCCCGGCATAGAAATTGCGGTAAAACGGCACCTCTTTGCCGCCGTAAGCCTTCTGTATCCCCATTTCGGCGTTGAGCATCAGTGCCGATCGCTCCCCGAACGGGAACCAATGCTGATGTTGCGCCACGATCCGCCCGAGCTTCACATCCCCTGGCGGCAGATCGATTTCGCCGACCAACCGCTGGTAGATGCCTTTGGTCGGATACAGCCGCGAATCGCGGGTATCACGCGACCAACCGGCGGTAAACGCCAGGGTCAGAATGCCACTGCAATCGTACGCGCGGTTGGCTGCCGTACAAAAATCGCGGTAACGCGTGGGACTGTCATCATAGGTGATGATTTCGGTGTTATCGATCGACAAACCGAAATTGAGCGTATCGTCTTCTGAGATTGGCCAGCCCAGGCGGATCCCGGCGCCCAGGGATTTGGTCTTGTAGTTGGCGACGTAATAGGAGCGCGACGGGTCGTAGGTGCGTTGATACAGGTCATAGCCCAACGATATCCCGTCGATGGTGTAGTACGGATCGGTAAAGGACAACGAGTAGGTGCGGCGCGATTTGCTGGTATCAACCGCCGCGGCAAGCGATTTGCCGGTGCCAAGGAAATTTTCCTGCGAAATCGAACCGGAAAGCACCAACTTCTCGTCGCTGGAAAACCCCGCGCCGAGCATCAGGTTGCCGGTGGGACGCTCTTTGACCTGCACCCTCAGGTCCACCTGGTCGGTGGCATCGGGCGCGGGTTCGGTGTCTACCCGCACTTCGTCGAAAAAGCCCAGGCGTTCGATGCGTTGCTTGGACTTGGTGACTTTGGCGATGTCGTACCATTCCCCTTCCATCTGCCGCATCTCGCGGCGGATCACCTCGTCGCGCGTGCGCGTATTGCCGCCGATGTCGATGCGCCGCACGTACATGCGCCGACCGGGGTCGACCAAAAGCGTAAAAGCCACTTCGTGTCGCTCGCGGTCGATTTCGGGCGCGGCGTTGACGTTAGCGTACGCGTACCCTTCTTGCCCCAGTCGATCCGTGATCGCCTGGATCGATTTTTCCAGTTTTTCACGCGCATAGACCTCGCCCGGCTTGAGCTGCACCAGCGGCACGAGCTCTTCCGCTGCCACCGGAAACTGACCCGCCAACTGCACGTCGCGTACGCGGTATTTCTCGCCCTCATGCACCGCGATAGTGATGAAAATGTCGCGCTTGTCGGGCGAAATCGTCACGTTGGCCGACTCGATGCGGAAATCCAGATAGCCCTGGTTCATGTAAAAAGAGCGCAGGTTTTCCAGGTCCTGCGACAGTTTCTCGCGCGAATATTGGTCGGATTTGGTGTACCAGGTGAACCACCCCGGCGTAGTCAGTTGAAAACGCGACAGCAGATCCTTTTCTTTGAACGCCTGCGCGCCGACGATGCGGATCTCGCGGATCTTAGCCGCTTCTCCCTCTTGCACCTCGAAGCGCAGCGCCACGCGGTTGCGCGGCAACGGCGTGACTACCGTATTGACCTGCACGGCATACTTGCCCTTGGCCAGATACTGACGCTTGAGTTCCTGCTCGGCCTGACGCACAAGCGCGCGGTCGAAAATGCGCGCCTCGGCAATACCCATCTCGCGCAGCGCCTTGCGGATCGGCTCGGGTTCGAATTCCTTCATCCCGGAGAACGTGATCTCGCCGATCGCCGGGCGCTCATCCACCGTCACCACGAGCACATCGCCGTCGCGATCGATCGCGACGTTGCTGAAAAACCCCGTCTCGAAAAGCCGCTGCACGGCGGCATCGGCCTGTTCTGGCGTAATGCGCTCCCCGACCTTGACCGGCAAATAGCTAAACACCGTTCCCGGCTCGACGCGCTGCGCCCCTTCCACGCGGATGTCGCGCACCACGAACGGCTCGAACGCCTGTGCCGGAGCCGACAGCGCCAGCGCCAGCGCCGAAACGATCAACGAGCGACGAAAGCCCAGGGCTTTACCCGGACGAACCGTCCGATTTCCCTTCCCTTGCCAGCGCGCAGCAGTAGCACGAAGTTTCATTGCAGCAACCGTAAGAAATCGTTGAACAAAGCCACGGCCATCAGCACCGCCAGTAAGGCCAGTCCGATGCGTTGTCCAAGCGCCTGCGCGGCTTCCGACAGCGGCCGACCGCGGATCGCTTCGATGAGATAATACAGCAAATGACCGCCATCGAGCACGGGGATCGGCAGCAAATTCAGGATCGCCAGGCTCACGCTCACGATGGCCAGAAAACGCAAGTACGGCACGATCCCCATCTGCGCGGTTTGCCCAGCGACATCGGCGATGGTCAGCGGCCCGGAGAGGTTACGCCAAGAAGCTTCACCGACGAGCATCCTGCCCAGCATCTTAAGGGTCAGGGCGCTCGCTTCCCAGGTTTGCCGCACCCCTTGCTGCAACGCTTCCCAGGGCCCGTAACGCACCAAGCGCGAGGGCATCGACACCCGCTTGGCCATCACCCCCAGGCGACCCACCGTAGCCCCCGAGGGGTCGGTCACCGTTTCCAGACGCACCATGGCTTCCCGCATCTGATCGCCGCGTCGCCAGACGATCTGAGTGTCTTCCCCGGGGTGCTCCCGCACCCACTGCGCCAGTTGGCGCCAATCGGTGACGACGATTTCGCCAAGGCGAACGATCTCATCCCCCGGCTGCAAACCAATCGCCGCCGCCGGAGATCTCGCCGCAACTTCGCCTATCACCGGCGGAATCGGCACGTCCACCGGCCGCAAACCGAGCGTGACGGCGAGGTCTTGCTCGTCCGGTTCGAAACGTATTTGCGGTAACGCTAAGACGACCGTACGAGAGGCTTCGCCCTCACCCTTTACGGTCATCCTCACGTGGGGCTTGCCGTCACTGAGCGCGTGCAGCAATGCCCAACGCACCTGCGGCCAGGTGTCAGCAGCACGTCCCTCGATCGTCTCGATACGGTCGCCGGCGCGCAACCCCGCTTGCGCCGCTGGGGAACCGGCGGGCGGCTCGGCCAGGATCGCCAGTGGCTCGGCCACCCCGATCAGCGCCACGGCAGCGTAGAACACGATCGCCAACGCGAAATTCGCCAGCGGCCCCGCTGCGACGATCGCCGCACGCACCGACAGGCGCTGTTGGTCGAACGCCAAATGCTTTTGCTCGGGAGCCACCGCCTCTTCGCGGCTATCGAGCATGCGCACGTAGCCGCCCAACGGAATTGCCGCAATCGCCCACTCGATGCCGTGACGATCCCGCCACACCCTGAGGGGGCGGCCAAACCCCACGGAAAAGCGCAGCACCTGGACCCCGAACGCCCGCGCCACCGCAAAATGCCCCAGTTCGTGGAAAAACACCAAGATGCCGATCGCGACGAGGAAGGCGAGCAACGTGGTCAGTCCAGACATCAATGCTGCTATTCCAAACGTGCGCAAACATGCGCATGTTCTTCTTCCTGCCCCGATTCCAGTAGGGAATCG
>FWPV01011320.1_pt1 | contig 14243 bp, 17 predicted proteins | sample 2228371 | NCBI WGS metagenome assembly FWPV01 (sample SAMEA103939776, study PRJEB20133) | metagenome
ATGCACACGTCCGCCCCGGCGGCAGCCAGGGCCAAGGCCATCGCCTGCCCCAACCCCTTGTTGCCGCCCACGACCAGCGCCACTTTGCCATCCAGGCGAAAACGCTGCAGCGTGGACGATGCGAGCGTCATCAGCTTGTCCAGTTCCGACACGTTATCCCTCCACCGGCAAAACATCTACAAGATGGGTCTCCGGGTTGACCACGCGTTTGGTCTTGACGCCTTCGAACAACATCACTCCTAGCTCGGCGCGGTAGCAGACGCGCGTGCCCGGCTCCAGGTGACCCACATAGACCTTGCTGTTGGCCACGTCGTCCACCACGACGTGGATGTGCGGCTCTCCGCCCGCAATCGAGCCTTGGATCGAGCCGACTTCGATGGGACCTTCCAGCGTGAAAAAGCGGTCTTGGGACGGGAGCGTCGTTTTGGTGATGGTGTGCAGCTTGATGATGTCGAACGAGCCGACGCCCGACAGGATCAACCCCGCGTCCGCTCCTTCGCGCTTGAGCAGCTCCATCAGCTTCTCGACGATATAATCGCCGCGCTGAAAGTAGATTAAAAAGGTGCGCACGCGGCCTGGGGCCTCAATCGTAATCATGGCTTTGCCTCCTGAGATGGGTTCAAATACATGACAATCGAACGGCGCGCAGTATAACAGTTTTATCATATAATGCAACCACAGCGCCACAGTATAACCGCGGCCCAGACCGCGACGACGTGAAGGCGCGCTGTACTAACTCTCGCATGTATGGCCATTAAATGCAGCGCCCCAAGCGCGTTAAACTGAGAGCCAAAGGAGAGTCACACCATGGACCAAATACCCCGCCCCGCAGTCGGGATTGACGTCGGCCGATCCGTCCTACACCTGGCCACCTATGACCCCGACACAAGGCCCAGCAAGTGGCCCGTCACGATCCTAGACCTCGGAACTGACGACTGGCACATCCAACTATCGGAATATATCCCGCGCAACGCGATCGTCGCGCTAGAGCCTACCGGCTGGTACCACTCGCGCCCGCCCGTCGCGTGGCTGGCCCACACAAGGCCCGACGTAACGATCCTATACGTTGCGCACCATCAAACCAAAGCCACCCGCGACGACCGCGTCGCCACCCAGAAGACCGATCCCAACGATGCGCGCGCCCTAGCGCTAAAGGCCGCCGATATGTCCGCCAACGGATGGACCCTAGGCGCCCACGCACACGAGGAAAGCCTCGAAGCCCTAAACATCGAACTACGCCTTACGATCCTAGAGTACCAGCGCACCGTCAAAGAAAGCACCGTCATCAAAAACCGTATGCGATCCTACGCCCAAGGCATATGGCCAAGCCTAGCGGCCCACTTTGAAACGTACCAGCGCGCGATCGCCGCCGGCCTAGCCCGGCCGTCAGACATACAGGCCGCCGTCGCCAAGATCGAAGCCCTAGCCCAAAACTCGCACTATAGGCACAAAATAGCCCGCTACCACCTGGCCAAACTTGCCCGAACGCTACCCGACTTGCCCGATCCGCCCGAAATCATCACGCGAACCCTAATCGAAAACTACGCCATGCTCGAAGCCATCACCGCGAAGCTCAAAGAAATAGACGACAGAATCACCGCGATCATCATGCGCCCGCCCATAGCCGAAATATCCCGCCTATGGCTCACGATCCCGAACGCCAGCGCCATCACGATCGCCGCCCTACATTCTGCAACCAAGTGCATGGCCGACAAACTGTCACCCGACGAATTCCGCGCCGCTTGCGGCTGCCACCCATCACGCCAAGAATCCGGCCAAGTCACCCAAGCCGCCGACACCAAGCGCGGCTTTAGGCCCGCCAAAGGCTTGCTCCATATGTGGACGATCCAACTCCTATCAGCGCGCATATCACCGCCAAACCCGATCCGCGACTACTTCACCAAGCTAAAAGAAGCCAACAACCCAAACGCGATCCACGCCGCCCGCGGCAAGCTCACCCGCATCCTGTCCGGCATCGCGCGCAACAAGACGCCCTACCAATACACCTACACCGCACCAAAGGAAACATTATGCCCTGCATCGTCGCCAGATTCGGAGAAAAAAGCGCCGCTCACTGCGACCTGATCATCAACGGAACGCTATTCTGCACCGTATGCCCAGAAGCCAGCCAAATCCCCGCCACCTGTAAAGCCACTTGCGATCCACACCGTGGACGAATGGCGCAATGCAAAGCGCCCGAATGCCCCTGCAAAAAGCCCTACACCAGAGACCGCCTAACCGCGTTCGCCAAATGGCTGGCCAATTATGCCGAAACTCTATGCACCCAGCAAGACAACCTATAAAATAGGGTATGCCGTTCGTCAAAGGCCAATCAGGAAACCCGAAAGGCCGGCCCCGCAAGGGCAACAGCATAGCCGATATACTACGCGCCACCGCGCGCGCAAGGATAAACGGCATCAGCCGCGCGCGCGCTTTTGCGACCGCCCTATGGGATGAAGCCATCGAAAAGAGAAACGTCGCCGCAATGCGCCTAATTCTGGAGTTTCTCGTAGGCAAAGCGCCCAACCAGGAAGCCGCCACAACGCACAGCGTGAACATCAAAGCCTACATCACCATATCACCCGACGACTGGCCCGATGATCCACCCGTTTAAGCCCAAGCCCTGGCAAATTGCCCCCTGGCGCGATACCTCACCCGTCCTATTGCTCACCGGATCAGCCGGAGGCGGCAAGTCCCGCCTGGCCGCCGAGAAAATTCACGCCTACCTCAAACGCTACCCCAACGCGAGCGGCCTCATGGTGCGCAAGACCCGCGACAGCATGATCAACTCAACCATATTGCTCATGACGGCCACCGTGATCGGCGACGATCCGACCTGCAAACACCGCCCGTCAAAACACCGCTTCGAGTACGCCAACGGCTCGATCCTAGCCTATGGAGGCATGGCCGACCAGCAGCAGCGCGAACAAATCCGCTCGATCGGACGCGCCGGGGCCCTCGATATCGCATGGATGGAGGAAGGCAACGGCTTTGTCGAATCCGACTATAACGAAATCCTGGCCCGTATGCGCGGCACCGCCGCGCCCTGGCGCCAAATCATCATATCTACCAACCCCGACGCCCCTAGTCACTGGATCTATCAGCGCTTGATCCTGGGCCGTGAAGCCACCACCTACTACTCGACGGCCGCCGACAACGACGCCAACCCCGCCGACTACCAAGCCAACCTGGACAAGCTCACCGGCCTACAACGCGCCCGCTTACGTGATGGCCAATGGATCGCCGCCACCGGCGCCGTGTACGACGAGTTTGATCACCGCCTACACGTCCGCGAACGATCCGGCCCCTGGATCAAAGCCACCGCCGGGGTGGACGACGGCTATACCAACCCCGCCTGTATCCTGGTCATCCTAACCGACTCGCAAGGCCGCCGCCACATAGCCGAAGAATTTTATCAAAGCCGCGTCATCCAAGCCGACCTGGTCCGCGCCGCGCAAGCCCTAGCCGTCAAATGGAACATCGAGACTTTCCGCGTGGATCCCGCCGCCGCCAGCCTAATCGCCGCCATGCGCGCCGCCGGCCTGAACGCCGTCCCGGCCGTCAATGACTTGCGCCCCGGCATCCAAACCATCAAGGCCGCCCTAAGACCAGACCCCACCGGCGAACCGATGATCACCATATCGCCACTATGCACCAACACGATCTATGAGTTCCAATCGTACGTATGGAAGCCCGCCACGCCCACAACGCCCGAAACGCCGCTTGACGAAAACAACCACGCCATGGCCGCACTACGCTACCATGAACACACCAACACACAGCCCACCCAACCGAGTTTCATCATACAGCCGCCGGAAACCCCCACTCTGGCAGAAAGAAGCCTAAACCTCCATGAGCATACTATCTAAATTGCTCGACCGCATCCTAGGCCCTTACATCGAAACCCGCGTCCAAAACGCCACCAAACTGATGGACGACAAGTACTGGGCGCCCCAAGACGCCACTATCCCATACGCCACTACCTGGGCATCACACCGCCAAACCATAGAACGATGCCAAAGGCTAAGAGCCCAAAACCCACTCGCCGCCCGCCTCATAGAACTAACCACCGACTTTGTCATAGGCGAAGGCTGCACGCTCAAAGGCCCCAAATGGGCCACGGAATTTTGGAGACACCCACTGAACGACATGAACCGCCGCGCCTATGAGCTATGCGACGAACTCACCACCACCGGCGAGCTTTTCATCGTCCTAAGCACGAACCCTATAAACAAAATGAGCTACGTGCGCGTCATCCCATCCATCAACATCGACCAGATCGAGACCGATCCGAACGATAGCGAGCGCGAAATCCGCTACCATCAACTAACCAACGACCTTAATGGCCGATGGTGGCCGTCCAAACTGGACGAAGACGCCCCCCAAATCATGCTCCATTACGCTATCAACAAGCCGATCGGCGAAACCCGTGGACGATCCGACCTTGCCCCACTTATGACTTGGCTCGAACGTTACGATCTATGGCTCGAGGACCGCGTCCGCATCAATCGCTACAAGGGCGCCTACCTGTGGCACGTCCGCATCGAGAACCCCCCGCCCGGCATCCTACAGGCCAAGCAAGCCCAATACGCCACGCCCCCCAAATCGGGGAGCATCCTGGTCACCGACGCTACCGAACGCTGGGAAGCCCTACAGCCCGACATCAAAGCCGACGACGTCGAAGCCGACGGGCGCGCCTTACGCCTGATGATTGCCGCGGGCGCCGGCATACCGCTACACTTCCTAGCAGAAGGGGAGTCCGCCACCCGCGCCACCGCCCGCGAAATGGGAACGCCCACCTATAGGAAATTCGCGCACCGGCAATTTATCTTTGAGCACATGCTACGCGACCTCGTACGCACCGCCGCCGCCCGCGCAGGCCACCACAATATGGAGGTTGACATAATCTTTGACTCCGTCCTAGCCCTATACCCCGAACTGGCCCAACAGCCCGAACCGCCCCAACCGCCACAAGCAGAGCCCGAGAAACTGGCCAAGAAAGACCGCCCACAGCCACATAAGCGCTGGCATACCAAAGGAGACGAGCTAACTTGCGAGACCTGCAAGGCCAACGAAGCCCAAGGATGGATCCCGCTAACCGAACCCTACCGATCCGGCCACCTAAACCCGCCCGCGCATGACTATTGCCGATGCACCGAATCATATCAAGGAATTGACCTATGACCCACTTTACAAACAACCCATGGAGCGACCCCGCCGCCGACCTGGACGCCGATCAGTACTGCAGCATATGCCTGATTGACTACAACGAAGAGGGGGAGCCCAAGACGAAAAGCAAATGCAAGTTACCAATCAGAGAAGCCCCGGGCAAGCCCGTAAACCGTAACGCCTTACGATCCGCCGCGCGCCTATTCTCAAAGACCCAAGCCCCAGAAGCCGAAAAGGAAAAGGCCCGCCAACGACTGAAAGAACTTTGCGAGGAGGCCGGCATCGAAGCCAAAAGCCTAACCCTGGACGACCTCGAACCGCAACATGTACAGCTTGCCCTAAGCTCAGACCTAAACGTCACCATCATCAAAGCCGGAACCGCGAACGGCTTAAACTACACGCCGGAGGTACTACAAAAGCATGTAAAATTGTTCGATCGGCGCCCCGTATTTTGCGACCATGAACGGGCCGCAACGCTAGGCCACGAAAATAGGTCAGTCCGCGACCTAGTCGGCGAAATAACCGCCCCGATCTGGGACGCCACAACCCAAAGCATCAAGGCCCACCTCACCATATACCCACATGCAGAATGGATAAAGGAGCTTGCCCTAAACGCCGCGCGTCATCCCTGGTTTGGCCTATCCGCCGACCTATGGATAGCGCGCAACGACCGAGACGTTGCCATGATCCACAGCGTCGAATCCGTGGACATCGTCATCAACCCCGCCGCTGGCGGGGCCATCGAACTTGAAAAGGACACCCTAAACATGGAAGAAAAAATCGAATACACGCACGCCACCAACGCCCAAGCCAACCCAACGCCGCCATCAGTGCCGAGCCTCACGCCCGAGCAACTGGCACAATCCAAGGCCCTGCTTGAGCAACAGCAACACGCCCTTGCAGTGCTCCAAATCCTAACGTCCGATCTACCGCGCACCTATCAAACCATGGTGCGCGAAGACCTACAAGCCGGCCGCATCAAGCCCGCCCAAGTGGACGATCGCATCAACACCATCCGCGCCACGCTTGCCAAAGAAGCCGAAAACCGCTCGATCCTAGGCCTTGGCCGCGTCGCCGTGGTATCCGAGCCACTCGACCGCGTCACAATGGCTTTTGAGAAGCTTATGGGCCTACCGGTCACCCAAGACGTGCCACGCCTGTCCGGCATCCGCGAACTGTACCACTTGCTCACCGGCGACTATGAAATGCGTGGAGTTTTCCGCCCCGAACGCGTCACCCTGGCCAACGCCACCACCTCAACACTGAACAGCGTCGTCGCCAACACGCTCAACAAGGTGCTTTTGCGCGCGTTCGAGATGCGCCCGCAATGGTGGAAGCCCATCGTCTATGAAGAAGACTTCAACAGCCTTAACACGATCAAATGGATCACCCTGGCCGGCTTTGCCGATCTGTCCACCGTCACCGAAGGCAACGCCTACACCGAAGCCTCGATCAGCGACAACGAGGAGACCACCGACTTCACCAAGTACGGCAACTACATCGGCATCACCCTCGAAGCCATTGATCGTGATGATGTATCCGCCATCCGCGCGATCCCGCGCAAGCTCGGCCTGGCCGCCTATAGGACGCTCTCTAGCGCCGTTGCCGCGATCTTCACCGCCAACTCGGGCGTAGGGCCCACCTTGTCAGACACAAAGGCCCTATTTCACGCCGACCACGGCAACCTCGGATCGTCAGCCCTCGACGCCGACGCCTGGGACGCCACCATTCAGGCCATGTTCAAGCAAACGGAGCTTGGCTCCAGCAAACGCCTCGGCATCCGCCCGCGCTATTGCCTCGTACCCATCGAGCTGGAGAAGGCCGCCCTCACGATCTTCACCAGCGACCGCGAGCCCGGCACCGCCGATAACGACGCCAACGTCCGCCGCATGCCCAACAGCGTCATCACCGTGCCCGAGTGGACGGATACCAACAATTGGGCCGCCGTCGCAGACCCCAACGATCTGGAGGGTATCTGTATCGGCTATCGCTATGGCCGCGCGCCCGAGCTTTTCGTCGCCGCCGATGATCTGGTCGGATCTATGTTCACCAACGACGAAATGCGCATCAAAGTGCGCTTCTTCTTTGGCGTAGGCGTCGGCGATTACCGCGCGCTGTACAAGCACAACGTTGCCTAAACCCAAACCATAGGGGCCGGCCAACCCCCGGCCCCCCATAAAACCATATAAAGGACATCACCCATGGAAGACTTTATCAAACGCCATCCCTGGATCGCCACCATCGCCCGCGACGTGCTCGTTGCCCTACTGATCAGCGTGCTCACCGTCCTAGGCTATGACATCAACATCGCCAAGCCGCGAATGCAAAGCGCCCCCGCGCCGATCTACACGGCCCCTCGGGCAACAACCCACCTATCCGCCCTCGAAATCGCGGGCAACCTCGGCATAGGCGCCAAGCTCTACGCCGCGCCCGGCGCAAATGACGTCGTCACCGACGGCGAAACCATCGCCCCCATCGCTTTTGTGCAACCGATCAGCTCGACCGCCGCCGTAGGCGCCGCCATCGCCACCACCGGCCGCAACACCGGCGACCTTCTGCTGCTCTACAACACCGGATCCAACACCATCACCATCACCGACACCGGCAACATCGTACTGGCCGGCAATGCCGCCCTAGGCCAATACGATACCCTGCTGCTTATCTTTGACGGCACGCGCTGGGTACAAATCTCAAAGGCGGATAACTAATGGCGACCCATATGCGCACCGTCAAGGTAGAGGACACGCTCGACATCCAAAATGGCGCCCTGATCATCCCCATTGTGCCGATGCCCAACGCGCCCACCAAGCCGCAAACCGGGTCCATCCGCTGGAACGCGCAACTACGCGCGCTCCAAGTCTTTGATGGCCAATGGCTCACCATCGCGCGCGCCATAACGCCCAAACCAGAAAAAGAGCAATGACCAGCGCCGAAATCATCGCCATCATCACCGCCCTGGCCGCGCTCATATCATCAGCCGCAACGCTCCTGATCAAGACCGCGTCCACGCGCATCCAGATCGACAAGGCCAGATCAGAAGCCCAAGCCGCCGAACGCAAGGATTTTCTCACAGGCTACCAAGAGCTATGTCAAGCCATGCAAGCCCGCATTGACACGCTCACCGCCGCGCTCGACAAGGCCCAAGCCCAGATCGCCGACCAACAGCGCCAGATCGCCGAACTACAAGCCGAGAACGCCAGACTACGCCGCGAAATGGCCGAACTACGCGCCGCGCTCGAAAGCGCCCGCCCGCGAGAACGCACCCGCGCCTAAACCGCCCGCGAGAACGCGGCCAAGGACGGAGGACACACGCGCGCGCGCCAGCCCGCTGGGGAAAAGCCCCCCGCGCGCGCGCGCGCCGAAAGGCACACGCAAAAAACGCCAACTCAAGGAGCTAGCGCAATCTGGGGACCCAAATTCACCCTCTGAAATGTCCAAACCATACACCCAGTGAACACCACCACCCACCACCGAGAAGGACATAACCGCAAGATAAAGGCGCCCCCGCCGCAGAACCGCAAGGATGCCGCGCCCTCCATTGTTATCCCATTGTTTATCAATGAAAGGATCACCCGATGACCGACCTATCCGACCTGATAGACCGCGTCGAGCTTGAACTAAACGACACCGCCAACGCCATATGGGACACCGACCGCCTCGCCGCCCACGTCCGCACCGCCTTGCGCCGCTTCAGCCAGATCAAGCCCCGCTGCACCTGGGAGCAGATCACCACCACCGACGGCCAACGCGAATACTCTCTTGCCTCAATCGGCGAAATCCTGGAGGTCCTCGACGTATGGTATCCCTACACCGCAGACGCCCCCGAATACCCACCCGAGAGAACCCGCTGGCAAACCCAAGAGACCGGCACACTGCTGCTATTATCAGAAAGTGCACCCGCCGACAACGAAACAATCCGCGTACTTGTCACCAAGCCCCACACGATAGCGGCCCTCGACGGAGCAAGCGCTACAACCTTAACCGCACAAGAAAAGCAGCTTATCGTACTTGGTGCGGCCGCTTACGCGCTACAGAGCCAAGCCACCACCACGATCAACACCATCACCGCCAGCGCATGGACGCAACGCCAATATGCCGACCAAGCCAAAGCCCTAATGGATCAGTTTGAAGCCCTGGCCCGCGAACTGGCCCGCAAACAAGACCTAATACCCGACGGCCGCGTCCAATGGCCCGCCCTGGACGCCGCAGACCACGCCGAGGAGAGCAACACATGAACCTATTTCGCGCCGTCGTCCGCTCCTACAACGCCAGCGCCTACACCGCCACCGTCGAACCCGTCGAAGGCCTCAGCACCCAACTTGAAAACGTCCCCGTCCTATACCCCAGCGCCCTGGCCAACGACCTCACCGACGGCGCCCTCGTGCTTGTGGCCGACCTCGGCGATGGCCACCACGTCATACTCGGCAAGATCACCCCCGACACCCCCGCCATCGCCGCCCACCTTGCCGATCCCGACGCCCACCACGCCCAAAGCCACCAACATGAAGGCTCGGACATCACCAGCGCCGTCACCAACGCCGACGCCGTCGACACCTACCACGCCGCCGCGTCCGCTATGGCCTATAGACTCCTCGCCATGGACTCCAACGCCCACTTCCCCACCCACCGCGTCACCGCCAACCTCGGCATGACCGGCAACTTTATTATCGCCACCGACGAAGGCGCCAAAGACGGCATCATCACCCGCGTCGGCTACAAAACCACCTGGACGTCCGGCGTCGCCTATGACGCCATAACCTTCACATGCCTCGGAGGAGCATCCGGGTCCAGCTATCGCGCCAGCGTCACCGGCCTGCTCTACGTCACCGCCCAAGCCCGCGACACCGGCTATAACATGTCTACCGCCGGCGCCCTGTTTCTAATTACCGTTTACAAGGACTCCAGCCTTAACATGGGTACCATCATCCAGCAAATAGGCTCAACCAACCAAATGTGGCCTCCCATCACCATCACCGCGACCCAGAAGTCCGGCGCCAGCTCCACATCCGTAACCGTCCAGCTCACCTTTACGCAAGCAAACTGCCTCAACTCCGCCACCATTGCCGCCTGGAGATTCAGCGCCGTCCAATACTCCAACTATAGCCCGTCCTACATCACCATCACCACCAACCAAGCCTAAAGGAGAAACCCAATGCCCCCCACCACCGCCTACACCGTCGCGCGCGCGCTCGCCATTGCCCGCGGCCTCCAAGAAATGGCCGACGCCGCCCGCCACCTGCTCACCATCGCCGACCAAGTTAACCTGATCCTAACCGACCTAGATCAGACCCGCGCCCTCACCGAAAGCCAATACAACACCCTGAACGCCCTGGCCACCAACTGGCGCCAGCGCGCCGACACCATCCACCGCCGCATCCTAAGCGACGCAACCGAACCATGAACCGCCTAACCCTGGCCATCCTAACCATCACCGCCGTAACCGCTTGCGCCGGCCGCCCCGCCCGCCGCGCCCCGCTTGACTACCACATCTATATCCCGTATCATCTCAACGGCGAAGCCCAACCTAAGCCAGAGACGGGCGAGCCAACCCCGGCCGAAACCCACGCCCCCACGGGAACAGCCACGGCCCGCCCGTCTCAAACCCAAACGCCGACCCTGGTGGCCACGCCGATCCTGGTGGCCACGCCGATCCTGGTGGCCACGCCGATCCCGACGGCCACGCCGCCGCCCGAAACAACGCCGCGCATCCCGATCCTAGCCGACACCATCTACTACCTCGACGCCCCCGGCTGCTACAGCGCCATACCGCGCACCCCGCCGCCGCCCGCCCTATCCCACAACCCGGCCCCTTGCCAAACCGCCGCGGCCCACGCCCGCGCCTACTGGCTCACCAGGACGAAAGAAGCCGCCCAATGAAAGCCAAATTGCAACCCCAGCTAATCGAATATAAACTCGACCGCAGAAAGCTCGACATCACGCTCGAAAGGCTGCGCATGTACCAGCCGCCCGAAGGCTACTGGCTCGGCTTTAGCGGAGGCAAAGACTCCACAACCCTCAAAACGCTTGCCCAAATGGCCGGCGTCAAATTCACCGCCCATTTTAACATCACCGGCCTAGACCCGCCCGAAGTCATCAAATTCACCAAAACCTACCACCCAGACGTCATACTCGAACCCCCACCCCGCACCCTATGGGAACTCATCCCCAAATGGGGCCCGCCCACCCGCCTGCATCGCTGGTGCTGCCAAGAACTCAAAGAGCGCACCCCGCCCAACGGCGCCATTGTTGCCCTCGGCATCCGCGCCGCCGAAAGCCGCCGCCGCGCCACCTATACCCTGCTCGAACGCTGCTACCGACGCCCCGGCATAGCCCGCTTTCACCCCATTATCGACTGGACGGACGCCGATATATGGGCCTTCATCCGCGAATACAACATCCCCTATTGCTCGCTCTATGATGAAGGCTGGGTCCGCGTATCTTGCCTAATGTGCCCCTTTGCCCGCCTAAAAGAACGCCCCGCCCACGCCGCCCGCTACCCAAACGTAGCCCTACAGTTTGTCCGCGCCTTCGACCGCCTACTCCAACAAAGGCCTTTCGGCCAATCCTACCACATCAAAACCCCCGCCCATCTCTTCATGTGGTGGATGGAGAAATGGCACAAAGGCGACCCCATCCCCACCGAAGACGACGCCCTAAACCTTATATTTCCCAACGGCCACACCCCCGCCGATCACGAACGCATGAAAGGACATATACACCCATGAAAGCCACCCTTGCCGATATGCTCACCATCCTGAACGCCTTGCAAAAAATGCTGCAAGCCATTCAACTCTTTGAATCAAACGCTGCACAGATCAACAACATCCTAGAGCGCGTACACCCAACCCAGGCCCCCATGGTCGGCCCAGAAGTCTTTGAAGCCACCGCCACCATCAGCGCCATCATCACCCGCAACTACAACAAACTACGCGAGCACCTCGAATCCAAAACAGAAACGGTAAACATGAACTAATGCGCAACATATCTGCCAGCCTGCTAGCCCAAGCCACACGCTTCACCTCGCGCCCATATATCCGCGCCGCCGTCGCAGACACCCGCTATCGCTGGACATCCCTCCACACCGGCGACGGCGCGCGCTACTACGTAGCCCAGTGCGCCCTCGGCGCCGCCATCTGGCGCGCCCGCGTCGATAGCGCCGGCAACGTCCAAACCGCCGCCGTCACCGCCCCCGCCACCAAGTCCCAATGGACCACCTGGACGACCCGCGCCACCGGCGCCCTCGGATCATCCGACGTCGCCATCTGCTCACCCGCCGCCAACACCCTGCGAATCTTCTTCATCAAGTCCGGCTATACCGTCGCCTTCATCGAATCCACCGACTCGGGCGCCTCCTGGTCATCCGCCGCCAACGTCGTCACCGCCCTAAGCGCCAGCCCCTCCATTGCCGCCGCCCACCAATCCCTACTCTACACCGACGCCGCAACCGTCAAAGAGACCCATAAACCCGTCGGGCCCGGCTCGTGGACGGCCGGCGCGTCCTGGTCCGCCCTGTCCGGCGTCGCCGACTTCTACGGCCTGGCCGCCGCCTACCTCGACGACACCCACATCTACGCCCTGGCCGCCGCCGACGGCCGCCTATACTTTGGCGCCTATAACCCCACCGCCGCCGCCTGGACCGATCCGATCCAGATCGCCCCCGGCGGCCACGCCGCCAAAGCCGTCGGCCTAACCATCCGCTACCCGTCCATCACCGCCTGGACGGAGAACACCGCCCCCCGCCTGGCCGCCACCTGGCTCGAAAACTATGACGACGGCGTCAGCGCCTGGTACAACACCATCGCCGCCCGATCCAACGACGCCGTCCACTGGGGCGAGGACGTAACCCTGTACGTATGGGGCGACCTCGAATTACGTACCGCCCTGTGCCACGTCGCCTCCACGCGCATCATCTACGCCGCCAACGAGAAATGCGTCTGCACACACAAAACCTATGACCCATCCGACACCACGCAGAACCTCACCGGCCTGATCCCGGCCGAATACTACCGCGAGACCGCCGCCCACCGATCCACCATCACCCTGGTCATCACCAACCTGGCCGAAGCCTACAACCCCCTAGGCCGCGCCGGAACCGCGCCCGAATGCATCAAGCCCCATAGCCGCGTCACCGTCACCCGCGGCTACTACACCACCGGCGACACCCATGAAGAAGAGCCTACCGATCCCCACTACATAGCCGAGGCCACCATCCGCACCACCCCCGACGAACAGGCCCTAATTCTCACCTGTACCAACGCCTGGGGCCTACTGGAACGCTGGAGACCCACCGAGACCCTCACCTATAGCGGCCAAACCATCCGCTGGCTGCTGGCCGAGTTTTGCGCCAAAGTCGGCCTGGGCTATACCGATGGAAGCCAAGACCCCCTTGGCCGCACCCTTGCCGCCTTCACCGTCCGCCCCGAAACCTCAGCCGCCGAAGCCTGCCGCCAACTTCTACGGCTCGCGGGCGCAGTATGCTACTGGAACGAAGACGGCCAAATGGTAGCCCTATGCCTGGCCGACTACGCGCCCACCGCGCACCTCGACATAACCGAGGACAAAATCCTAAACGGCCAATTCACCAGCCGCGCCAACACCCTAACCTCACAATCCACTTTCGGCAACGCTTGCGCCTCCAACCTCAACCTGGGGCAGGAGAGCATGACGATCGGAATGCGCATTCATCAAATGTACACCGACTATCGCATCGCCAGCCTCGAACACGCCCAAGACGTACAAACCCACCTATGGGACGCGGGACGCAGATCGGGACGCAATGAAACCATTACCGTCCCGTTGCGTCCCGACGCGGAACTATGGGACACCGTCGACCTGTCAATAGATCCCACCATCGTCCCATCCGCCGACTCACTACGCACGATCACGGAAATCATCGAAACCTACCACCGCAAACGCAACCGCTATAGCACCACCCTGAAACTAATAGCCAAATAAACGCGCGCGATCGCTACCGGGCTTCTGGCAGCGGCCTACGGCTAAGGCCTTGGCCGCCACGGGTTAGCGTGAGTCGCCAAGCCACCGAGCGCGCGAGCGCTACCGGGCTTCTGGGAGCG
>FWPV01011321.1_pt1 | contig 14241 bp, 11 predicted proteins | sample 2228371 | NCBI WGS metagenome assembly FWPV01 (sample SAMEA103939776, study PRJEB20133) | metagenome
GCTGCAGGCGCAGCCGCAACGTGCGCACCCCCCGTTGTTCATACAGGCGCCGCCCCAGGGTCACCAGCAGCTGCAAGAGGGAAAAGCTGTCGATGCGCAACCAAACGGCGGACTCCACCGGACCGGCTTCGACGTGCATCTCGGGCAAGTCGGCCAAGCGCCGCTGCAGCGCAGCCACCAGGTCTGCCCCCAACATGTCCTCCATCGGCCACTGACTGCTCCACAGCGTCGCCCCTTCGTCCACCACGCGCTGCAGCCGCGCGCTGAAGGCCTGTACCTCCTCACGGGCCACGGTCAGCAGGCGCTCGCGCAACGCCAGGTCGGCCTCGGGCAGCTCCAGCACTTCCAGCGCCGCGCGCACATTGGCCAGCGAACGCCGCGCGCCCTCGGTCAAATCCAGCCACAGCTGCTCGCGTGCAGCGGCCTGTTCGTACTCGCGCGTGATGTTGTCCAGCACCAGCACGAAGCCGGCCAGTGCCGCCTCGCCACTGTCCCCCGCCTCGGTGTCGCGCACCGGTGCCACCTGCACCCGCAGCAGCTGCCCGCCGCGCGTGGCGGTGACGAACTGCGCCGACGGATGCGTTGCCCCGCGCTGCAGCCGCTGCGCGAGATTGTCCAGCGCATGGGCGATCAGCGCCCGGTCGAACACGGTGTAGATGGAGCGCCCAAGACCAATCCACTCACCCCCGGCGATCTGACTGGGGGCCGGCGATAGGGCGCGAAACTGCAGCCGCGCCCGGTTGTTGTAGAGCAGGATGCGGCCGTCGCGGTTGCACACGACCACGCTTTGGGTGAGCTCCGACATCAGCGCCGCCAAGCGCGACTTTTCCTGCTCGATGTGGCGCGCCGCCTCGCGCACCCGCTCGTCGAGCTGCGCGCGCCACGCCTGCCGCTGCTGGACCAGCTGGTTGAACAACTGAGCCACGCGTCGCACGTCTGCCGGGCCGCGCTCACGCAGGGTCGGTGCCGGATCGGCGGTGAGGAGCACCCGCGCCTCCTCCGCCAATCGCCGCCACGGGTGCACGGCGATGTCGAAGGCACGCTGCAGTGCCCAAGCGATCCCCACCATGCCCAGCAGCCACATCAGCAGCACGAAGCCCCAGCGGTCGCCCAACAAATCGAGCATGCGCTGCCGCGCCTCGGCCTCGAGCGTGATGGCAATCAACCCGACCGTCACGCCCAACCACGCCAGCGATACGACCCCGGCGGCGGCCAGCAGCCACCACAGGCGCGGGTCGATGCGCCGCCTCATGCCGGCTCTCCGAGTAGCTCGCGCACGCGCTGGACCAGCTCCTGTGTCGAAAACGGCTTGGTGAGGTACGCGTCGGCCCCCAGCGCCAGCCCTTTGGCGACATCGGTATCGCGTCCTTTGGCGGTCAGCATGACGATTCGCAGTCCCGCCAGCGATGCATCGGCACGGATCGCCTGACAGACATCGAAGCCACTCTTGCGCGGCATCATCACGTCGAGCAGCACCACATCCGGGTGCCACTGCGACACCGCCGCCAACCCTTCTTCGCCATCGCGCGCGGTGCGCACCTCATAGCCGGCGCGCTTCATCAAGAATTCAAGCGAGATCAGGATGTTGGGCTCGTCATCGACGATCAGCACGCGTTTGCTCATCGAGGTTGTCTCCGTCGTCATGGTGGGCCAGCAGCGGCAGGTCGAAACCGAAGCAGGCCCCCTGCCCCGGCGCGGACCGCAGCCACAGCCGTCCCCCGAAATGTTCCACGATCTGGCGGCTGATCGGCAAGCCCAGCCCCGTGCCGTGGGGCCGGCCGGACGCATCGCCGCCCTGGCGAAACTTCTCGAAAATCACCGCCTGTTGCGCTGGTGGCACACCGGGCCCATTGTCCTGCACTTCCACCCGCGCCCACAAGCCACCGTGCGGGTCGGTCCAACGCTGCACCCGCACCTGCACCTCGCCGCGCTGCGGCGGCACGAATTTGGCGGCGTTGGACAGCAGGTTGAGCAGCACCTGCTGCAACCGGTCGCCATCCGCGCGCACGGGCAGCGGCTCATCCGGACAGTGCACCGTCAGCCGCGCACCGCGTTCGAGCAACAGCGGCTCGGCCGCCTGGGCGGCCTGCCGCACCAACGCGCACACCTCCAGATCCTGCACCACCCACTGCGCGTTGCCGGACTCGATCTTGGCCAGATCCAGCACCTGATTGACCAGGCGCGTCAGCCGCTCCGTCTCGGCCACGACGATGTCGAGAAATTGCTGCCGCTGCGCCGGGTCCATCTGCGGGTCGTCGCGCATGATTTCCGACAGCGCCCGAATCGCCGTCAACGGCGTGCGCAACTCGTGCGTCACCGAGGACATGAAGTCGTCCTTCAGGCGGTCGAGCTCCTGCAGCCGCTCGTTGGCCGCGCGCAGCTCGGCGGTGGCGCGCTCCAGCGACGCGGACTTTTCCTCCAGCGCCCGCGACAGCGCGCGCAGGCGGCTGGTCTCCTGCAGGATGTCGAGCACATCGTCGAGTTGCAGCGGCTGTTCCTGCACCACCGAGGCCACCAGACGCCGCGCCGAGGCACTGCCCACGGCCCCCGCCAGCTGTGTCTCCACCCACTGCACCACGGCAGCATCGGCGGGCAGCGCCGCCAACGGCACGCCGCGCTGGCGTGCCGCCGCCTGCAGCACCTCTTCGGCCCGCTGCGGGCCCAGTACCCGTCCCAGCAGGGCCTGCAACGCGGGCAACGATGCCGCCCCGCGCCAAAACACCGGTGCCGTCGGGTCGTGGCGCGCGCCGCGCTCGAACACGTCCACGAACAACAGCGCCTGGCTGGCTTCCGCGGCCCCCGGCGGCCGCGCCAGCGACACCCCCACATACAGCCCGACGTTGACCAGCGCGCTCCAGAAGAGCGCGTGCGTCAGCGGGTCGAACCCCTGCAACCCCAGCAGCGCCTCTGGCCGCAGCCAGGCCAAGCCCCAGGGCCCATCGGTGACGAACGACGCCGGCAGCCACCCGGATTTGGCCAAGGAGGGCAGCATCAGCGTATAGGCCCAGACCGCGAAGCCCCCCACCAGAGCCGCCACCGCGCCGGCCCGGCTGCCCCCGCGCCAGTACATACCGCCGAACAACGCCGGCGCGAACTGCGCCACCGCCGCAAAGCTGATCAGGCCGATGCTGACCAGCGCATAGGCGTCACCCGCCAGTCGGTAGTAGCCGTAGCCCAGCAGCAGCAATGCCACGATGGCACCGCGCCGAATGCGCAGGATGACCCGCGTGAGGTCGCCATTGCCGCCTTGGCGCACCGTGTGGCGCAACCACCAGGGCAGCACCAGGTCGTTGCACACCATGGTCGCCACGGCGATCGTCTCGACGATGATCATGCCGGTGGCGGCCGACAGCCCGCCGATGAAGGCCAGCAGCAGCACGGCCTCGGCCCCAGCCGCCTGCGGCAGGCGCAGCACGAAGATGTCGGCGTCGGTGGCATCGACACCGAACCCCAGCAGGCCCGCCAGCGCAATGGGCAGCACGAACAGGTTGATCAGCCACAGATAGAGCGGAAACACCCAAGCCGCGCGGCGAATGTGGCGCTCGTCCACCGCCTCCACCACCATCACCTGAAACTGGCGCGGCAGCAACAGCACCGACAGACCGGCCAGTACCACCAGCGCAAACCAGCTCGACCACGCAAAGGCCGTCGGATCGCCGAAGTGCAACAGGCGCTCCAGCGCCGGCTCGGCGCGGGCGCGCGCCACCAGGTCGCCCCAACCGTCGAACAGCCCCCACGTCACCAGCACGCCCACGGCCACGAAGGCCACCAGCTTGACCAGCGACTCGAAGGCGATGGCGGCCACCATGCCCTCGTGGCGTTCCGTGCTGTCCCAGTGGCGCACGCCGAAGGCAATCGTGAACACCGCCAGGCCCAGGGCAATGTAGAAAGCGCTGTCTTGCCACCACGGCTGTGCCCCCGCGCTGTGCACACCTTCGCCCACCACCACCGCGTACGCCACCGCAATGGCCTTGAGCTGTAACGCGATGTAGGGGACGATGCCGATGACGGTGATCAGGGTCACCAACCCCGCGACGGCCGAGCTCTTGCCGTAACGGCTGCCGATGAAGTCGGCAATGGTGGTGATGCGGTAGGTGTGCGCGATGCGCACCATCTTGCGCAGTACCGCCCAGCCCAGCACCAAGGCCAGGGTCGGCCCCAGGTAGATAGGCAAAAACCACAGCCCCCCGCTGGCCGCCCGCCCCACACTGCCGAAATAGGTCCACGCAGTGCAGTACACCGCGATCGACAGCGCGTAAATCCACGGATTGTCGATGACCGAGCGCCCGGCCCGCGCCCGGCCATCGGCCCAATGCGCCAGCGCAAACAGCAGCCCCAGGTAAGCAAAGGCGGCAGCGGCAACGGCGAGGGCAGACACCGCGCAGCCTCCGAACCCCGCGCCCTCAGTCCGGCGCCCGCTCCACGATGACGGCGAGCGCCGCAATCAGCAGCGCCCACACCCCAAAGAGCGCCACCACGAACGGCGCCTCGGCGCCCCACCACTGGGCCCATTCGGCCCACAGGCCGAGCAGTGGGAAATTGAGCGCGAGGCACCCGGCGGCAAACAGCGCCCACAGCCGCTGCGTCGTGGGCGAGGTGCCGAAAGGGCGCATCGTGACCTCGCTGAGGGGTCAGGCGGGACTGGCCAGCCGCTGCCAGGTGTCGACGACCGTGTCCGGGTTCAGCGAGATGGAGCTGATGCCCTGCTCCATCAACCACTGGGCGAAATCCGGGTGGTCGCTGGGCCCCTGTCCGCAGATACCGATGTACTTGCCCTGTGCGCGACAGGCACGGATGGCCTGGCTGATCAGCGCCGTCACCGCCGGGTCGCGTTCGTCGAAATCGTGCGCCAGCAGCTCCAGCCCCGAGTCCCGGTCCAGTCCCAGCGTCAGCTGGGTCAGGTCGTTGGAACCGATCGAGAAGCCATCGAAGTACTGCAGGAACTGCTCGGCCAGGATGGCGTTGCTCGGGATCTCGCACATCATGATGAGCTTGAGGTCGTGCTCGCCGCGCTTGAGGCCCTTGGCGGCCAGCAGCTCGGTGACGCGACGCGCCTGCTCCAGGGTGCGCACGAACGGCACCATCACCTGCACGTTGGTCAGGCCCATGTCCTCGCGCACGCGCTTGAGCGCCTCGCACTCCATGGCAAACGCCTCGGCGAAGTCGTCGCTGATGTAGCGCGCCGCGCCGCGAAAGCCCAGCATCGGGTTTTCTTCGTCGGGCTCGTAGCGGCTGCCGCCGATGAGCTTGCGGTACTCATTGCTCTTGAAGTCCGACAGACGCACGATGACCGGCTTGGGCCAGAATGCCGCCGCGATCGTCGCCACCCCTTCGGCCACTTTGTCCACGTAGAACGCGCGCGGGCTGGCGTGTCCCCGGGCGGCCGACTCCACCGCCCGCTTCAGATCGGCGTCCACGTTCGGGTAGTCCAGAATGGCCTTCGGGTGCACGCCGATGTTGTTGTTGATGATGAACTCGAGCCGCGCCAGACCCACCCCGCCATTCGGAATCTGCGCGAAATCGAACGCCAGCTGCGGGTTGCCGACGTTCATCATGATCTTGACCGGCAGCTCCGGCATCGCGCCGCGCTGCACCTCGGTCACTTCGGTCTCCAGCAGCCCCTCGTAGATGTGGCCGGTGTCGCCCTCGGCACAGCTGACCGTGACCAGCTGGCCGTCCTTGAGCGCGTCGGTGGCGTTGCCGCAGCCCACCACGGCCGGGATGCCCAACTCGCGCGCGATGATGGCGGCATGACAGGTGCGCCCGCCGCGGTTGGTGACGATGGCGCTGGCCCGTTTCATGATCGGCTCCCAGTTCGGGTCGGTCATGTCGGTGACCAACACGTCCCCAGGCTGCACTTTGTCCATCTCGGCGATCGAGTGCACGATGCGCACCTTGCCAGTACCGATCTTCTGCCCGATGGCGCGGCCGCTGGCCAGCACCGGCCCCTTGGCCTTGAGCTTGTAGCGCAACTCCACCTGCCCGGCGGCCTGGCTCTTGACCGTCTCCGGCCGCGCCTGCAGGATGTAGATCTGCCCATCGATGCCGTCCTTGCCCCACTCGATGTCCATCGGACGACCGTAGTGCTGCTCGATCACCAGGGCGTAGCGCGCCAACTCCAGCACCTCGGCGTCCGTCAGGCTGTAGCGGTTGCGCTGCTCCACCGGCACATCCACCGTCTTGACCAGCTTGCCACTGGCCGCCTTCTCTTCTGGCGTCGAGAACACCATCTGGATCAGCTTGCTGCCCAGGTTGCGCCGGATGATGGCCTGCTTGCCCGCCTTCAGCATCGGCTTGTGAACGTAGAACTCATCCGGGTTGACGGCACCCTGCACCACCGTTTCCCCGAGCCCATAGCTGGCGGTGATGAACACCACGTCCTCGAAGCCGCTTTCCGTGTCGATGGTGAACATCACCCCAGACGCCCCCAGGTCGGAGCGCACCATGCGCTGCACGCCCGCGGACAACGCCACCTCACTGTGGGCGAAGCCCTTGTGCACGCGGTAGCTGATGGCGCGGTCGTTGTAGAGGCTGGCGAACACCTCCTTGATCTTGTGCAGGATCTCGTCGATGCCGCTGACGTTGAGGAAGGTTTCCTGCTGGCCGGCGAACGACGCATCGGGCAAATCCTCTGCAGTGGCGGAGGAGCGCACCGCGTAGCTCGCGTTGGTGCCGCCATCGAGCTGGGCGTAGGCGTCGCGGATGGCCTGCTCCAAGGCAGGCGGGAAGGGCTGCGCCTCGACCATGGCACGGATTTCGGCCCCGGTGGCGGCCAGCGCGCGCACGTCATCCGCATCCAGCGCGGCCAGCTTGGCGTGGATGCGCGCGTCCAGCCCGTCGTGCTTCAGAAATTCGCGAAACGCGTGGGCCGTGGTGGCAAAGCCGGTGGGCACGCGCACGCCCTGCGGCAGCTGCGAGATCATCTCGCCCAGGCTGGCGTTCTTGCCGCCAACCACCTCGACGTCGGACATGCGAAGCCGCTCGAACGGCACCACCAGCGCGTCAGGGGGGAACAGGGAAGACATGGTGAACACTCCTCGATGATGAAAAACCGGGCGCGCGGCGGTAGGCGGGCCGACGGCGTGGCGGCGCAGGGACTTTCGAGTCGTTGTTCTGGTCCAGCGCGGGCACGCGGCGCAGATGGGCCCCTTCAGCCATCGCGATAATGCAAGGATTGTAATTGCCCGCCATCTGCACCCCCATGCCCAACCGCACCGCCTTCTTCGTCTCCGACGGCACCGGCATCACCGCCGAAACCTTTGCCCGCGCCCTGTTGGCTCAGTTCGAGATCCAGCCCAAGATGGTGCGCCTGCCCTTCGTCGACAACATCGACAAGGCGCATCAGGCGGTGCGGCAGATCAACCACGCGGCGCAGGTGGACGGCAAGCGCCCCCTCGTTTTCACCACGCTGGTCAACGAGGAAGCACTGGACGTACTGCGGCGCGACTGCGCCGGCCTGCTGATCGACATGTTTGGCACCTTCATCGCCCCGCTGGAACTGGAGCTGGGCATGAAGTCCAACCACCGCGTCGGTCGCTTTTCCGACGTGACGCGCAGCCGCGAGTACCACGACCGCATCGAAGCCATCAACTTCACGCTCGAGCACGACGACGGCCAGACCGACCGCAGCTTGGAGACCGCCGACGTGATTCTGGTCGGGGTCAGCCGCAGCGGCAAAACGCCCACCTCGCTGTACCTGGCCCTGCAATTTGGCCTGAAGGCGGCCAACTACCCCTTGATTCCCGAGGACTTCGAGCGCCGCCAGCTCCCGCCGGCGCTGCTGCCCCACAAGAAGAAGCTGTTCGGGCTCACCATCGACCCGCAACGCTTGAGTGAGATCCGCAACGAGCGCCGCCCGAATTCGCGCTACGCGAGTCTGGAAAACTGCCGCTACGAGGTGCGTGAAGCCGAAGCGCTGATGCGCCGCGCGGGCATTCGGGTGCTCTCCACCACGCACAAATCGATCGAAGAAATCGCCACCCTGATCCGGCAGGACCTGGAAGCCCACGGCCATTGAACCGGCCCCAGACGCCAATACCAGGCGCCACAACGCCTGCGGCAGCTGCTCCTTACCGACGCCCGACACGCGCTTGCGGGCTCGCGTCGCGCGAAGTGATTCACCGGCTCACGCGTGCGGCGCACGGCCCTGACGCGTGGCGAAGCCGTGTGCGTGGCGCCCGAGCGCAAACGACAAAAAAATCTTGATCCACAAGGTGCTGCCGGCCACGGCCACCCAGTCTTGATATTCCACCCAGCCCATCAGCACCGACACGATCACGCCGACCAGCACGCCGCCAGCCACCAGATTCAGGGCCAGCTCGTAGGGTGCCCAGCGCGCCGCATCGGGCGGTGGCTCGCCTTTTTTCAGTGCGACCTCGGAAAAATCGCGCCGCACGGCAATGCGCCAAGCCCGCCGCAGCCAAAAAAAGGCGATCGGAAACAGCGCCAGAAAAAACAGAATCTTGAGTGGATAAATGCTGATCATCGTCGTCCCATCATCAGCGCACAACGGCCCGGCCGGCAGACCCGGCAGAGCCGTTGGCAGGCAAGTCACGGCGACACGCCGCGCCTGCCAGGGAACCGGCGGCAGGGCACGTCACCGTACCCTGCCCCGGCTGCGTCAGTGGCCGACCGCTGCGCCCGCACCCTTGGGCACGCGCACCGACTCGACCAGCTGCTGGATGTGCGCCGGCACCGGCTTGGACACCGTGCTGACCGCAAACGCCACCACGAAGTTCACGATGGCGCCGACGGTACCAAAGGCCTCCGGCGTGACGCCGAAGAAGCTGTTGGCACCGCCAATCAGATCCAAGTACTCGGTGCCCTTCACGAAGAAGATGCCCTTGTGCGCGAACACGTAGAACAGCGTCACGAACAGGCCCGACAGCATGCCCGCGATCGCGCCGGTACCGGTCACCTTCTTGCTGAAGATGCCCATCATCAGCGCCGGGAAGATGGTGGACGCAGCGATGCCGAAGGCCAGCGCCACGGTCCCCGCTGCAAAACCCGGCGGATTCAGGCCCAGGTAGCCTGCGACCACGATGGCGCCCGCCATCGCGATCTTGCCTGCCAGCAGCTCCGCCTTTTCACTGATGTTGGGGTTGATGGCACCCTTGATCAGGTCGTGCGAGACGGCCGACGAAATCGCCAGCAACAGACCCGCTGCGGTGGACAGCGCCGCCGCCAACCCACCCGCGGCCACCAGCGCGATCACCCAGTTGGGCAACAGCGCGATTTCCGGGTTGGCCAGCACAATGATGTCGGCGTTGACGGTGAGCTCGTTCCCCTTCAGACCCGCGGCTTCGGCCTTGGCCAGCACGTCGGCATTCTTGGTCTTGTCGTTATAGAACTGGATGCGGCCGTCGCCGTTCTTATCCTCGAACTTCAACAGGCCCGTCTTTTCCCAGCGCTTGAACCACTCGGGGCGCTGCTCGTAAGGCAGAGCCGCCTCGGGGGCCAGCGCATCGCCACCCGCCTTGACGCGCTCGGCGTTGACACGGATGCCACCATCCGGATCCGGCTCGACGCCGACCGTGGTGTTGACGGTACCGATGAGGTTCAGGCGCGCCATGGCCCCCACCGCCGGGGCGGTGGTGTACAGCAGCGCGATGAAGACCAGCGCCCAGCCCGCGGAGGCACGCGCATCGGCCACCTTCGGCACCGTGAAGAAGCGCACGATCACATGTGGGAGACCGGCGGTACCAATCATCAGCGACACGGTGTAGAAGAACATGTTGAGCTTGCTGCCAGCCACCGCCGTGGTGTACTCGGCAAATCCCAGGTCCTTCAGCACCAGGTCCAGCTTGGCCAGCAGCGACACGTCGGTGCCCTTCAGATCCGCCCCCAGGCCGAGCTGCGGCAGCACATTGCCCGTCAGCGCCAGCGAAATGAATACGGCCGGCACCAGGTAGGCCAGGATCAGCACGATGTACTGCGCCACCTGGGTGTAGGTGATGCCCTTCATGCCACCGAATACCGCGTAGGCGAACACGATCGCCATGCCGATGTAGATCCCCATGTCGCTGGACACGCCCAGGAAGCGCGAGAACGTCACACCGACACCGGTCATCTGGCCGATGATGTAGGTAATGGACGCCACCAGCAGGCAGATCACGCCCACGTTGCGCGCGGCCTGCGAGTAGTAGCGGTCACCGATGAACTCGGGCACCGTGAATTTGCCGAACTTGCGCAGATAGGGGGCCAGCAGACAGGCCAGCAGCACGTAGCCGCCGGTCCAGCCCATCAGGAACACGGCGCCGCCGTAGCCCATGTTGGAGATCAGGCCCGCCATCGAAATGAACGAGGCCGCCGACATCCAGTCGGCAGCGGTGGCCATCCCGTTGGTCACCGGGTGCACTCCGCCGCCGGCCACGTAGAAGTCGGACGTGCTGCCGGCCCGCGACCAGACGGCAATCCCGATGTAGATGGCGAAGGTCAACCCCACCACCAGATAAGTCATCATTTGCAGACTCATGGCGCGCTCCTCGTCAGTCTTCGGCCATGCCGAACTTGCGGTCGATCTCGCCCATCTTCTTGGCGTACCAGAAGATCAGCGCGATGAACACGTAAATGGACCCTTGCTGGGCAAACCAGAAGCCCACCGGATAGCCGCCCAACTTGATGCTGTTGAGCGCTTCGACGAACAGGATGCCAGCGCCATACGACACCAGGAACCAAATGACCAATACCTTGGCCAGCAGCCCCAGCGTCGCGGACCAGTAGGCCCGGGCGTTGCTATCTTGGGACATGTGAGACTCTCCTCGGATACACACAACGGATGGGCGGACAGGCCGCCGACGTAGCGCACCGCGCAGGACCGCGCAATGTTGCTGGGTCTCACTATCCGGGTGTTGCCTTACACGCCGCTGAAGAAACCACCGGGGAACCCCCAAACCTAGGGAAAGTCCTTAGACAACTTCCCCCTCGAGTGGGGGGGAGTCGGGGCATCCGCCCCCGAATTCGGGGCCGGGCCCTTATTGGTCGAAGGGCGCACCGGGTTTGCCTCCTCGCGGTACGGGCAACGATTGGTCACTGCCGTCGATGACGTCTGACGGCAGTCGCCACAGTGGCACGCGTAGCCACGCGCCGTGCGCGGGCGCGCGTGTGGGCCACTGGCGCGCGTCTTTCGGCACGCCGTGCCAGCCATGGCGCAGCGTGAAGCGCACGGCACGGATGACACCCGCATGCGTGATCCACACCAAGGGGCCCGTACGAGAGACGACCTCTGCCGAAGAGGGGCTGGTGGCGCCGCCCGCCCATGCCCCGGTGGTCAACCCCCGCTCGGGCGTCGTCAAGGCATCGCGCAGAGCACAACGCACCCGCTGCAGCAGGGCGGCCACCGATTCGCCGCCTCCCGGCCGGTGGTGGACAAAGTCGGCACACCAGACGTCCAGGGCAGACACGGGAATGGCACTCCAGGGCTGACCTTCCCAGGCGCCAAAGTCGAGTTCGGCCAGGCGAGCGTCCACCTGGGGTTGGGGCATGGTTGGGCGCAGGGCTTGCAGCGTCGCCGCCAGCGCACGCGAGCGTACTGCGGGCGAGGTCACGACGCGGGCGCCCCTCGGCAGTCGGGCGTGCAACCGGGCTGCCGCCGCCATCGTGGCCGCCGTCAGCGCCGGCACGTCCCACTGGCCGTAGCACACGCCCGGCGCCACATCGGGGGTTGGGTGGCGCACCAGCCACAGGACGGCAACACCCGGTGCCGACCTCGCCCCACACGCCGGTTCAGTGGCATCCCCGACGCGGGCGGACGTGGGTCCGCTCATGCGGAGGCCCGGGCGGTCTGCGCTCAAGCCCATACCCGCCAACCCGGCGCCAACGCCACCGCGGCACCCAGGTACCAGCCCAGTTCCGTCAGCTGCTGCGTCGCCCCCAGCGTGTCGCCGGTGTAGCCGCCCAGGCGCCGCTGCAGCAAGCGCCACGTCCACCCCCAACCCAGCACCGCCCCCAGCAACGCCACCGGCCACGGCCACGCCGGGGCGCCCCACGCCACGACCGCCAGCGCGCCCACCCACCACACGGCGGCCACACCCAGCGCAGCAGGCTGCACGTGGTCGGCCAGCGGCTTGCTCTTGGAGGTAGGTGTGTGCCCCACGTGCGGCAGTGTGGCGATGGTCAGCAGCGGCAGCGCGCGTGAGGCGACATGCGCGCCCAACACCCCGCACGCCACCGCGACCGTACCGACGGCCTGCGCCAACCACGCCAGCAGCACCACCTTCAACAGCAGCACCAGCACCAGCGTCACCGTCCCGTAGCTGCCGATGCGCGAATCTTTCATGATCTCCAAGGCCCGCTCGCGGCTGACGTGTCCGCCCAGCGCGTCAGCGGTGTCCGCAAGCCCGTCTTCGTGAAACGCACCGGTCAACCACACGCCGGCTGCGGTGGACAGAACGGCCGCCACCCAAGGGCCAGCACCGACATTGCCGAGCCCGTTGGCCACCAGCCAAAACACGCCCGCACACCACAGCCCCACCAGCCAGCCTACGCCGGGAAAGTGCGCCGCACTGGCACGCAGCATGGCGGGGGAATAGCCCACCCACGCCGCCAGTCTGCCGGTGATGGGAATGCGCGTGAAAAACTGCACCGCCAGCAAAAAGTGCCGCAGGCCTTGCACCATCACGATGACCCTCCATTGCTCGCAGCCCCGTTCTGCGTCCCTCGTCGACCGGGAAAATCCCGCCCATCTGCCGCCAACGTGACCGGTCGCCACGCGGCGTCGCCACGGACGGTTTCGACACGTACGCCGCGCGCGGGCGGCACCCGGACGCCTGCCCGCTGGCGCGGAGTGGGTGTTGCCCGGGATTACGCCGCTGCGTGCTCCGTTCGTCGCGACACTCCCGCCGAGGAAAAGCTCGCCATGTCGCGCAAGATGGCACAGGCCGACACCAACAGCGGCCAGGCCAGCGCAGCGCCCGACCCCTCGCCCAGGCGCAGGCCCAAATCGAGCAGGGGCTCGCCGTGCAGGTGGGCCAGCAGCAGGGCATGCCCACGCTCGCCCGAGCGGTGCGCGAATACGCAGCGCTGCAGCACGTGGGGGCGCAACTTGGCCGCCACCAGCACCGCTGCGCTGGTGATGAACCCATCGACCACGACGACACGCCGCTCGGCCGCCGCCTGCAGCACGACCCCCACGAGGGTGGCGATTTCGAAGCCGCCAAAGGCAGCCAGCGCGGCCAACGGCTCGGTCGCCTCGGCATGACGTTGCAGGACCCCACGCAGCACGGCGATCTTGCGCGCCACCCCTTCTGCGTCCAGCCCGGTGCCGGCACCGGTGCAGTCTGCGATGTCCAGTCCGGTCAGGCGGCTCATCAGCAGCGCGGCCGCTGACGTGTTGCCAATGCCCATTTCGCCCAATAACACCGCGTTGCCGGGCAAGCGCTGCACCAGCGTCATGCCATTGACCAGGGCCTGCGCACACTCCTCGGCGGTCATGGCGGGCTGCTCGCTGCTGTCGGCCGTGCCCCAGCCCACCTTGGCATCCTCCAGGCCGGGGCGCGGCGCAAACGCGTGGCGCACACCGCAGTCCACCACGGTCAGCGCCAGCCCATGCTGGCGCGCCAGCACGCTCACGGCTGCGCCGCCGGCAAGAAAGTTCTCCACCATCTGCCAGGTCACGTCGCTGGGGTAAGCCGAAACCCCGCGCGCCGCCAAGCCGTGGTCGCCCGCACACACCAGCAGCTGGGGTTCGCGCAGCACCGGGGCTTCGGTGCCCAGGATCAGACCGATACGCTGCGCCAGCGTCTCCAGCCGCCCGAGCGAACCGAGGGGTTTGGTTTTGTCGTCCAGCAGCACTTGCAGCCGGGTGGCCAGCGCCTCGTCGTGCAGGCTATCGATATGAGGAAGAGAGCAAGGCATGGGTTTTGTCCTCCGCAACGGGTGGGGATGGGATCGGGGCGTCCGGGCCAGGGGGTAAGCAGCCGTCTTCCCTGTCGGCAATGGCCGCTTCGGTGTGCCGTTCTGCGCAGTGGCTGGCGTCGTCCGCGTCGGCGATCAGCGCGTCCAGAAACCCCGGCTCGAAATGGGTCTGAACCAGGTCGGCCAGCCCGTCGAAGACCGCCTGCAACGGGCGCGCGCGGGTACCGAACAGGGCTTGCAGCACCGCGGCTTCTTCGAACAGCCCGTGCAGATACAGGCCGAGCACATTGCCGCGGACATTCTGCCAGGCCAGGCCGGGGAGCACGACCTGCGGCGCGTCCCCACGTGCCCCCATCGCCGGGTGCTCGACCGTGCGGCCGTGGTGAA
>FWPV01008152.1_pt1 | contig 14240 bp, 8 predicted proteins | sample 2228371 | NCBI WGS metagenome assembly FWPV01 (sample SAMEA103939776, study PRJEB20133) | metagenome
GGATTTTGTGCGCGCCGGGGCTGAAAGTCGCCCTCACCCTGAGCTTGTCGAAGGTCGAGGGCGGCCGCCGCGAGCCGATCAACAGCTAACGACAAAACAGCTTTTTGTTTTCTTCGTCATCTTGACCCCAGAGCGGCTACTTAACCCCTGGTTTACCCAACAGAACGATGTTTTCCCGGGGACTCTACTCCGGACGACCATAGGATCACGCGTGCGCGTCATCGCCAGCTCGTTGCTCAATCGCGTGTTCGCGATCATTCCGGCGCCGGTGCTGGCGGGCGCGCCTGAAGCGCTGGCGGGTCGTGTGCGCGTGGAGCAAGTGCAGAGCATCCTGCGCATGACGCCGGTGATGATGAGCGCCAACATCGCCATCGCCTTTCTGGTCTCGCTCGCCGGTCTTGGTCATCCCCATCGCATCGCGATCGGCGTCTGGGCCGCGTTGGTGATCAGCTACGCCTTGCTGGGCCTTCGGGGCTGGGTTTCGGCGCAGCGTCGCAAGAGCGGCAAGGCCGCCGTGTCGGTGCGCGGCGTGCGTCGGATCGCCCTCCAGGCCGGCTTGCTGGGCTGCCTGTGGGGCGCATTGCCCCTGATGACCTTCCAAGCCAGCGACACCAGCGCCATGCCGATGCTGGTCGCCTCGGTGATCGCCGGCATGATCGGCTGTGGCGGCTTCGCTATGCTGACCCTGCCCGCCGCCGCCCTGGCCTATTCGACGCCGATGGTCATCGGCTCACTGTACATGCTGCTGACCAGCGGCGATCCGATCCTCTACGCCTTGGGCGGCCTGCTGGTGTTCTGCTACGCCGTCGTCACCGTATCGTGCCTGTCGCACGCCCGGATCTTCGCTGAGCGCCTGGTCGCCGCTGAGGAGCTTGAGAAGCAGAAGCAGGTCGTCAGCCTGCTGCTCTCCGATTTTGAGGAAGGCGCCAGCGACTGGCTGTGGGAAGTCGACGCCTCGGGTCGCCTGACCTACGTCTCCGACCGCATGGCCGCCGCCGCCGGCGTAGACAAGGACGCCCTGCTGGGTCAAGCCATGTCGGATCTGTGCGGCGCAGCCGAAGCGCCCTGCGGACCGGTCGCGGCCCTGTCGGCCCTGTTCGCCGAACAGAAGACCTTCCGCGACGTGGTGGTCTCGATCACGGTGGCGGCCGAGGCGGACAAGCCCTCGGCCCACTGGTGGTCGCTGTCGGCCAAGCCGGTGCACGATCTGGACGGCCAGTTCATCGGCTTCCGCGGCGTGGGCGCCGACATCACCCAAGCGCGCGAGGCCCAGGCGCGGATCTCGCACCTGGCGCACTACGATGTGCTGACTCAACTGCCCAACCGCCTGTCGCTGCTGCAGAACCTAGGCAAGGCCTGGATGGACCACGGTCGCGACAAGGCCTCGGGCTGCGCGGTCCTCTGCCTGGACCTCGACCACTTCAAGGGCGTCAATGACAGCCTGGGCCATCCGGTCGGCGACGCCCTGCTGATGCAGGTGGCCAGCCGCCTGCGCGCCTGCGTGGGCGAAGCCGGCATGGTGGCGCGCCTGGGTGGCGACGAGTTCGCGGTGATCTGCGCGCCCTCTCCCGGCCACGAGGCGCTGTCCGCCCTCTCCCAGTCGCTCGTCGAGACCCTTTCGGCGCCTTACGACATCCTGGGCCACAACGTCCTGATCGGGGCCAGCGTCGGGATCGCCGTCGCGCCGTTCGACGCCGACGACCCCGATGGCCTGCTCAAGAACGCCGATCTGGCCCTCTACCGCGCCAAGGGCGATGGCCGCGGCGCCTATCGCTTCTTCGAAACCGCCATGGACGTCTGGGCTCAGGAGCGTCGCGCTCTGGAGCTGGACCTGCGCGAGGCCCTGGCCCGCGACGAACTGAAGCTGTTCTTCCAACCGCTGATCGGCCGTCGCGACAACGAGACCACCGGCTTCGAGGCGCTGCTGCGCTGGCAGCATCCGACACGGGGCCTGGTGCCGCCGTCCGACTTCATCGAGTGCGCCGAGCAATGGGGCCTGATCGGCCGCATCGGCGAATGGGTGCTCAACGAAGCCTGCCGCACGGCGGCTACCTGGCCGTCGCACCTGACGGTCGCGGTGAATCTGTCGCCGAACCAGTTCGCCTCGGGCGATCTTGTCGAGCAGGTCCGTGCGGCCCTGTCGTCATCGGGCCTGGCGCCCGCACGGCTGGAACTGGAGATCACCGAGGGCCTGCTGCTGCATGACAGCGCCAAGACCCTGGAGCAGTTGGCCGCCCTGAAGGCGCTCGGGGTCAAGATCGCGATGGACGACTTCGGCACGGGCTATTCCAGCCTCGCCTATCTGTGGCGGTTCCCGTTCGACAAGATCAAGATCGACCGCTCGTTCGTGGCCGAGATGCAGGACAATGCGGCCATCGCCGACATCCTGCGCACCATCGCCCTGCTGGGCCAGACCCTGAACCTGGAAGTCACCGCCGAGGGCGTCGAAACCCAGGCCCAGGCCCAGTTGCTGGCCGAGATGCGCTGCGACCAGTTCCAGGGCTTCCTGTTTGGCCGCCCGATGCCGGTCGGCGACATCCCAAGCTTCCTGATGTCCAACCTGGCGCGGCAGATGCGGCGTGACCACGACAGCGACGGCGAGCAAGCGGCGGCGGTCTAGTCGCGCTCCAGCCCGCCTGCTTTGAAACTGTCACGAATTGAGTAACAAACTGCATACTTGGCGCAGTAGGGGGCGAGGAAGGCGTCCCGACTCTCGGGGACGACCGACCTCAGGGGGTTTCCATGTCTTTCGCCCGCAAGCTCGCCGCCGGAGCGGCGTTTGGCGCGCTGGCCTTCGCGTTCTCCGCGCCGGCCGTCTATGCTCAACAAACCACCGCCGCCGTGCGCGGCGTCACCGTCGATGACAAGGGCGCGCCGATCGCCGGCGTGACCGTCACCGTCACCCACGTGCCCAGCGGCACCGATCAGGTGGTGGTCACCAACGACGCCGGCGCATTCGACGCGCGCGGCCTGCGCGTCGGCGGTCCCTACAAGATCACCGCCACCGGTCAGGGCTTCGCCTCGCAGACCCTCGGCGATCTCTTCCTGAACGTCGGCGACGCCCAGCGCGTCCGTCTGGCCCTGGTGCCCGCCACCGAACTGTCGGAAGTGGTCATCACCGCCGCGAAGAAAGCCACGACCAGCCAACTGGCCAATGTCGGCTCGCGCACGACGCTGGGCCGCGACCAGATCGACGCCGTGGTGTCGGTCAAGCGCGACATCCGTGACATCGGCCGGCGCGACCCGCTGGCCAATCTGGACTTCGTGGCCCGTGGCACCGGTCCGTCCGGCGGTCTCTACATCGCCGGCTCGGCGCCCCGCGCCAACCGCATCACCATCGATGGCGTGCGCTCGGCCGACAGCTTTGGCCTGAACACCGGCGGCCTGTCGACCAACCGCGGCCCGGTCTCGTTCGAGGCTCTCGAGCAGGTCGCGATCCAGGCCGTACCCTTCGACGTCGAAGACGGCGACTTCACCGGCGGCGCGCTGAACCTGATCATGCGCTCTGGCGGCAACGACTTCCACGGCTCGCTGTTTTCCAACGAGCGCACCACCCGCCTCGTCGGCAACCAGCTGCCGATCGTCGGCTTCACCAACAACGACGTGCTTCGGGCGCCGCTGAGCGGCTTCCGGAAGGTCAAGAACCAGATCGCCGAGACCAACTACGGCTTCTTCCTCTCGGGCCCGATCATCAAGGACCGCCTGTTCTTCGCGGCCTCGTACGAGAAGTTCTCCAGCTCCGACACCACGGGCACGGGCCCGATCGGCGCGGGCTTCGCCAACACCTTCAACCGCATCCCCGGCGTCTCGACCGGCGCAGGCGCCAGCCAGGCCGATATCGACGCCGTGCTGGCCAACTGGAACGGCTATGCGGCCTCGTCGCTGCTGAAGCCGGGCTCGGTGGCCCTGGTCAAGCCGATCCTCGATGAGAAGTCGTCGATCAAGATCGACTACAACATCACCGACAACCACCGCCTGTCGGCCACCTATCGTCACGCGTTCAGCTCGGTCTGGAAGCGAAGCCCCTCGGCCACCTCGATCAGCCTGGACTCCAACTGGTACGTCCAGCCTGAGAACGAGGACAACTACGCCCTGCAGCTGAACTCGCGCTGGAGCCCGGATCTGGCGACCGAAGCGCGCGTGGCGTTCCGCGGCTATCAGCGCGGCCAGCTGCCGCCGGTGGGCCAGGGCTTCGCCAACGTCTCGATCTGCACCGACCCGGCGTTCGGCGCCGGCGCGGCCTTCTCGTGCTCGTCGGGCGTGCCGTCGATCGGCTTTGGCCCTGACCAGTTCCGTCAGGCCAACGTCCTGAAGACCAAGGACACCTCGGGCTCGTTCGTCGCCAACTACACCGGCTTCGACAACCACCAGATCAAGCTCGGCTACCAGTACCGCGGGATGGAGATCTACAACCTGTTCCTGCAGGCCGCGCGCGGGGTCTACTACTTCGACAGCGTCGCCGAGTTCCAGGCGGGCCAGGCCAATCAACTGTCGTACGGCAACTCGCTGACCGGCACGACGACCGACGCCGCCGCGGTGCTGGACTACAAGGTCCACTCGCTGCTGGCGCAGGACACCTGGGACGTCACCGACGCCCTGACGGTGAACTTCGGGGTGCGCTGGGATCGCTACGCCGCCGACAAGAAGCCGACGCTGAACACCAACTTCGTCAACCGCTACGGCTATTCCAACCAGACCACCTATGACGGCATCGACGTGCTGATGCCGCGCGTCTCGGCCAAGTACAACAGCGACTGGTTCGAGCTGTCGGGCGGCTTTGGCCTGGTGTCCGGACGTGTTCCTGGGCAACAGCTATGGCGGCACCACCGGCGCCCTGACCAACAGCTTCGCGATCCGCCGCGCCACCAACGGCACGCTCTCGACGGCCGACGACACCTTCATCGACACCGCCACCAACCAGGCCATCGACGCGGCGACCGGCAACGCCCTGCTCACGATCAACAAGGCCTCGCCCTCGTTCATCACCAGCCCGGCGGCGGTCGCCCAGACCCTGCTGACCGCCGACAGCGCTAGCCGTCGCAACGCCTACACCAACTCGCTGGCCCCTGGCTTCGAGATGCCGGCCGACTGGAAGACCAACCTCTCGTTCAAGACCACCCAGTTCGGCATCGACTGGGGCATCGACGCGGTGGCCAGCTGGTCGGAAACCAATGTGGCCTTCCGTGACGCCCGGGCCCGTCGCCTGACGGTCAACGGCGTCCAGCAGCTGACGCCCGACGGTCGCGTCCGTTACGACGGTCTGGTGATCCCGGGCGCCAACGCTGCGGCGATCAACGCCAGCCGCACGGCCCTGGGCCTGCCAGTCGTCGCCAACGCCGACCTGGCCAACCTGGGCCTGTTCGGCGACATCCAGGCCTACAACCCGTCGACCAAGAACTGGACGCGGACGGTCGCCCTGTCGGCCCGCCGCAACATCTTCGGCGTCGACACCTGGGCCGCCTACACCTGGCAGGACGGTCGCCAGTACGGCGGCATCTCGGAGTTCGGCACCACCGCCGGCGGCAACTCCACGGGCGGCAACTACTATGCCGACCAGGGCTTCGACATGGACCCCAACGGCGCGGCCAAGGGCAAGTCCAACAACCTGCTGCGCAACTCGCTGAAGGTGAACCTGAGCTACAAGCTCGAGCTACGTCCGGGCTGGGTGTCGCGCTTCACGCTGTTTGGCGAGCGTCGCGACGGTCGTCCGATCAGCTTCCTGATGACCGACCCGGCCGGCGGTCGTAACCCGACCTTCGGCGTGTCGCGCGACGACGCCCTGGCCTATATCCCGAACCTGAACAGCCCGGACGCGGCCAACCCGCTGAAGTTCGTCAGCGCGTCGGGCACGACCGTGTTCTTCGACAGCCAGGCCTCGGTCGACAAGCTCAAGGCCCTGGTCAATCAGTTTGGCCTGCCGATGGGCAAGATCGTGCCGCGCGGCTTCGGCAAGAACCCGAACGTGGACCGGATCGACTTCCAGTACGCCCAGGAGATCCCCTCGCCGATCCGTGGCCACAGCCTGCTGTTCACGGTGGACGTCCAGAACCTGGGCAACCTGCTCGACAAGAAGTGGGGCGTGGTGAAGGAGTACACCAACAGCCGTTCGGGCGGCGTGGTGGTCAACGCCCAGTGCGCCCGCGCCGACGGCACGGCCGCGGGTTCGGCGGACCCGACCTGCGCAGCCTATCGCTACAGCTACACCACGGCCTCGCCGGCCACCCTGGCCACCCCGACGGTCGACCAGGCCGCCAGCCTGTGGTCGGTGGGCATGGGCCTGAAGTACCGCTTCTAAAGACCAGCTTTCCGCAAGGATGGCGAAGGGCGCGGCTTCGGCCGCGCCCTTTTTCATGGTCGATCCGCCGGACGGAATGCTACGCCTCGGCCATGGTTCATCCCGTCTTCGACAACCTGCCCACCACGATCTTTGAGCGCATGAGCAGCCTGGCCCGCCAGCACGGCGCGATCAATCTGGGCCAGGGCTTTCCCGACGACCAAGGCCCCCTGCCCGTTCGCGAAGCCGCCGCGCGGGCCCTGATCGAAGGCTCTAACCAGTATCCGCCGATGCGCGGCCTGCCCGAACTGCGCGCGGCGGTCGCCGGCCACTATGGGCGGACCCAGGATCTTTCCCTCAACCCAGACACCGAGATCGTCATCACCTCCGGCGCCACCGAGGCCCTGGCGGCGGCGTTCACGTCGCTGATCTCGCCCGGCGACGAGGTCGTGCTGTTCCAGCCGCTGTACGACGCCTACCTGCCGCTGGTGCGCCGGGCCGGCGGCGTCCCGAAGCTTGTTCGCCTGTCACCGCCGCACTGGCGGTTTGACCGGGCGATGCTGGAGGCGGTGTTCTCCGACCGTACACGGATGGTGGTGCTGAACAGCCCGCTGAACCCGGCCGGCGTGGTCACGCCGGACGAGGACCTGGCGCTGCTGGCCGAGTTCTGTGTCCGCCACGACGCGCTGGCCGTCTGCGACGAGGTCTGGGAGGCCGTGGTGTTCGACGGCCGGCGTCATCGGCCGCTGATGAGCTTCCCCGGCATGCGCGAGCGCACGGTGAAGATCGGCTCGGCCGGCAAGCTGTTTGGCATGACCGGCTGGAAGGTCGGGTTCCTGATCGCGGCCCCGCCCCTGGCCAAGGCCCTGGCCGCCGCCCACCAGTTCCTGACCTTCACCACCCCGCCCAACCTGCAGGCGGGCGTCGCCTGGGGTCTCGACAACCACCGCGCCTGGTTCGAGGAGATGCCGACCGCGCTCCAGCGCTCGCGCGACCGCCTGACAGCGGGCCTGCGCGCGGCCGGCTATGTCGTGCTGGAGAGCCAGGGCACCTATTTCCTCAATGTCGATCTCCTGGCCTCGGGGATCGCGCTGGACGACGTGACCTTCTGCGAGCGCTGCGTGACCGAGCACGGCGTCGCCGCCATCCCGGTCTCGGCCTTCTTCGCGGAGGATCCGGTGACCACCGTGGTGCGCCTGTGCTTCGCCAAGACCGACGCGACGCTGGACGAGGCGGTCAGGCGATTGGCGGCGGCGAGGGCTGCGCTGGGTTAGAGGAGCGCGGCGCTGGTCTCGGCCGCACTGGCGGCGAGGTGCGCCTGGTGTCGCGCCTCGCGCATGGTCGCCAGTCCGAGCAGAACCGCCTTGGTCAGGCTCAGGACGCTGAAGGGCTTGATCAGCAATCCGTCATAGGCCCGAGCATCGTCCGCCCCCTCGGGATCAGAGGTGAAGGCCAGGATGGCCGCATACCGGGCGCCACAAAGCCGGGTCCGCAGACGCACCGCGTAGGCGTCACCGCTCTGAACGCCCAGATGTCGGTCCATCAGCACCAGATCAAAGCCGATCGACGCCGAGAGCATTTCCGCCTCTTCGCTGCTGGCCGCGTAGTAGAGCGACAACGGCATGGTCTCGAGGATCGACCGCGCAATGGCCCACTGATGAGGATTATCATCGACCACTAGGATCGATGCGTGACTGATCGGCTCGTGCGACAAACCTGCACAAGAACTCAGAGACATATCCAGCCCTCCAAGCTCGCTTTCTGCAGAAATAGTATGATATCTTGGATAATCGCGATTTAATCTACGGCGATTTACTTTCGAAATCGCCCCACAATGGGTACACGATACAGTATCGCGCGCATTGATCCGACGGATCAGATCATCCGCTTTCGCTCTTGTGCGCTGGCCATGCGGTTGATGGCGAACGCCTCTGCGGTCGCGCGCAGGAACTTCTGGGCGCTGGGGTCCTGCTCGCGCTCGGCCACCAGCAGCAGCGCGGCGTGCAATTCCTCGCGCTGGATCAGCCCCTTGCCCAGCAACACCCCTGACAGCGCCGTGAACAGGGCCATCTGGTAGCTGACGAGCGTCTCCAGATCCTTCGGCTCCACGTCCGTGCGCCCGAGGCCTAGGCGGCCAGCGAGACGCTGGCGCGTCTGGCGAGCTGGAAATTGTCGATCAGCGATTGAAGGCGATTGGCCTGTTCTTTCAGAACATGGGCCGATGCGGTGGCTTCCTCAACCATGCCCGCATTGGTCTGCAGCAAGCGATCCATCTGGCTGACGGCGGTGGAAACCTGGTTGAGGCCGGCGGCCTGCTCCTGGGCGGAGTGGGAAATATCGCCGACCAGGGTCCGGATCTCTTCGACCTGGGATAGAATGCTATTCAGAGCTTCCCCCGTATCGCCGACCAGCGCCACGCCCTTGTTGACGTGCTGCGACGACGCCGCGATCAACACCTTGATCTCCCGCGCCGCCTCGGCCGAGCGTTGAGCCAGCGCCCGCACCTCTTGCGCCACCACGGCGAAGCCGCGCCCGGCTTCGCCGGCGCGTGCGGCTTCGACGGCGGCATTGAGCGCCAGGATGTTGGTCTGGAACGCCAGCTCATCGATGACGCCGACGATCTGGCCGATCTGGCTTGAGGACTTCTCGATCCCGCCCATGGCCTCGACAGCGCTTTCAACGACGGCGCGCGAGGCCTCCGCATCCTTGCTGGCGCGCTGCACCACCGCATCGGCGTGCTTGGCCCCCGACGCCGTTCGCGCCACGGTCGCGGTGATCTCTTCCAGCGCGGCGGCCGTCTCCTCCAGGCTGGCGGCCTGCTGCTCTGTCCGATGCGCCAGGCCGTCGGCGTGGCTGGAGATCTCGTCGGAGTTTTCGCCCACGCTGGCGGCCGAGGCGGCGACGGTGGACATCGCCGCGTTCAGCGCCTGGATCGACTCGTTGAAGCTGATCCGCAAGCTGTCCAACGAGGGCATCAAGGTCTCGCGCACTTCACAGCGCAGATCTCCGTGCGACAGGCTTTCTAGTGCGTCGCCGACCAGGCGCACCTGACGCATTCGCTCGGTGAGATCCGTCGCGATCTTGATCACGCTGACGATCTTTCCGTCGGCGTCGAAAAGGGGGTTGTACTGGGCTTGCAGCCAGACAGGGCGACCGCCCTTGCCAACCCGTTCAAACTCATCGGAGAAAAACTCACCCCTGCCCAGCCGGCTCCAAAAGGCGGCGTATTCGGATGATTGGGCATAGTCTGGCTTGACGAACAGACTGTGATGACGCCCGATGATCTCGTCGCGGCTATAGCCGACCGCCGCCAGGAAATTGTCGTTGGCGTCCAGAATGACGCCGTCCAAACTGAACTTGATCACGGCCTGGGATCGGTGGATCGCCTGGATGAACGACGCGTTCTCGGCGGCTCGAACGGTCTCGGGCGTGATGTCGAGCGCCAGCTTGACCATATTCCAGATATCCTCGTCCTGGGCATTCGCTTTCGAGTGATATTCCACGCACAACACGCCATCGATCTGCGCCTCCTTCACCACCTTGCCTCGCTGGTCTATCACGGGGGTGTAGGAGGCGCGGATCCATAGCAGCGACCCGTCCTTGCGCTTGCGCTTGAACTCGCCGGATACAAATTGCCCAGAGGACAGGGTTCGCCAGAAGGCTTTGTAGTCCGGCGATAACGCCACCTCGCCATCAACAAAGAGGCTGTGGTGACGGCCGATGATCTCGGCCTGGCCATAGCCTATGGCGCTGCAGAAGCTGTCGTTTGCCCGGAGGATCTCGCCGGAAGGCGTGAATTCGATGACCGCGAAGGAGCGTTCGAGACCCTTCAGCAACGAGTCGGCGCTTAACCGACTGCCCAATCCCAGACCCATCGCGCACTCCTCCCCGGTTCGCCCAGGAAACGATTGCGTGCCTTGATTATTATCAAATTAAAGAAGGGGCACGACTTCGTTGCGCACGGCTCATTTTGGGTTGAAACGACCAGAGCCCCTACGCATCCCATTCTGTTTTCTCTCGTCATACGCGATCAGCAGCCCTTCCGGGCCTGAGACACAGTTGCCGACGCTAAAGCCCGCGACGCGGTCTTCCGGCCGGGATGACCCGAGAAAATGATGCGAACCGATTGTGAGTGCGGGTCCTAGAGCGCGCTCAGCCCTGCGGCCGCGTCACGCGCCACGCCGCGCGCCAGGCAGCGGTCCATCACCGACAGGAGGTTCCGCAGGTCGATCGGCTTGGCGACATGGGCGTCGCAGCCGGCGTCCAGGCAGGTCTTGATCTGCGCCGACATCACGTCGGCGGTCAGGGCGATGACGGGCAGGCGATGGAAGCGCGCGTCCAGGCGCAGGCGGCGCGTGGCCTCCAGCCCGTCCATGACCGGCATGTTGACGTCCATCAGCACGATATCGACGGCCTCGCGCTCCAGGGCGTCCAGGGCTTGCTGGCCGTCCTCGGCCTCGACGAGATCGCACTCGAACGGTTCCAGGAACAGGCGGATGACCCGCCGGTTCACCGGATGGTCGTCAACCACCAGAACGCGGCGCCCCTGCAGGGCGGCGAAGCCGACCTCCTCCTCGGCGCCGTCCGCCTCGCGCGCCTGCGGGGCCGGCGCTTCGGCCTGGTCGACGACCATCTCGATGGTGAAGACCGAACCCACGCCCTCCTCGCTCTCGACCTTGATATCGCCGCGCATCAGTTCGACCAGACGGCGCGTGATGTTCAGGCCAAGACCGGTGCCGCCGAAGTTGCGCGTCGTCGAGGCGTCGGCCTGGGTAAAGGGACGGAACAGCTTGGCGACCGTGGCCGCGTTCATGCCGATGCCGGTGTCGGCCACGCGCAGGCGCACGCGGACGCGATCGTCCGGCTCGGGATAGCAGGCCAGCGCGACCTCGACCTTGCCGTGGGTCGTGAACTTCAGCGCGTTGGAGACGAGGTTGCTCAGGCATTGGCGCACGCGCACGCCGTCGAACATCAGCGGTCCGGGAGCCTCGCCCTCCAGGCGGAAGGTCAGGGTGACGCCCTTCTCGCGGGCGGTGGGCTGATAACCGCCGACGAGGCGCGCGCTGGTCTGGACGATGTCGCCCACTGTCGGCGCGATCTCCAGCTTGCCCGCCTCGATCTTGGACAGGTCGAGAATGTCGTTGAGCAGCACCAGCAAGGTGTCGCCGCTGTCCAGGATCAGGTCGACCTGGTCGCGCTGTTCGTCGGTCAGGTCGCCGGATCGGAGCGCCTGGGCTAGGCCCAGCATGCCATTCAGCGGCGTGCGCAGCTCGTGGCTCATCACCGCCAGGAAGGCGGACTTGGCGGTGTTGGCGGCTTCGGCCCGCTGCTGCGCGCCCTTCAGACGTCCCGAGGCCCGCCGCTGATGCACCGCCCACGCTGCGGCGCCGGCGACCAGCACGCCCAGCAACAGCGCGATCACCACCGAGGCGCGCGCCAGGCTGCGGGAGAGGCGGACCTCCTCGGCCAGGCGCCGACTCTCATCGCGCTTGACCCGCAGCTCGCTTTCCAGCGCGGCGGACATCTCGGCCACGCTGCGGGCGTGGACCTTGCGGGCCGCCAGGCTGTCGGCCTTGCGCCAGGCGTCCAGCTTGCGGAAGGCTTCGGCGCTACGCCCCTGCCCCTGGTCGATATAGGCCTCGACCAGCGCCTCCAAGGACAAGTCGCGCGTGGCCAGGCTTTCGGGGATGGTCTTCAGCTGCTCCAGGTCGCGCTGCGCGGCCTGGGCCTGGCCCAATTGCGCGGCGGCGAGCGCACGCTGGCCCAGCATCCGCACCTGCAGACGACGGTCGGGCTTGGCCAACAAGCCGGCGGCGGGAGCCAGGCACTGGATCACCCGCGCCGGCGCATCGCGGAGGCCAGCGATGCGCGCGCACAGGAAACGATCCCAGGTGACCAGATCGGCGTCGCCGTCGGCCAGGGTCAGCTTGTGGTGCAAGGCCGCAAAGCGCTCGGCGGCGTCCAGCTCGCCAAGGTCGGCGGCGGTGAAGGCGATGTCGTAGATCCGCTCGATCTTGCGCACATAGAAGGCGTCGCGTTCGTCCAGCGCGGCCGCCTGGGCCATGTGGTCCAGGGCCCCCTCTTTGTCGCCGGCGTCCGCCAGCGTGTAGCTGTGCACCTGGTGCAGCTCGGCCAACAGCGGTTGGGCGATGCGGCCACGGCGCTCGAGCTCGACGGTGAGTTCGGCGGCGAAACGCGCAGCCTCCGCCCAGCGGCCGACCTGACCCAGGTGACGCACACGTTCGACGCCCGCCATCAACCGGATATCGGGGCCAGAGCGCTTCAGGAAGCGATCCCAGTCGGTGTCCTGGAAGGCCTGAAAGCCACCGCTCTCATGGCGAAAGGCCAGGGTCTCCAGATCAACCAGCGTCGCCAGCTCCGCGTCCTCGCTGCGAAGCGCCGCCTCGCGCGCCTGGTTGGCCCAGGCGTCGAAGGGACGCCGGACCTGATTGCTCTTGTAGGCGTAGAGCACCCGCCACAGCCCGTAGAGGCGGGCTTGTCCGGCCTCGCGCAAGGCGCGGCGGCCAGCGCGCTCGACGTCCTCGTTGTCGCGGGGCGGATCGCGCAGTTCGTGCGCGCCGATCTCCTGGCTCAGTTGTTCAAGCCGTTGGGCCAGGGGCGCGGCGTCCTTGGCCCAGGCGCCGCCGGGGCCAAGGCTCACGATGAGCACGAGAAGAATCAGAAGGCGCCGCAAGTCCGTTCCCTGGAATTCGCGGTAACCCTTCGTGGGTAGACGTGTAGGAGGGGTTAAGGTTGACCGTTTGATCTTGGGCTAGATCGTCGCGCCGCCGTCCACCACCATGGCTTGTCCCGTCATGAAGCTGCCGGCCTTCGAGGCCAGATAGACGGCCGCGCCGGCGATCTCGTCCGGCTCGCCGATGCGGCGCAGCGGCACGCCCGTAGTCGAGCGCTTGAGGGTCTCGGGATTGTCCCAAAGGGCCTTGGCGAAGTCGGTCTTGATCAGGCCGGGCGCGATGCAGTTGACCCGCACGTTGTCGGGGCCGAACTCGTGCGCCAGGTTCCGCGCTAGCTGGAAGTCGGCGGCCTTGGAGATGTTGTAGGCGCCGATGATGGCGTTGCCGCGCAGGCCGCCGATCGAGCTGATGATGATGATCGACCCGTCCTTGCGGGCCTGCATCTCGGGCGCGACCATCGAAATCAGCCAGTGGTTGCTGATGATGTTGTTGTCCAGGATCTTGCGGAACTGGTCGTCGGCGATCCCGGCCAGGGGTCCGTAATAGGGATTGCTGGCGGCGTTGCAGACGCAGATGTCGATCTTGCCGAACGCCTTGCGGGTCTCGTCGACCAGGGCCTGAAGCTCTTCCTTGGAGGCGATGTTGGCCGGGACGGCGATGGCGGTCCCCGCGCCGTGCTTGGCGTTGAGTTCGGCGGCGACCTCCTCGCAAGGGCCGGCCTTGCGCGACGAGATCACCACCTTGGCCCCATGCTCGGCCATCCGCTCGGCGATCGCCTTGCCGATCCCGCGCGAGGACCCGGTGATGATCGCCACCTTGCCGGTCAGGTCGAAGAGGTTCATGTCGCGCGCCCTAAACGTTTGTTTGAATCTCGAGCACAGTGCGGCGGGTGAAGCGCAGGGTCAAGCCTCGGACAAATCCTCCCCCAGCGGGGAGGATTTTTCTCGCAGGCCCTGTCGGCGTTCGCGCCATCGGCGCGTCCTTGAGGCAAGATGGCGCTAAATCGGAGACCCCTCATGCCCCTCGACACCGCCGACGCCCCCGCCAAGCCGGAAGACCGCGACCTCGTTCTGGAGCGCATCATCGATGTCCCCGCCGAGAAGCTCTACACCTGCTGGACCACGCCGGACCTGATGCCCGAGTGGTTCTGCCCCAAGCCTTGGACTGTCTCGAACGTGCGCCTGGACGTGCGGACCGGCGGTAACAGCTACATGGAGATGAACGGCCCGAACGGCGAAGTCGTGCCCCAGCCGGGCGTCTATCTGGAGGTG
>FWPV01008669.1_pt1 | contig 14240 bp, 13 predicted proteins | sample 2228371 | NCBI WGS metagenome assembly FWPV01 (sample SAMEA103939776, study PRJEB20133) | metagenome
CCTACTTGGAAGGCAAGATGATTTTCATGAGCACTGTATCATACCATAAAATGACTTCCTTTAACCTAATTGAATGGGGCGAATTGGATAATGTACCCAACCGTGAATAGAGGATTAGAATTAGATTCAAACGTCTTCTAATTACAGCAGCCTGTCAGAGGACTTGGTTCCCTTGAGGAAGAGGAGTCCGCCGTTCTCGGACGGTCTCCCGGACTCACTGTTTGGCAATTTGGGTCGCCATTTTCTGCAGGTCGGCTACAGAATCCACGATGGTCACCAGGGTACCCGAATCGGCCCACCGATAAACTTCCTGCGCCGGTTCCACGGGTAGGATGATACAGCCGTGGGAACATTTCGGCCCTGTGACGTCACCAGCATGTATCCACACATGATCGTATATGCGCATGGCCCAGGGCATCCAGGCCGGTTCGCCAAACGAATTGGAATAACTTCTGGAAACATGGTCGGGGTCTTTTTCCTCGACCTTATACACACCCACTTCGGTATCTTCTCCCGGCTTCCCGATGCAGGCGTAGCTGTCCTTGACCAGTCGGCCTCTTTCATACCAGCCCATAAACGGGTGTTGTTTGATAATCAGAATCGCTTTCGGCACCGCAGCGAACTCCGGAACCGATTCGGGCAGTGGGCTCCATTCCTTGTAGGCCCTGAAATCGTTGGGAACCATCAAGGGAAGTTTGTTGCGCATATCATCGGAAATGCGATAAGGCGCCTTGGCATTGAGGCGCGCCAGTATTTCTTTGCACGCGGGCGGCGTCAAGGCAGGGTCCATATGGCCGGCCTGCAACAGTTCATCCATGGTGACCAGGCGAGTGGTCCAGCCGGTTGCAGGAGGCGCGGGTGCGGCAGGCCGGTCTGTTCGAACTGCTTTGCTCCGCGACGACCCCTCTGATGAGACGCTCTTGACGGACTCCTGCCTGCCCGCACAGCCACTCAACCACACACACAGTGCCAAAATCACCAACCAAACACCCCGCATCACCATGCTGCCGCTCCTCGCTCCTGCTTCAAATGTCATCCTTTTGAAAATAATATCCCGCTCTTATACACCCGATTCAAAATGTCATTTGAAACGGCATTTTTCAAGGGGAATTTCGTTGCGCGAAGCGTGTGACTCAACCCGACCTTCTACACCAAAAACATTAGCCTGGAAGCTATAGTTGTGGAAACGTTGAGGACGCTTTGTTATGGTTGACATGAGAATTTAGAAACTGCCCGGGGAGAATAACAATCCATGACCAAGCCAGCCAAAGCCCATCTCAATTATGCCCGCCCGGTGCAAATAGCCGACGGCATATTCTGGGTCGGATTTTACGATGTGCAATCGGGTCTGCACTGTAATCCCTACCTCATCACAGACGGCAACGAAGCGGTGGTGATCGACGGCGGCAGCCGACCGGATTTCCCTTCGGTGATGATGAAGATCCTTTCCACGGGGATTGATCCGGCGTCCATTGCAGCACTCATCTATCAGCACTACGACCCGGACCTGTGCGGCAGCATTTCCAACTTTGAAGATATCATCGACCGTGCCGACCTCAGGATCATCTCATCCAAGTCCAATCACATGTTCATCCGGCACTATGCCGCCAGTTCAGAACTTTACTCACTGGAAGACTACCCAGGGGGCTTCCGTTTTTCCTCGGGACGCAAGCTCAGATTCATTCCCACCCCTTACGCCCATTCGGAAGGAAGTTTCGCAACCTTTGACGAAACCACCGGAGTTCTCTTCACCAGTGACCTGTTCGGCAGTTACGGCCTGCAATGGGACCTGGTCCTGGAACTGGAACCGGTGTGCAAGGACTGCCATGATTACGGCAATTGCCCGAACGGAAAGCCATACTGCCCACTGCCCGACCTTTTAAAATTTCACCAACACATCATTCCTTCCACCAAAGCCCTGCGGTTTGCTCTCGAACAGTTGGCACAGATTCCCTTCTGTGCCATCGCCCCTCAGCACGGCAGCATCATCCGCGGGGAGCATATCATCGACACGGTATGGAATCGGCTGGCCGACCTGGAATCCGTCGGAATCGAGGCGATCGTTGGAAATCGCACACAGTTCGACATGAAGAGAACCACGGCACAGGCGGAAACGAAAAACCATGAAATTTAACCGGTTAATTCGCAAGCACTTGCGACCGGGCGAGGAGGATCATCCTTACACGGACGACTGTCTGCAGCAGCTGATTGAATACAGAGCGCTGGAAGCCGACAACCAGCTCAACAAGCAGCTCCTCAAAGAGCTGGTCTTGAAATATTCCGCGGCAGAACGCGAACTGGTCCGGCTGAACAACGAACTGCTGGAAAAACAGCAGCGACTGGACCAGGACCTAAAGGCCGCTGCAGGAATCCAGCGGACCCTGCTGCCGAGCAAGCTTCCCGAAAGCAACCACCTGCGGGCTGCCTGGAAATTCATTCCGTGTGAACATATCGGCGGAGATATCTTCAATCTGTTTCCCCTGGACGAGGATCACCTGGCTGTTTACATGATCGATGTGAGCGGCCACGGAGTGCCCGCCGCCCTGGTCACCGTGTCGGTCTCGCAGGCGCTGCATCCGGACGGAGGCTATGTGCTCAAGAAACCATCGGCGCCTGCGGTATCCAGGCAGATTGCAGCGCCCAGAGATGTTTTGAGCGGGTTGGACGAACAGTATCCCATCGAACGGTTCGACATGTTCTTCACCATGAACTACGGCATTGTCAATACGCGGGAAGGAATTCTGCAATACGCCAATGCCGGCCACCCGCCGGCAATACTGGTGCATCCCGCGGGCGGCATCGAGATCCTGGAAGCGAAGGGCCCTGTCATCGGCATGGGGGGCATTCCTTTCGAACAGCAACAAACCAACATCGCTCCAGGGGACAAAGTCATATTTTACACGGACGGCATCATCGAATACGAGAACGCCGCGCAGCTTTTTTACGGCAAAGAAAGATTCTATCGACTCTTGGAAAAATCCTGCAGAGAGCCTCTGAGCACACTCATGGAAAGGATCATTGAATCCTTGCGAGATTTCGCAGAAGATACCGCGCCCCAGGACGACATCAGCCTGCTGGCCTTTGAGTACCTGGGCGGAACCTGACAAACGGTTCATCCTTGCTGCTCCCGGCGCCTTTCGCGGAGCGACAGGTGCACGTTTGCAGCGCGGGAATCACGCTTCCCGCAGAGCCTCGATGATGTTCATCCGGGATGCCCGGAGTGCGGGCAGAATTCCCCCGGCAAAGCCCATGATCAAAGAAAAGCCCATGGCCTTGTAGACAATCTCGGGCGACAGAGCAAAACCGAAGGCCAGTTCAGAAAATGTTTGGAAATTGGTCGTGGAAACGGTAAAAAACTGCAGAAACGAAGCGAAGCAAAGGCCCGCCATGCCCCCCAGGAAACCCAGGATGAGAGATTCCAGCAGGAACGCCGTCAAAATGTTGGAACGTTTGAAGCCAAGCGCCCTGAGGGTGCCTATCTCGGCCGTGCGATTGGCCACCGCCGCGTACATGGTGATCATGGCCCCAACAATGGCACCGATGGAAAAAACCACGGTGAGCGACATGCCGAGAATACGCAAAAACTTGGCCAGGGCTGCCGACTGATCCAGATAATAGGTGGTTTCCCGCTTGGCTTCAAGGGTCAGGCGCGGATCGTTTTCGAGGCGTTCCTTCACTCGCGGAAATTCAGACGCGTCGCGTAGCTTGAAGACGACCGAAGAATAGACCGACCTGCGGAAAGCCTGCATGAGCTGATCGACATCGCCCCAGATTTCCGAGCTGAAACCCGTGTTGCCGGCATCGAAAATCCCCACAACATCCCAGGAGCGCTGGGCAAAATTCATTTTGCTGCCAAGACCGGTATTGGCGAATCGCTTCACAACACTCTGTCCCACCATCACTTCGGTCAGCCCCGGCTTGGGTGCGCGCCCTGCCACAATTTTGACCTGTGGGCGGAGCACCAGGGAAGACTTTGAGATCCCGCGGATGATCAAGTTGGCAGGACTGTTGGTCCCCTTGCGGGGGATGTTGATGAGCACCACCAGTTCTCTGGCCGCCAGTCGCCGGCCATCGTTGCCAAACGCCACCTCAGGGTCGCTTTCCACCACCGCCGCCTGATAGCGGTCAATGCCGCTTTGCACCTCGGTTCCGGCACCTTTACGGATCACCACGACGTTATCCGCAGACCCCGTCTGCACGAGCGTCCGTTGTAGCCCTTCCGCCAGCATGACTATGGAAGCAAAGGAAAAAACCACAAGGGCCATGCCCGCCGCGGTGAGGAACGTGGTCAGCCGCCGGGTCAATAGATTGCGGAAGCTGTAGGCAACCAGTAGCCTCATCTACCCGATCCTGCGCAATCCTTCCGCGATGCGAACACGGATGGCCCGCCAGGCAGGAAAAACGGCAGCAATGATCCCGACAGACAGCGCTGCGGCAGCATCCATGACAATAGTTTCACGCGCCACGTTGAAAACCGGGAACCAGTCTCCCACCGCCTGTCCGAATGCCCTGGCCAGAGGGAATGTCAGAAGAATTCCAATAGCCCCGCCCAGACATGTGATCACCAGGGATTCGCCAAGAATCATTGCGGTCAAATACCAGGGGCCGAATCCCAGGGTTTTGAAGACCGCGTATTCCCCCATTCGCTCTCGCACCGACATGACCATGGTGTTGGCCACCACCGCCATGATGATCACGATGATGACCAGTGAAACCAGTTTAATGGCCGTGATGATGGCCTCGCTCATGGACACAAAACCCATCTGAAAAGCCTTTTCGGTTTCCGTCAAAGTCTCGGCGAACGAGTTCTTGAACATCCGGTCGACAGCCACTGCTGTTCGCGCGGCAAGATCCGGGTTGGTCAGTCCGATGATATAGAATCCTACCTTATCGGCTCTCGATGGAGCACTCTTTTTCAGGCTTTCATTCAAGTAATCCCAGTGGAAAAAAAATTGGCTCTGGTCGGTGGTTTGATCGCGCCCGGCATAAATCGCCCGCAGCACAAACTCCCAGTTGCCCGGGTAAATGGTCCCTTTCAGCGTGATGTTGTCACCGATTTCCCAGCCAAACCGTTTGGCCAGTTTGGCCCCAACAGCGCAGGCTTTCCGATCGCGTAGAAACGTTTCCTGCTGTTCGACCGGAATGATGAATTCCGGATACAATTCCAGATAGGTCTTGGGCTCGACCGCAAAGTTGGCAAAAAAGTTCTTTTCCTCAATGTAGATCCCGCCAAACCAGCTCCCGTAGGAAACCGTCTTGACTCCCTCCACGGCACGAATTTTATCCCGGTAGGAAATCGGCAGGGGGAAGACCAGGGATATGGCATTGCGGGTAATCAGCCGGCTGGTCGAAGAGGCCGCCACCCCTGCATACCAGGCGCTGATAACGGTGCGCAGCATGCCGAACGCCAGAATGGCAATGCACATCCCGCACACGGTGAGGGTATTGCGCAACTTGTGCCTAAAAGCATTCCGCAAGAGTAGCTTCAGGAGCATTGGCCAAGACGCCTTTGTCCAAATATTTCATCGATTGAGCCCGCCTGGCGGCACGTGGATCGTGGGTGACCATGATGATCGTCTTGCCAAGATTTTCGCTCAGCCGTTCCATCAACCTGAGCACCTCCTCGGCCGATCCCCTGTCCAGATCGCCGGTGGGCTCGTCGGCTACCAGTATGGTGGGGTCGGTCACGACCGCTCGAGCGATGGCCACGCGCTGCTGCTGCCCGCCCGAAAGCTGCCTGGGATAGTGATCCATGCGATCCGCCAGCTTGACCAGCTGCAGTGCCGTTTCCACGTGTCGGCGCCGTTCCTTCTTGGAAAGGCTGGTCAGTATGAGAGGCAGTTCGACATTTTCAAAAGCGGTCAAAACGGGAATGAGATTGTAAAATTGAAAAATAAAGCCGACATGGCCGGCACGCCAGTCGGCCAGTTCGGTTTCTGACAAGGTGGTGATATCAACGCCGCCGACTATGACGCTGCCCGAATCCGCCTGGTCGAGACCGGCAATGAGATTCAGCAACGTGCTCTTGCCGGAACCGGAAGGCCCCATGAGCGCAAGGAACTCGCCCTCGTGGATGGTCAGTGAAATATTCTCCAGAACCGGCACAGACTGCCCCCCGCGACGGTAAGACTTACTGAGTTCCCTGATCTCTACGATGACCTCAGCGGCATCGACCATGGTTCACCCGTTCCACCAACCCACCCCCATCCCCTGCCCTCTGCCCTCTGCCCTCTGCTTTCCGCCTTCCGCCTTCCGCTTTCCGCTTTCCGCTTTCCGCTTTCACTCCGCCACACTGACCTTGTCGCCGGGTTCTACTCCGTCGACGGTCACAATGACCTTTTCTCCAACCGTCAGCCCATCACGTACACTGACCATTCCGTTATATTTCCTGCCGAGCTTGACAGGCACTGCGACGGCTTTGCCGTCCTTGACGATATAAACGGACGCTTCTTGGTCCCGCTCGATTACCGCCGACGCCGGAATGGCCGTAAACGGTTGCTCACCCTGCGCCACCTGCTGCGACAAAAAGGCCACCGTAGCGCTCATTTCCGGCAAAATACGGCGGTCTTTATCGACAAAGGCAACCTTGACCATCACGGTCGCCTTGCTGCGGTCCGCCGTCGGCACAATCATGTGAACCTTCCCGCGAAAACGGATATCGGGCAGAGCATCCAGTTGAATTTCACAAGGTTGACCCACCTTGACCTGCTCAATGTTGGATTCGGATACATCGGCTTCCACCTGCAAGGAATCCATGTCGGCTATGGTCACAACGGCGGCCTTGGCATTGGCCGCTGCCCCAAGGGGAGTGATAATGTCGCCGACATCGGCATCTTTGGTGAGAACCACCGCGTCGAAAGGGGCCTGAATGGCAGCATACGATACCCTCGCCTCGGCCTCGGCAAGCGCCGCCTGACTTGCCCTGAGCTCGGCCTGCCGTGCCGCCACAGCGTCTTGCGCTCTACTGTAGCGCGCCACTGCCTCATCATATTCCAGTTCGGATACGAAGCCTCGATCCACCACCTGCTTTTTTCGCTGGTACGCCAGTTGCGCTACCTTTTGCTCGGCCTGAGCCTCCTGCAACCGATGTTTGGCCGCCTCCACTTCCGCTTTGGCCCGGTCTCGAGCTGCTTCGGCATCCTTGTTTTCCAGCCGTGCTATCACCTGCCCTTCCTTGACCCGGCTTCCTTCTTCCACCCCCAGATAGACGAGCTGGCTGGTAATTTTTGCCGCCACTGCAGCCTTGCGCTGGGCAACCACATAGCCGCTTGCATTCAACAAGGTGACCATCTGGGAAGGGTAGTACCTTTGAACGTTGGCCACCTGGACCTCAATGGACGGAGTGAGAAAGCCCTTTTGGTAGAGCAGCAGCAGGACGAGCAACATGCCTCCGACGAAGGCCATGAGTCCGTATCGCCTGGTCCTCCTGCGACGTGGAGTCACCTCCTTCTTATCGATGCGCAGCTTCGACAGGTCTTCTTCCGACACGAGAATTCTCCTTTGGGTGACCAGCAGGTGAAAATTTCAGCGGTATCACCGTCACGTTCTTGCATGCAGTCACAACAGGGCATTTATATCAACTTGTCTGCACTGAAAAGAAAAATTGTGGAGCGCCGGCGGTTTTCAGCAGAATGAGGACGTATAAAAAAAACTTTCCCGGCAATCACCTGGCGGCTGAACGGTTACCAAAACGGTTACCAATCTTCCATTGCATCAGCTGATACCGTGAGGTATAAGCCTTTACTGCACGGCCCCTTTCATCACAGAATGATTGCTGATTTGCATTGAAATATAGATTCTTGCAACACCTGCGGATGTTGCCCCACATTTACCGGGCTGCATCTGATGTGAGCGAGGCGCAAGGTATGGCTGATGAGCACCACTTGAAGGTATTGGGTGAGGGGATAACGGTCTGGAATAGCTGGAGAAGTACAAACAGCGACGTTCAGCCCGATCTGGTCGGAGTCGATCTGCGCGATCTGGACTTGCGGGAAATCAATCTTTCCAGGGCTCGTTTGGAAGGAACCAATTTTGCTCACTCCGACTTGCGTGATGCCAACCTCTCCTCGTCCAACCTGGCGGGGGCCTGCCTCGCCTTCGCGGACCTCGAAAATGCGGTCCTGGCTTTTTCCAATTTAACTTCAACCGATCTAAGAGCCGCCAACCTCAGGAATGCTTCCCTGGAGGATGCCGATCTCAAACATGCCGACATGGCGCACGCATGCCTGGAAGGTGCAAGCCTCGCGTATGCGGACCTTTCGCATGCAAATCTCATGGACAGTGACCTCATGGGAGCCAATTTCAAGGCGGCCAACCTGGAAAACGCCAATGTCTCTATGGTCAAGTACGACCGCAAAATCTTCACGCGCAGCATCAAACAGTTGAGAGGCAATCTCAGGTTGCTCTGGCAGCACAGATACGACCTCATGCTGGATACCACCATACGCTGCAGGGGAGTAAACGCCGCTGCGTGCTTTGGCAGTCAGCGATTCAAGCTGTTTTTGCAGGACCAGGATTACCTCGAGGAATTTTTAGACACTCCCTGGGGCAAACGGGTCTTCTTTTTCTGGTGGCTCACCGCCGACTGCGGTCGATCGGTTGCGCGCTGGGCCGGCCTGTCGATCAGCATTGCCTTGGTCTACTCGCTGGTCTACTTTCTTCTTGGGGCAGACCACTTTGCTACCACCTACCTGAAGTTCAATGTCTTAAATATGATTTACTACAGTGTGGTGACCTTCACCACACTGGGCTTTGGAGACATAACGCCCAAAACGACCGGGGCTGCAATGCTCGTCATGACCGAGGTGATCATAGGCTACATCATGCTGGGGGGACTGATCACCATCTTTGCAAGCAAGCTTTCCCGCAGAAGCAATTAGCCGTCAAGCCGCCGACCATGGGCTGATTTATCCAACCCCTTCGGGGTATCAGGCCGATCAATGTGGCCACTTCGGGGCGCCAAGCAACCTGCCTCGGTCGGTGAATAAAAGTGGGATCAAATCAGATGGCTTGTGCCAGAATGATTTTCATCAACCCAGGAAGCAACTCTCTGGTGCAGGAGTCACAAACGAGGCCTAATTGCGGGTTTTGAACGTCCGGGCCATAAGGAATGTTGGGTTCAATTCAGATTCGATGGTGGAAAGCGAGCAGGCGCCCTGCTGCATGCAGGCGAAAGCCCCACCCGGGAAGTAGAAAACGCAGCCCGGCAGATACCTGGGAATGCCGGGGGCTTTACCGGGCGGTCCTCTTGTGCCTGATCAACCGCCATAAAGTGAGCAACCGTACCGCCACGATTGCAGTGATGAGACGCGGAATCCACAACCAAAATGCATTCAAGCCGAGGGACAAAAACAGCGTGGGGTCCTCCACCATGGAATGATTGATGCCTATGGAAAGCTGCAATTCTTCGAGCTCCTGTGGGCTCAAGTCTCCTCTTTTGGCTTCTTCCACTATCACCGCCGCGCCGTAAGCCAAGCCAAACACCACCGCCGTCATCCACAGCATGCCGACTTTTGGGCTCAATCCGAGGGCCTTCAAAAACGGCAGCAATACTCTGACGATATGATCGATCCAGCCAAGGGCCTTGAGATTCTCGAGCAGCAACATGATGCCCATGATGATGAAAAATATCTTTACCGCCAGGTGCCACATGGTGACGGCCCAGTTTTTCATGGCAGCCATGAAGGGCTGAGCATCCGCCATTACCTTGCCGACATTCGACATGTTCTGGATTGTCGTGGCATTTAGAAATTGAGCGGCGATGATAACGGTGATGAAGGCGGCCGCCAGGCGGAAAATGGTCGCCTTCAAGGGGTGCAAGCCTGATTTGCCTTGAATCACGCCTTCCTGAATCAAATTGTGGGCAATGAGCAGAAAAATTGCCATGAGAGTCATCTGTTCTTTGGAAAAAGGCAGGACCATCATGGCGGCAATGCCCCCGTAAACCCCGGTGAGCATTCCGATGATCAACGGCAACGCCGCCATGGCGGGCAGACCGATGACACTCATTACCGGCTGGATGAGGAAGTCCATGTGCTTCATCAGGCCGCTCCATTCCAACAACGCCGTCAGCAGTGAAATCGGCACAAGGATTTTCAGCATCCACAGGAAGCCCAGCCAGCCCTTGCGAACGCCGCACGCGGAACCTTCCTTCACTGTCCATACCAGGCTGCCGCGGGCCGTTTCGTCACTGCCGGCGGCCACCACGGTTGCTGAAGCGGCGGCGTGCATCCGCCCATCGCCGTCAGATCCAGGTCGCATCATGTGCATTTTTCCTCTTTCCAATCTTGAACGCCAGGCGATCCTCCGTGGGTCTTTGCAGGAAATATTTGTACAAGAACCCGTACATGCATGGCAAACCAAACCCTATAGTACCGATAACCGACGGTCATTCTATGCGATATTTGGGCTCTACAACATGCTCATTCCTGCAGCGCGGGCAGCGGCTTGGTTTGGTAAAGCGCGTGCGATCGGAAAAGACATACCCGCATTCGCTGCAACGGGACGGCGTCACCAGCAAGCGCTTTTTCTGAGCTGCAACTGATTTGGCAATATGCCCCAGGTGCTGATAGACTTCCTTCTCGGATATGCGCAACGCTTGCGAAATGTCTCTCGCATTGCATTCCGACTGACTCAAGAGCTCCTTGATCTGCTGGCGAGTTGTCTGCACCGGAAACAATGACGTCCCCCCGTGTTATGCCCGGGTGACCTAAAAACCGTCGGTGCCGAACAAATACTCGACGAACCTCGGCCCTTCATACAAGCTTCCCCCTGGAGGAAACCGGCTTACCTTAACATACCGCGCCTCCAAGACCAACCGCGGTTTTCTCGCTTGCTTTATCATCATGTTATTCGTAGTTTTTAAAGGAAGATTCGGGAGGAAGCCCCTGCAATGCAGAAACACAATTCCCATAGGCATCGCATCATCAACCACAGGGCAGGCCGTCAGCCCTGCCGTCCCTGGAAAGGAGATCGCAAATGTTTGAACTGATTCGCAAAAGTTTGCTGGCAAGTCTGGGAGCAGCCGTTGTCACCAAGGAAAAGATACAGGAAGCAACCTTCTCGCTGGTTGAACAGGGGAAAATCTCCGCCGAAGAAGCGGAAAAGCTCACCGAAGAATTGGTGGAAAGTGGACAGCACCAATGGGAAGAGGTCCATGCCAAGATATCCGAGTCGGTGCGCAAGAGCATGGACAATCTGGACATCGGCAGCAAGACGGAATTCAAGGATCTCAAAGCGCGCGTGGAAAACCTGGAAAAACGAGTGGCCATGCTGGAGGCAGCTGCGCTGAGCGATAAGGAAGCAGGGCATGGAGATTAAGGCCGTCGCCCATTTCGGTCGCTTCAAAGACATTATCATCACCCTGTTCAAATACGGGTTTGATGACATCGTCGAGCGCCTCGATCTACCCGGAAAATTTATTATAGAAAAGATCTATCCCGCGCACACTGAGCTGAACACCTGGCAGCGCATCAGGCATACCCTTGAAGAACTGGGGCCGACCTTCATCAAACTTGGTCAGATACTGAGTCTGCGTCCCGACCTGATGCCGCCGCCTCTCATTTTCGAGCTGCAAAAACTGCAGGACGAAGTGACTCCGGTATCGTTTCCCGAAATAGAAAAGGTCCTGCAAAAGAACCTGTCGGCACCGGTAACAGAAGTCTTCGAGGTCTTCGAGGAAGATCCAATTGCTGCGGCCTCCCTGGCACAGGTTCACCGCGCTGTGCTCAAGGAAAACCACCAGGCCGTGGCGGTGAAGATTCAACGACCGGGAATCCGCCACATCATCGACACGGATCTCTATATCCTCTCCGCTCTTGCCCGGCAGCTGCATGACCGCATGGACGGTGCTCAGATTTATGATCTTCCTGAGCTCGTCAAAGAATTCAAGAGAAATATTTTGCGTGAACTGGATTTTCGCAGAGAAGCCAGGAATATGAAAATATCCCAGGCCAATCTGGCCGATTTTCCCAACGTCCATATTCCCAGACTCTACAAGGATCACTGCACCGAACAGATGATCACCATGGAGCTCATTCACGGCACCAAATTGCGCGACCTGCAACTGGATACTCTGGCCGACCGCCAAAGTCTGGCCAGGCACGGTCTGCAGGTCACCATCAAGCAAGTGCTGGAAGACGGCTTTTTCCATGCCGATCCCCACCCGGGAAATGTGTTCATCCTGGACAACCACATATTTTGCATTATTGATTGGGGAATGGTCGGCAGGCTCACAGAGCAAACCCGAGCGGATGTCATCGAGCTCATCAAGTCCGTGGTGGACAAGGACAGCGAACGATTGCTCGATATCCTGCTGCGCTTCTCCAGCTGGGAAAGCACCATTAACGAACGGCTTCTACAGAGAGAGATACTGGATATCCTGGACGTCTACCACAACACTCCCATTCGTGAAGTCAACGTCAGTCAGCTTTTAATGGACATCGCCGAGCTTCTGCGCGAACATCAGATCAAACTGCCCGCCGATATGGCCATCATGATCAAGGCCATGGTGACAGCAGAGGGGACCGCCCGTCTGCTCTACCCCGATCTCAACGTGGTGGCCGAAACGGAGCCCTCTATAGAGAAACTGATCGTGCAGCAATGGAAGCCCAAAGCGGTGTGGAGAAATCTCCGACGCACTCTGACCCATCTGCATAACCTGCAAAAAAAACTGCCCGGCCACATCGAGCGAATCATTCATAAGATCGATCGCGGCGAGCTCAGCATTCAATTCCAGCACAAGAATCTGGACGGCCTGCGCAACACGCTGGAAAACGTCGCTAATCGGATCACCTTCGGATTGATCATCGCCTCCATGATCATCGGATCGTCCATGATCATCACAACAGGGGTCGAGCCGCTGCTCTTCGGTTTTCCCGCTTTCGGCATCATCGGCTACATCATTTCTGCCATCATAGGCCTCTGGCTGATCTACAATATTGTACGCACGCGCAAATACTGACCCCCCCTTGTTCCTGCTCACCCTCACTTGCTCCGGCGAAAGTCGGGAGCAGGGAGGATGGAGACGCGCTTTTTGCGTCGCAACCCGCCACACACCGCATCCATTGCGAATTATCACGCGTGCCGCGTGACCTCACCCACCTGCCCCTGTGGTCGAGGTACCAAAAGAGAATTGCTGCATCCAGTGGAGGGGCGGTTGAGTTATTGGATGTTCGAGTGTCATCCCACATCGGACGCCGGCCGCTTCGGCGCAACGACCAGGGTCATCCAGTCCTCCTGTTCCATTACCAGATTGATTTCGCAAACATCGCCGATTAACGGCATCAATTGAGGCAGCTGGGATTTCAAGAAACCGCTCAGCACCACCTGCCGATATTTGGCCCATTCGCTTTCCCGAAGCAGCTGCCTGAGGCAGGGCCATTCGAGATTCAGCAGCAGCAGGTCGGAAGGCTCTTTCAAAATCGATGGATCCCTTGCCACCAGCAGCTCAATCCGCGACCGCCGGCCATTGGCAACCGCATTGGACAATGCAACTCGTATGGCCAGGGGATTGCAATCCACAGCAATGATTCTGGAGGCGCCCAGTTTGGCGCAGGCCAGAGCCAGAATACCGGTTCCGGTACCGAAGTCCACCACCGTCTGGATGCAACTTTGTTCAAACAGGCGTGCAACGGCCAAGAGACAACCCCTGGTTGTGGGGTGCAAACCCGTTCCAAAAACCACTCCGGGATTGATTAGAATGGACAGCTTCCCTCTCATGCCGCCGGCGGTGTCGGTATGATCGCCAACCTGAATCACAAACGGACCGACTTCATGATCCCGCCCGCATACCTGCTGCCATTGAGCATAGTCAAGCTGGTAGGTATTCCTCAGACACCATCCATTGCCGTTCTCCAGGAGCCAACGGCGCACCGGAGAATCCGCCGGTCGCTCAAAAAATACATAATAATAAGGGACTTCCGGCCAGATGCCGAGATACCCCTCTGCTTGGGGCTCGGTTTCGGGGCTTGCCGGCCCCGAGCATTCGTACACATAAAGTTGTTCGGGAAGATTGATTTTCATCGTCCTGACCTTTGACTTTTTTCTCAGGATAGTCCATTGTGCACATCAATGAAAACAACTTTTGCCGGGTGCTGATGTCACGGGGGGAATCATGCAAATCATCCAGACACCGGTCGGACACATGGAAGTCTTTTGTTACCTTGTCTACGACGAGACAAGCGGTGACGGGGTTCTGATCGATCCCGCCGGAGATGAAACCCGATTGTTACGACTTTTTC
>FWPV01011322.1_pt1 | contig 14237 bp, 12 predicted proteins | sample 2228371 | NCBI WGS metagenome assembly FWPV01 (sample SAMEA103939776, study PRJEB20133) | metagenome
ATTCATTTTTTCTCCGTGCCTCCGTGTCTCTGTGTTTTTTTATTAGAGATATGGGGATAAAAAGTTTATGCTTGGCTCAATTGTTTCTAGATTGAGAAACCAGTCCCTATTTACTGTAGACTCGTCTTCCTAAAAGTGTCATTTGTCATGGGCAATTCGGAAAGGTTAATATTAAGCTCCGTTAGGAGCGACATGTTTGTAGAAAAAAATGAAAGAACAATACCAAGCTCCGCTAGGAGCGATATGTGAAAATATTTTACCGTTCGCTCCTACTCCGCTTTGAAAATGTTGTGCATTTATTCTACCAACATTTTGTCCCTACGGGACTTAGAAAATGCTGTTTTATCTGAAAAAAGGGAGTAGAAAAAAGTCTGTAATTTGGAAAGTTAAACAAATGTTAAGTTGTTCTTATTCAAATTTTTTGATTTGACCATAAAATGTAATCAAAAATCTATAAATAACACAAAATTTTAAACTATTTTACCATACATATGTTAAACTTTCCGAATTGCACTCATTTGTCACAATCTTAATAGAAAAGTAATATAAAGTATGTTAAAATATTATCGTCAATATGAGCTAGCTTTTGTTAAAGGCTTAATTTATAACAAAGAGAGCTTCTTTTTAGTATAGAAAATTAAGGAGGTCCCCTGATGAATAGCAATATTGATCCGTTTGAATTGATAAAGTTATATAAGTATTTAAGGGTTGTAGATGTATGTGATGCAATGGATGGTATAGGTTATTTTGATATAGGGCTTATGGATGCTAATATCCGACCATTATGGCATGGAATAAAATTTTGGGGAGTGGCTTTCACGATACGTTGTGTTCCAGCGAATCGTCCAATGTGGAAATTGAACACAACAGAAGAGATCGTCAATGCACATGGAATATGGTTTAAAGAGGTAGGCAATATAAGCATACATGGAAAGATTCGTCCTGGACATGTAATAATTACAGATACTGGTGGTTCCAGGGAAGTAGGATTCTGGGGTTCTGCTAATAGCCTTAGTGTTATTGCAGAAGGAGCTGTCGGAATTGTTACAGATGGATATTGCAGGGATACTGACGAGTTAATTCTCCAGAAAACTCCAGTATGTTCGCGCGCTCGTGGACGGACAATAATCCCCGGACGTATTGAAGTAGCAGAGATACAAACTCGCATTGGATGTGGAGGTGTCCAGGTAAGACCTGATGATATAGTAGGATGTGATGGAGATGGCATAGTTGTTGTGCCATTGAATATTGCTCAGGAAGTTGCAACTCATGCCCGAGCTATATTGCTAGCAGATATGCGCGCAAGGCGTTCCCTTTATGAACGCTTAGGAATGCCACCTGACCACACTGTTGATTATGAAATGGTTGAAGCTTATTATCGGCAATTTAATTAATCATTAAAAATTCGTGTAACTCGTCTTATTCGTAATATTCGTGATTAATAATTCGTGACATTCGTGATTAAATATCTCCGTGTCTCTGTGCCTTCGTGTTTTGTTTTTTATTATGTCCGTGATAATTGCTGTTTAGGTCCGCGGAAGAAAACTTTATGACTGGATACAATCTTTCAGGCTTGTTTAAATAAAAACTAGTTAAAAGAAAGGATAACGATGGAAAAAGGTTTAATCACACCAGAAGAATTAGGATTGCCAACTTCAATACCCATGCCTGGCAGGAAGGATTGGCGCATAGGCATGGTAGGATTTGGTGGAATAGCACGAGGAGCTCATTTCCCATCTTACAGGGAAGCTGGATGGTCGGTTGTTGCTGTTGCAGATATAGACCCTCAAGCACAAAGATCAGCTAGAGATGATTTTGGCATACAAAAGGTTTATTCCGATTATAATGATCTTATAGCAGATGAATCCGTCGAGGTAATTGATCTATGCACTCATCCTATATTACGTGAGGAAGTTGTTTCTGCATCAGCAAAGCAAAAGAAGCATATAATAACAGAAAAACCTTTCGGAACGACAATAGCCGAATGCACACGTATGATAGATATAGCAAATCGGGCTGGAATAAAATTAGCGGTTCATCAGAATTATCGCTGGATGAGGATGAATTTTTTAGCACATCACATTATTAAAAAAGGACTTATCGGTGAACCTTTCTTTGCAAGCATTGAAATTTTTGGGCGTCAGGATGTTGAGCTTGCAAATCATAGTTTTTATTCGAAATGCCATGATTTTCTTACCGTGCAATGGGATAATCACCTTGCCGATCTTCTAAGATATTGGACAGGAAGGGATGCTATTCGTGTTTTTGCGAAAACTGCAAGAATGAACGGGCAGAATTTTGTAAGCGATAATCTATTAATGGTAATCGCAGATTTTGGTCAGGGATTAACCGGACATATATTACACAGTGAGCTTTTACGAAGCCATTCAGGAGGTGTTCAATGCCGAATTGATGGCGATAAAGGTTCATTGACATTCGATTTTCACAATAGACTTTTTATCGATTTAGGAGAAGGTCCGATTTTATTAGATACTAAAGGGTTAAATTTTGTGAGTTCGCATTGTGGCTCTATGGCTGATTTTCTAATAGCTATTGAGGAAGACAAAGAGCCAACAGTCAGTGGAAGAAGAAACCTTCAGACTATTATTACTATCCTTGCTGAAGATGAAAGCGCAAAGTCTGGTGGAAAGTGGATAGATTGTTCAGTTTGATCTTTAAATGTTAATTTATGTTTTTCAAGTTTATGATTTTTTATATCAATTAGGAGACTAAAAATGCTTAAAAAAACCTTATTATCAACTACGATTATAACTATTCTAATATTCATAGTAGCACAAGCTTTTGCATCAGAAGGATTTGATTATATTCCAGATGCAAATACTCTTGCACTATGGCACTTTGATTCAGATAATGGAGATAAAATAAAAGATTCATCACCAAACAAATTTGACGGAACGGTCGAAGGAAAATCTCAATTTGATGATGAAGGCTGGAAAAAAGATGGAGCAAAAGGAAAGTCATTTGTTTTTGATGGGACGACAGTTATCAACGTAGGTAAAGTCAAGAAGCTTGTAAATCCAGAAGCTATAACTGTTGAAGCATGGGTTTTTCCTGATGACCTTTCAGGCTGGAAACTTATTTGCTGTAATTGGGGCGGGGCTGTCGTTGGAGCATGGCATTTTGGTGTTGAGGCTGGAACACTAAAATTTCATCTAACAAATAAAGGTGGCACAACAGCTTTTGCTGGTGATGGGAAGCTTGAAGTAGGTAAGTGGCAGCATGTCGCAGGAACTTATGATGGCAAATCCATAAAAGTTTATATAGATGGAAAGCCTGCTGGCGAAAATAAGTTTGATGGCGAATTAAAAGATAATGATATGGATGTTGTTATAGGAAGCAAGGATTCAAGGGAATTTCAATGGAAAGGCAGAATAGACGAGGTAAGGATAAGTAATAAGGCACGTGAGCCAAAGGAACTAAGTCCAAATATGACTGCCCCAATGGCTGTTAGCCATAATAACAAACTGGCTATAACCTGGGCTAATGTTAAGGTTTTTTAATACCAAAGGTTGTTTAGAGCCGTTTGTAGTAGGCAGGTTTTGTTTATCTTATTGATTTGTGAATTATTTATATGTAGAGAATTATCTTGAATATGACTGCAATTCATAACGAAACCTGCCCCTACAAATGATCATTATTTATAACGCCCGATGAATCGGGCTACTAAGAACCTAATTATCACCAAGATTTGGTATATTCGTGAATACTTTCCATAATTGGAAATATATCCCAGCTTGCCGTTGCTTCGACCATTACATTGCTGTTGGTCATTTCATACTTTTGATCATTCCCCATGCTATGGCGGTTTTGTTTTTCGGCTGGACTGATAATAACAGACCATCTTTTGCTTTTGCTATTCCTTCTTCAGTCAGCACTTCGTTTAGAATATAGATTTCATCCAGAACGCCCACCAGGTTACGACCTCCACAGCAATCATTGGTAAACTTTAATGGCGCACCTTCTGAAATGTTAAGCTCACCTTTTGCATCTGCCTTTGCCTCAAACTTACCATCAACATATACAGTTATTGTATTACCATCATAAGTTCCTGCAAGATGATGCCACTCCCCAAAATTAATTGGATTTGGGGTCTTGGTCGAAGGCCATTGGTTCCCAATGCTGATATAAAAACGTAATTCGTATTGCTTTGCATTCAGCTTTGTCGGATGAAAAACAAAAGAACCTATTGGTTGATCATGACCCTTGCCCGGTATACCAACATGGTCTTTCGGTAAATCCTCGATATTTGCCCAAAGTGCAATAGTAAGTTTTTTTGTAAAATGAAAATCTTCGTGATCAGGAACTTCCATCTTACTCGTAGGACCAAATCTTAATCCCTTTCCATTTATGCCTTTGTCCCATTCACAATTTGTTAGTACCGCATCATGATTCTTTCCAGAACTATCTTTGGCTACATCGCCTTTACCATCCTCAAATAACCACGCACCAACAATTTCTGAGAAGGCAGATGCGGAAGCAAAAATGGTTGTTAGTAATAAAAGAAAAACTAAAGAATAATACTTCATGGTATTCTCCTTTATTAATCTGATAAGAGTGGGTTTTTAAAGGTAAATCTACAAGGAAATAAGTATCCATGCAGTTTTGTAGAGCTTGCGGTCGCAAGCTCTATATGTATTAACTTAAGCATTTTTAGCTCCGATAGGAGCATCATGTTTGTAGTAAAATTGCACATAAAAATTCATAAGCTCCGTCAGGAGCGGTATGTGAAAATCTTTTACCGTCCCATTGGTTTATTAACATTTCGCTCTTACTCCGCTTAGATTATTGATATGATCAAATTTCTCTACAAACATGTCACCTCTGACAGGGTTAAGACTCCCTTATTATTTTTTGTTAATAGTTAATTGTCAAAATCTTTTAGCTTGATGCCTATGGGGCTTGCGGCCGCGAGCCCCTACAATTGCGCAAACACTAGCTTGACGTCTATAGGGCAATGCCCAACTTACTATTATTTTAAGGTCACACTTTCCTGATCTAATTTTGTTTTATTAAGCTCCAGCAGGTTGCTAGCTTATCTTTGGGCTGAACAGATGTTAAAACATTCGATTTTACAGCAAAGTTATTAGCTACTTCATTTGCACTCAAAACTCTATTGTATATACGAACTTCATCAATTTTTCCGATCAGGAATCTTCCATCATGCTCACTACCTATTCTTCTTTCACCCATCTTTTCTGGAGTTGTTCCCGAATTACCTTCAGAAGCTAGTTTGCCATCTACATATAGTTGGAGCTTATTTGCTTTGGTATCGGTAGTATAGATAATGTGATACCATTTGTTTGCTTCAGCATTAGCAGTAATTTTGACACCATCATTTTTATGAACCTGTATCTGATTGCTTTCAAACTTGAAATGAACCTTACCAGCTTCCCATTGCCAGGTCGATATTATTCCCTGTATGCCAGAAAATTGCTCCTCCATTGCCCAGCATTCGATAGATAGTGTTTCCATATCATTCATCTTGGGAATTTCAACATAACAATTTGCCTTTCCTTCAAATTGCAGGCACTCTCCTATCACTCCAGGAACAGATTTCAACGTTCCAATAATCTTAGCATTCCTACCATTACCAGATACATCTTTAACTACTTCTCCCTGGATGTCCTTGCTATCAAGTGTCCACATAGCAATTAATCCATCTTTAACAAATACTTGAGCATTCAAACAGGTAACAAAACATAAACAGATAATAGAAGATACAAGGATTAAGCGACTAATCATTAGATCTTACCTCCCGTTTTAAAATAAGATCGACCTTTAATCTAAATAAGTCAATTACTTTGCAAACTGGTTTTCATAATATCTTTACATGAGTAAAAATGTTATATTTTATCCTCCTTTCTTAAAAACTTGATATTGCTAAATTCAATCAATTTAGAGTTTTAATTTATCTGCTTATACCATTTTAAAAATAATTATTCGTTCTAATTATCATTTATTATAAAATCCCTCTAAATCTCCCTTTGGAAAAGGGAGACTTTCTTGATTTTGCCTTTTTCAAAGGGATTTAGGGATTTGTATAAATAATTTTTTTAAACGGTATTACTTTTATTATATCTGCTTTAAAAAGCTCCAGCAAGTTGCCAGTTTGCCCTTCGGTTGGACAGCAATTTTATTTGATTTTACTGCGAAGTTATTTGCTACTTCCTTTTCGCTTAAAACTCTATTGTATATACGGACTTCATCGATCTTTCCGATCAAAAATCTTCCATCATGTTCGCTACCCATTCTTCTTTCGCTCATTTTCTCGGGAGTCGCGCCTGAAGCCCCTTCCATAGCTAATTTACCATCAACATATAACTGGAGTTTATTCGCTTTGGTATCGGTAGTATAGATGATATGATACCATTTCCCATTTTCAGCATTGAAAGTTATCTTGACACCATCATTTTTGTGAACCTGTATCTGATTGCTTTCAAACTTGAAATGAACCTTACCAGCTTCCCATTGCCATGTTGATATTATTCCCTGGATGTTTCCAAATTGATCTTCCATAGCCCAGCATTCGATGGAAAGCGTTGCCATATCATCCATTTTGGGAATCTGAACATAGCAATCTGCTTTTCCTTCAAATTGTAGACATTCTCCGATCACCCCAGGAATGGACTTCAACGTTCCTAATATTTTAGCATCTCTACCTTTCCCTGAAACATCTTTAACTACATCTCCCTGAATATCTGCCTTGTCAAGCGTCCACATGGCAATTAATCCGTCTTTAACAAATTCTTGAGCATTCAGGCATGTTATAAAAGATAGACCAAGAATCAAAGACATAATTAATAAACGCTTAACCATGATCATCCCTCCATAAATCAAACAGTATAAAAAAACTTTTTTAAGCTTAGAATAGATAATAGGCTAAAAATATCTTATTTAACACCTCCTTATCCCTTTATTAATGCATTTTCACTTATCTAACTCTGGATTCCAGCGATACATTAGTACCTTGGACTTCCAATCATCTTCAACAAATATCAAATATTCCCCATTAGCACGTTTACGAGCATTATATCCATAGGGAATATCCACCCATCCTATTTTACCAATTTCTGAACCTGTGGTTAAATCAAGAACATGATCTCCTGTATCTTTTTCGTAAATATGAACGTTACCACCATTGAATGTTTCACCAAGAAAGAGATAATCACCTGCTAATGACATGCTCATTGTAGCCACTTCATTTTTGCCATGCCATGGAGTTAAAAGTTGATATCGGATTTTGCGATCATCCTTACTCCAATTATCGTAACGGATTATAACTCTCCCCAGTTCTTTCCAATGATGATCGTCGTATGGATATTCTGTGGTCCATCCGCCAAGATACATAACGTCATTCTGGACGTCATAAATTAGACGTCTTATTTGAGTAAAAGGTTTAGGCATCGGCAATAACTGCATAGTTTCAAAATTCCAGACAGGATTTCCTGAAGCATCAAATCCCTGAAATGGAAACCTGCGAATACCTTCTGTAACAGTTGCCTGCCAAAGGTCACCATTTTCATCTATATAAATTGCCCAGGTATGTGGCGAATCCTTGCCATTATTTGTGGAGAATTCGTTTGCATCAAATCTTCCATTACCATTTGCATCGTGCCATATATATTCTCCCCTTTCGGGTTCATTTGGTGGCCAGCCTTGTTTATCCTGACGCCTTGCCATAAAAAGAACTGACGGAATTAATATTTCACCATTATTTTCTTCATCAAACCTGTATAGTTGTAACAATGACTCCATGTGCATGGTATTGACAGATAAAAACTTTTTACCATTGATATATTGTATCTGACCACCACCTGACCAAATATGTAAACGCGGATCTTCTGGATACTTAAATTTATCAACAGTGAAACCTTTATATGTCCATTGTTTACCTATTGGTTTTGAGTAATCCATAATAAAATGTTCTTCTTTAGTATAAACATCGATTTCATCGGGGGATTTCGGATCAAAGTCAGCGCAATCAATGAAATGCAGACCGAATAATCGCCAGTTGAGTTTGCCTTCAGGTGTATAACTCTCCAGGATTGTGCTTCCCCCTCCACCACCTGCTTCTATTGCACTGCTTGCGCTATTTGCAACATATATATTCCCTTTTCCGTCAACACCAACACCTAAAGGATTACTAAATGTTAGGTCTGAAAAAACGCCTTTCTCTGCGTATATACCTCCCTTTTTGCCAAATGTGCCTTTAAGTTTTGGTTCTTTCAATATATCTTTGTATATAAGTATTTGCTGATTAACGCCTACATCGGTTACATATAGGTTATCATCTTTATCGATACAAATATCATAAGGCTCAACTCCATCAGGAAGAATAATCTTTTGATCATTCTGCTTTCCATCTACTGTAAAACATAATATCTTTGGTTCTTTGCTTTTTTGTATGATCCACAAATTGCTTTTGTTGTCCATGAACATCCTGCCGGGGTTTTCCATATCCCATGATCTCATATATTCCATAGTTTGAGCATCATAAACTCTTATTTTATTATCGTAAGGACAACTAGCAAATAGTTGTGTTTCTGTAGCAAATAATCCAGTAATATTTGTTTTTACGTTCTCGGGAACTTCATGTATAAGCAAAAAAGCAGATTTAAGGGTATCGCCCTTAAAGCCACCTTTTCCTCCTGGAAATGGTGCAGGTGCCTTTATATCTGAAATGAAACGTCTGCTAATACCAAACCAATTATATCCTTTTGGTGGCCATGTGTTTGGCTCGACCAATCCGCCACCTTCGTTTCCAACCACCTGTTCGAAATATAAATATTTGCTATTAACAGCAATACTTGACCCACCATTATAGCCCCACCCATGGGTATGTTCCGCGATTCCTGAAATATCGCCATCTTTATATACGGTTATTTCTGCACCAGCTTCATCCCAAAAGACTATTGAATACACTTTCCCGTCGTCTGTAACATATATATCAAGTATATCTTGTTGAACCCATTTATTTAATCCAGAAAATGAGTTACCGATCCATGAAACTGTGTAGTCTTTATTGATCTCCTGAGAATGAGATAAGGCTAGTAATAATATTATTGAGATTCCTAACATTTCTAATTATCCTTTATGCTTTGTCTAAACTTAAGTAAATTAAAATAAACTTACAATATATACTTCAAATATTTTCAATCAATTAAAAGTAGCTTATATTCCAATATTCTGCAGGAGCATCCTCCCATTTAACCATGCTTAGTCCTGTAGGGTCGTATATCACATTTCCTGCCCTTATAGTCATTATGCAATCAAGTTTTTTATTGCCTATCATCTTTGTTTTTCCACAGTCGGTAAACCCGAATTCACCTTCTGTTAATTTCAAAACAGCAACATCTGCTGGGGAGCCAATGCTAAGGGTTCCTAGTTCTGGATGACCAATCTCCTTTGCAGGGTTTACCGTGGAACGCATTATAACCTCTTCCAGAGGCATCCCTATACTCAGACATTTGGACATAACATTGGTCATATTAACAACAGGTCCGTTTATATTGCCCATGTGCAAATCGGTGCTAATTGAATTAGGGTAAAAGCCGTCCTTAATCGCAGGGACAGCATTACGAAACCAAAAGCTTCCGGCTCCGTGACCCAGATCAAAAATGACACCTCTTTCTTGTGCCTTAAACATGTGTTCATAAACCTTCCCATTTTTATCAACTATAGGGAACGGACGACCAAAAACATGTGTATGAATATCACCAGGACGCAGTTTTTTAAGTATTAAGTCAGGATATGTCCTTTCTGGTGGACGGGGCCAAAAATCAACCATGACAGGTTTATTGCAAAGCTCACCTGCAGAAATTGCTTTATCCACTGATGCCCATGGAGGATGTTCATCATCCCAATCTGCATTCACCCAATAATGAGCAGCTTTTATACCTACTATTATATCAGAGTATTCCTCTGCCAATTCAGCAGTTATTTCTGGATGCATATCTTTAGGATTTTGCTCCGTTGATTGATATGCCATCCCACCTCGAGCTATGTTTAAAAAAGCAAAGACCCTTGTCTGAGCTTTATCTATGCAACGTTCCTTAAATTCAGGAAATCCTTCCCATCCAGCAGTTCCTGCATCAACCGTCGTAGTAACACCAGATGCAGGGAGATGAGCATCTACTACCATACTTTCAATATATCCATCATTTGATCTGAACCTGTAAACATGAGTATGTATATCAATAAGACCTGGTGTAACGTAATATCCCGATACATTAATAACTTTAGAGTAACTATTAACATTTTCAATTTCTGGAGCGACCTTAGCAATCTTATTTTTACTGATACCAACATCCATCTTCCCATTTATATTATTTGCAGTATCAATGACATGACCACCTTTCAATATTATATCAAAAGCATCTGATGACATATTAAAAGTCCTTTCATGTAAATGTATGATAATACAATTTTAAAAAATAATGATTCTTTATAATTATCATTTATTATAAAATCCCTCTAAATCTCTCTTTGGAAATTTTTGTCGATTTCGCGTTATGAAATGTTGTTGTGGAACGTAAAAAACAATTTTTAAACGGTATAAATTATTGAGTCTTAATATCATTTAATAGAAAGCAGGGACCACATTCCTAACTCAGATATTTTTATATGAAGCTCTTTACCTATTAAATTAAAATTTATTTGATTTTCACGTTCATCAGGAGATAAAAGCTCTATTGAGTTTACACCTTTTTCTGGAACAAGTGGAGATTTTATAATTATTTCAACATCATTAACCGGCATAATTGAATCTGATTCATCATCATAATTGCGGTTTAATATATGGAATACCGGTTGTTTGTCTTGATTAATGCGTGGTAACACCCATACGTTAGGAGCATTATTAACACTCACTAATGGTTCAGGAAGATTCAAAAGTTTAATATCATCCGCGGATTTAATATAATTAACATTTTTATTGGTTATAAGTTCCCAATCTTTTAATGCTTTCTTTTGCAATTCATCAAGTTCAGCAGGCTCTGGCACAATCAAAGCGGAAAACTTTTTTATTATTTCAGGCTTAAGATGATCATCAATCCAATCATCACCAGCAATTATCACCTCAAAGCAGATATTTTCATCTGCAAGTTTCTTACATAAATCCTGGAAGAGGCTTAGTCCATAATGTCTGATACTTCTATTACAGAATATAAGAGCGAATTGGCTAAACGGTTCGTAACCATCAAAAAGTTCCTTATTCTTTCTTATGAACTTATATAAATAAGCGAAATCTTCAGGCTTCGATTGATACCAATGAGTTCCTTTTTCCTGAGTAAAAGCCCATTTTCTATGAGGAACCATCAAACGGTGTCCCAGTGCATAAGATTCAGCAATCCATAACCTTACCAATCCAACAGCGTTGTTGTTAGAATGAGCATAAGCCCAATCCCATCCGGATGCAGTTGCAGCGACAGATTTTCCAATTGCATCAGCTACTTTAAAGGCAGAAATTGGTGAAGCAGAAGGGGCATTTTTGTTACCATGTCTGAATTCTACCTCACAAACACAATGTGTCAAATTTGGCGTAACTACCAGGTGCATTGGATTGGGAATACCAGTATTAGCAGAGCATGTTATTTTAGACCCTTTTACTTTTTCAGCAAGGTTTCTTAGCTCCAGCACAAATTCTGCTGCTGATTTGACCTGAAAAGTTTGATACAATTCAATTAATGGTAATTCTCCACGCTTCCTCAAATATTCTTCCCTGGACGATACTTTTTCGAGTAAAAATTCCCTGTAATTGAAATTGTTAATGTCTATGTTGTATTTATTCAGTTCCTTTTCATAATAAGGTTTTTTTAAGAATTCCGCAAATCCATTCATACAAAAGTCACAAAAACAACCACCATGCCAGAAAGAACCGGCAGTGCCTAGATGATCATCAATATGTAGACCATCGGCACCGGTTTTCATAGAAGAGATTACTCTTTCGCTTGTGAATTCACGGAAGACAGGGTTATTCGTGCAACCAAAATATGATGGAGTTCCTTCATAAGTATGGTCCCATAACCAGGGAACTATAATAGGTTTAAGAAGAATATCTTTCGATACAGCATCGCGTAGATCTTGCCGTTTATGCAGGTTTTCCGCTCCTGCTGTAAGTGCCCACATGCTTGCAACGTAATGTATACCCAATTGATGAGCTTTTTTTACAGCCTCGTCTGAGGAACTCCCCCAGGCGATCCACGTTGCCTGATATGCGGAGTATATTTCCGGTTCAGATGTATACATGAACACAACATCCGAATGCTCTAATGGGCTATCCATATCCTGCTCCTTTTGTATAATAAGCTAAAATCATGCAAGTGCTTTTTTTATGCGTTCCATCGCTTCAATCAATCTATTATCAGGGACAGTTAATGAAATCCTTATATAACCTTCGCCATATTTACCATAAGCAGAGCCTGAAGCAACTACAACAGAAGCCTTTTCAAATAGTAGTGTCGTAAATTCTATTGATGAAAAGCCATCAGGGACAGGTATCCAGAGATAAAACGTCCCTTTCATTGGTTTATAATCTTTCCATCCAAGCTCTCTTAATGTATTAAGAACAATATCACGTCTTTTCTTGTATATATCCAGCATTTTGCCGATGTTATCTTGACATTGTTTTAAAGCTACTATGCCTGCAAATTGTATCGGGTTAAAAATACCTGAGTCTGTATTTTCTTTTACCTTTGATATGGCAGAGATAAGCTCAGGATTGCCCATTGCCATACCGATCCGCCACCCGGTCATATTAAAGGGTTTGGACAAAGAGTTTAACTCTACTGCAATATCCTTAGCTCCAGGGGTCGAAAGCAAGCTTCTCGGTTTTTCACCATCAAAGACAACTTCACTATAAGGATTATCATAGCATATAGCAATATCATAAGACTTTGCAAAATCCACAAGTTTATTGAAGAATTCGTCATTTGCAGTTGCACCAGTAGGATTATTGGGATAGTTAAGAAACATTCCCACAGCTTTTTTTGCTATATCAGAAGGGATATCCTCCAATTTTGGTAGATAACCATTTTCAGGCTTTATAGGCACATGATATGGCTCTCCTCCAGCTATAAATATGCTAGAGCGATAAGCTGGATAACCTGGATCAGTCATCAGGACTATATCTCCAGGATTAACTATGGACAGAGCAAAATGATGACATCCTTCTTTGGAACCGATCAATGCTAATATTTCTGATTTTGGATCAAGAGTCACATTATAGCGGTTTGCATACCATTCAGCAACGGATTGACGAAATGCCAGCATTCCTTTTTCTTCATCGGTTGGGTATCTATGATTTTCTGGAATATAAGCTTGTTTACAAAGCTCATCTATTATTGGTTCTGGTGTTGGGTCGACTGGGTCGCCTATAGCAAGACTAATAACATCAATTCCTTCTGCTCTTGCTTTAGCGATCTTGTTTCTAAGTTCCATGAAAAGATAAGGTGGTATTTTATTAAGTTTATCAGAAATTTGCATCAGTATTACCTCTCATCAAACGTTTATGAAAAACTCGTTAATAACTTTTATGATTCTATCTTTTAAAACTTTCTACTGCTTCATCCTCATCATCATATTTTTCAAATATCTGATCAAGTTTAGTAACAACAAGCAGATACCTGACAGACCTACCAACATTAAGCAAAACGACTTTACGTCCCTTTTTGGTAAGGGAAGTATAAGCAGCGACCAGCATTCCGAGCCCAACACTATCCATCATCGGAACTTCTTCCAGATTAACAATTAGACCCGCTGAATCTGAATCGATTTGTTCTTGAATTGCTTTGTTCAGATCAAATCTAGCATCACCGATTATTTCGCCCTTTATATCCAAAATAGCTATATTGTCACGATACCGCGTGGATATTTCCATTTCTTGGTCCTCCATTTGTTATGCATCAAAAGACATTATCAACTAATTTTACTATGTAAATACATTATCTTTTATAACATATTTATAATCATTCAGCCTTTTGTAGAATAGCAAATTGATTAACATAAGTCAAGGAAAAACATTTTCTACCAAGCATAAATTTTCGTCCACAAACTCTAAATAAACCACACAGAACATAATAAATGCAAAACACGGAGGCACAGAGTCACGGAGATATTTAATTATATTTTTAATCACGAATGTCACGAATAAAGCAAATTACACGAATAATTATTTTTTTTATTATATTTGTGCCATTCGTTCTGTTCGTGTCTTTCGT
>FWPV01011323.1_pt1 | contig 14237 bp, 12 predicted proteins | sample 2228371 | NCBI WGS metagenome assembly FWPV01 (sample SAMEA103939776, study PRJEB20133) | metagenome
AATTACTTAAGTTTGATATAGAATTTATAAATAATTAAAAATTATAAAAAAAATTATTGAAAAGCCTTTTTGCCGTCTTGGCTATTGTTAGCACATCTAGTGTTGTGGCTGCCCCTATTAAAATTCAGCGAATTTGGGCGGATGATTATAATGGTGATTTTAAATCCAACCATTACCGTCCTGCTGATCCAGATGGAACATATATAATAATATGTCCTTGCGCACCTGAATCTGAAGCTACAGGCTGTGATTCAAAACCGAATTCTGGTTTGGTCTATGAATTTGATGCTGTTGATGAAGCTCAGTACCAAGGTTTGTTTAATCATTCTGATGATCAGATTGCACTTGGAAATTCATCTGGGATTTATTCTACAAGTGTTCAGGTTGTTGGCGAAAGTTTCACTAGGCATTATCAAATTACTTGGTCACTGAATAATGGTGAATATACTCAAGATTGTTCAAGAACAGATGTCGTTATTGCAGTTCCTTGATGATTAAGAGCCTATTTTTATTCGTGGTGGGAATATTTTCCACCACGACATTTTTGCAAGCGCAATTGGTATTTGAAGATTCAATCCCCAATGCCCAGGGTATTATTGCCAATCCTGTTACATATGGTGGGAAGATTAAAATTAGCAGCAGTAGAGTTCATCCCCATCTTTTTTATGTTGGTTTTATCAAAGATGATGGCAAGAATCTAGAATTAAGAATCTATAACATTGATTCAATCGGTCAATCGAAGGTTAAAGTAGAAACTATTCGAACAGGAATATCGGAATCAAATTTTCGTGCGAATAATGTTTATGGTCTCCGGCATTTTTGGGAAGATGGGAACCGGATTTTCTTTGATTATTCCAAATACTTAACGGTTGCTACCTTAAACTCAACAGGGGATACCATTGAATCCGTAGTTCATTTGAATGCAGTTGATTCGCTAGGTGGTGCTTATGAATTCATTACGTCGAATCAAGAATCGCTTTACTTTGCCTTGCCCGTGCAGGGATTTGATAAGGCGAATTATTTGAATAATATCCCCAAACTTCAGCAAGCATCTATTCAGGCTTTGCATCCTCAGCAGTTGGATACCGTGGGTTGCCAAGGCTTTGAATCCATGTTTTGGAACTTTGCTGAGTTCATGCCAATGGGCCTAATTCAAGATAGAATTTTCGCTCTTAATCCTTTACAGCATACCCTATACTTATTTAATCCAATAGAGAAGAGCTGGCAAGCCAAGTCTATTTCCAATTTGCCATTTGAACCCAATAATCGTCCATGTCTCGATTCAGTTTTAAAGGCAAACCCAGGCAAAGAATACACACTCTATAGTCAATGTTCCCCGAGAAACTTCTATTATAAATCACTTGGTTCATTTGGGAATGAGCTGTACATGCTTCGATCTTATTTTTCGGAGGATTCAGGTCATGTTTACCTCGATGCGTTTCATGTTAGTGACGAAGGCGATTGTTCATTTCTGTACTCCACTCGAATAGATACCATACCTGAAAAAGATTGGTATGGAAATCATGTTCCATGGAATAGGGCCTTAATCTTAACGGGTTCCATGTGTGCAAATAGGGAATACTTCGCACGGATTACCATTGGAACATCCGATGAGTTTTTTTATGGTGATAATGGAGAAAAAGACAAATTCCGGATTGAATTTTACCGGTTATCCCATTGAGTTGAATCAGCCATCCCTGAAAGCCTTCATGGGTTAGACATTCTTAAAATAAGAATGAATAAAGATGAAATCTTTCCTCAAAAGAATGCTATTCCCGCAGTGCAGATGTGATTGAATCTTTTACAGACAGAAAAACTCCTTTGTTTCAGTCATCGGGCCCATTCATAACTCAACCTTCAAAATTCACAATTATATCCTTCCGAAGAAAGCCTACTAGAGTGCCAAAGCCCCAGCCCTGCGCTCCTCGCTCTCCGCCCTACGCTCCCGGCTTCTTCAAAGGCCAAGCCTCGCTAATTAATCCCGCTTCTTGGAGTCTAGTATACGGGATGGTGAACTCAACCGGTTCGCCGGTGGTGCTGTATTCAAAGTTGTTGAGCACGAAAAGGAGTCCGCTTTCCGTGAAGCCGAAATTGTCGTTTAGCTTGTAGATGTCGTTGGTAAAACTCAACTCAAATCCGCCCTCCATTTCTTTCAAGAGCATCGCTTGATCTTGAGCGAAGCACTCGGAGGCTAGTTTGCTGAGTTCGTCACGGTGTTCATCGCTAAACAGAGTAGAGAGTTGCAATTTTTGTCCAGTATACGGATTCAGGTTCAGGAATGAACTAAAACTGCTGGGATTCACGCCTCCGGTAAAATCGTAGGTTTCCAAGCGAAAAGAGAGTACCTGATACGGGTTGGCCAAACGCAGCAGCTCGCGTTCAATTTGCCAGGCGCCCAATTCCTTGCCTGCTTTTTTAAGCGAATCGTAATCTGCCAAGTATTGTGCTGCCACCTGTTCGGGTGTGCTCTGAGAATCTTCCGGAATAGCCAGGAAATAGCTCATCAATTTTCGGTTGATCACCACACTAAAACTATCACTGCCTTGGCATTGCATCCACAGGTAATGGATGGTGATGCAGTTGTTTTCGTCGTGTTGGCAGTTGCCGCCTTCCCTGTCTAAGCTCAAGGTATCCCAAACCCATTCGGAAGGGGATTGGTTTGAATCAGACGTGGCGAGGTCTGTCTGTTTTTCCTGATTTGAACTACAGGCACCAAGTAAGAGCGCCAGTAGAAGTGGGTAGCCGTGTTTCATGACTCAAGTTGCAGAATCTCTGCAAAGTAACTCAATAATTCATCCTTACCTTGCTGTGTTTCGGAAGAAGTTTGAAACATGGGAGGAAGTTCCACCCAAACTTCTTTGAGTTTCTTTTGGTACTTGCTAAAATGAGAATGCAAGGTGTTTCTGCCTAACTTATCGCATTTGGTGAAGATGATGCTGAACGGGATTTCTTTTTCGCCCAGCCAATTGATGAATTCCAAATCGATTTTTTGCGGCTCTAAGCGAGAATCCACCAATACAAAAACGCAATACAAGGTCTCCCTTTTGAGCACATAATTGCGGATCATGGAACCCCAGCGCTCGCGTTTGTCTTTGGAAACTTTGGCGTAGCCGTAGCCCGGCAAATCCACCAGATACCAGTGGTCATTGATTAAAAAGTGATTGATGGTCTGGGTTTTTCCGGGTTGAGCCGAAGTCTTAGCGAGCTTCTTTTCATTGCACAGCATATTAATCAAGGAGCTCTTGCCTACGTTCGATCTGCCAATAAAGGCGAGTTCTATTTTTTGATCGGTAGGGAGCCGAGACAGGTCCGTAAAACTTGAAATAAAGCGGGCAGTCTTGATTTCCATATGCAGGATGTATATTTGCGCCACAAAAGTACGCAGCTTCTGAACAAGCCACGGGTATTTCCTGTTTATATTTCAAAATCGAAAACTTTGACGCACGTTAAACCCCGAAAAGATTCGGACCTTTCTAAAAAAGCACAAGTAGAGGAGATGTTTGATAACATCGCTCACCGCTACGATTTCCTCAACCACTTTTTATCGGTGGGCATTGACAACTGGTGGCGTAAAGTAACCATTAACAGCTTAAAGGAAAGCAACCCGAAACGTATTCTGGATGTGGCTACCGGCACCGGAGACCTAGCCTTTGAAGCCTTGAAGCGACTCAAGCCGGATAGTATTGTGGGTTTAGATCTTTCAGAAGGTATGCTCAGCAAAGCCAGGGTAAAAGCCAAAGACCGCAACATCGCTAAAATTGAGTTTGTAAAAGGCGATTCAGAGCGTATCATTTTTGATGACCAAGAATTCGACGCGGTTACGGTAGCCTTTGGCGTTCGGAACTTTGAGAACCTGGAGCAAGGCTTGGCTGAAATCTACCGCGTGATGAGGCCCGGAGCGCGTGTAGCCATCTTGGAATTTTCGAAACCAGCAAAATTTCCAATTAAACAGCTGTATAATTTCTACTTTAAATATATTTTGCCTGTATTCGGACGTTTAGTATCTAAGGATGCGACGGCCTACCAGTATTTGCCTGAATCGGTACAGGCATTTCCGGAAGGCGATGCATTCATTAACATACTGACTAAGACAGGATTTACATCGTGCAAAAACAGACCACTCACATTTGGCATCTGCTCGCTTTATACGGCCGTAAAGTAAGCGTACTTCTGCTTTTGGTGTTGGCTGCTCCCTCCTTGAAAGCCCAGCAGCTTAACCTGCCGCAGTACGATACCGACCGCCGCCTGCACTTTGGTTTTACGCTAAATGGTGCATTCAATAACCTGCAGTTGAATACCAGTCCGGATTTCTTTGGCATCGACTCGGTGCGCAATATCAAGGTTATCCCATTCTATGGCTTTGGCCTTGGTGCCGTGGTAGATTTCCGTCTTAACAAATGGTTCAATCTTCGTTTTTTAGGTCCTACTATTTCCTTTGCACAGCGGAATATTCAGTTTGAATTTGATTCATCTGCCTACAACCGCGATGTGCAAATTGAAAGCGTATACCTGGATTTTCCGCTCGAGCTGAAGTTCAGAGCAGAACGCCGAAAGAACACGCGCTTTTATACCATGGTGGGTATTCGCTATACCTATGATCTTTCATCTGATATCGATGCACCGCGGAGTTTAAACGATCCGGTGGTTGCGCTCAGGCCAAGCAGCTTCAATTGGGAAGTGGGTATCGGACTCGACATGTACCTTCCATTTTTTAAGTTTTCACCGGAGATCAAACTTTCCCAGAGTTTCAATAATGTGTTGGTGAAAGACGATTTCGTGTATACCAAATCCATCAATTCGCTTTTCTCCCGCATTGTGACTGTTTCCTTCCACTTTGAGTAGTAGGAAAAAGGTTAAGTTTGCAGCGCATGAAGTTTACCTTATTGGCCCAAGACGAGGGCAGCAAGGCGAGAAGCGGTCTAGTTCAGACTGACCACGGAGTAATTCCGACCCCCATTTTTATGCCCGTTGGCACCGCCGGAACTGTCAAGGCTGTAAGGCAAACTGAGTTGATAGATCCTATCGACGCTAAAATCATTTTAGGCAATACCTACCACCTTTATTTGCGTCCGGGAACCGAGGTTTTAGAACAAGCCGGTGGACTGCATAAATTTATCAATTGGGAAAGGCCTATGCTCACCGATAGCGGGGGCTACCAGGTGTTTTCCCTTTCAGGCACACGCAAGATCAAAGAAGATGGGGTGGAGTTTAGAAGCCATATTGACGGCAGCAAACACCTGTTTACGCCGGAGCGAGCCATCGATATTCAGCGCAGCATTGGTGCCGATATCATTATGGCTTTTGATGAGTGTACGCCCTATCCGTGCGATAAGAACTATGCCCGCAATTCCATGCACCTCACGCACCGCTGGCTGGATCGCTGTATCAAACATTATGAATCAGGCGAAGGCAAATACGGCTACGAGCAGTTTCTTTTTCCTATCGTGCAAGGCTCCACCTATCCTGATTTAAGAAAGGAATCGGCAGAGTATATTGCCTCGCGGAACATGCCGGGTAATGCCATAGGCGGACTTTCAGTTGGCGAGCCGGCTGAGATGATGTACGAGATGACAGAGCAGGTATGTGAGATTTTACCGAGCGATAAACCACGCTACCTGATGGGTGTGGGCACACCGGTGAATATTTTAGAGTGCATTGCACTAGGGGTAGATATGTTTGATTGCGTTATGCCTACACGCAATGCGCGCAACGCCATGTTGTTTACTGAAGAAGGTATCGTCAATATACGAAACAAAAAATGGGAGAAAGATTTCTCGCCTGTGGATGAGCGCATCACCCCGGGATACAGCAAAGCGTATCTCCGCCATCTCTTTGTGAGTCAGGAGATTTTAGCCGCGCAAATTGCCTCGGTGCATAACCTGAGTTTCTACTTGTGGCTGGTGAATGAAGCCAGAGAAAAGATCCAAGCCGGCACCTTTAGCAGCTGGAAAAATACGATGGTTCAAAAATTGAGTATACGACGCTAATGCTGACAAAGCTCGATAGGTATATCATCAAGAAGTTTCTGAGCACTTTTTTCTTTGCTCTCGCCCTCATTATCATGGTGGCTATTGTGATTGATTTATCAGAGAAGATTGACGATTTCATCCAGAATAATGCGTCCACCCAGCAGCTCATCTTCGATTACTACATCTATTTTATCCCTTGGTTTTATAGTCTCTTTAATAACCTCTTTGTTTTCATCGCCGTCATCTTCTTTACGTCTAAGATGGCCTCAAACTCAGAGATTATAGCGGTTCTGGCCAGTGGAATTTCATACCGTCGCCTGATGCGCCCGTATATTTTAAGCGCCTTGTTTCTCGCCGGCCTGGGCTATGGTTTGAATACCTGGCTGATTCCTTACTGCAATGGACAAAAAGTGGCGTTTGAAAACCAATACATCAATGGCCGACGGAATTCAGAGAACAATGTAGAAAAGAACGTGCACCGCCAACTGGTGCCGGGCGTTTACATGTTTATCGACCACTTTTCGAAGCAAGACAGCTTGGGCTATAAGTTTACCTTAGAGAAGTTCGACGGTAAAAACATGACGTATAAGCTGAGTTCCGACAAGCTCAGTTGGAACGAAGAAACCGGCAGTTGGCAGGTTTTTAACTTTGTGGAACGCGAGTTAGGTGAAAAAGAGAGTGTGATGCGGGGCAAGCGGAAAGACATTGATATCCGCTTCGATCCCCATGAATTTTTCTTGCGCAAAGACGACGTAGGCATATTCAGCACAGCCGAGTTGAATCGCGTGATTGAAGCTGAACGTATGCGGGGAGCTGAAAAAATTGAGTATTACCTCGTTGAAAAATACAGGCGTTTAGCGATGCCTTTTTCTACGATTATTCTGTCCATCATCGGACTGGCCGTTTCATCCCGTAAGGTAAGAGGAGGGCTGGGCTTGCACATGGGGATGGGGATGGGTCTGGCTTTTAGCTTTATTTTCTTGAATCAGATGACTTTTACCTTCGCCTATTCCGGAGAAATAAATCCTTTGCTTGCCGTTTGGCTTCCAAACATACTCTATAGTGGAATTGCTTATTACCTGGTTTTAAAGACGCCAAAATAATGGAACTCAAAGAGAAACGAATTTTTCATATCCTCTTCGCCTTGGTTGGGTTGGTTGTTTTTGCCGGCATGTTTATACCGGTAATGGAGGTAGACGCGGCGCAGTACGCCTCCATTTCCAAACAAATGTGGAGAGAGCAGAGCTTTTTGCAAGTCTACCATAGAGAAGCCAGCTACCTGGATAAGCCGCCTTTGCTATTTTGGCTTTCCGGACTGAGTATGGGTGTTTTTGGCTACAGCCACTTTTTCTACAAATTACCTAGTGTCCTGTTTTCGGTGCTAGGTATGTGGTCTACCTTTCGCTTAGCCAAATTATTTTACGATGAACGCACTGCCTATTGGGCTACCTTGATGTACAGCACATCGGTAGCTTTTTTTATCTTCAATAACGATATCCGAACCGATACCCTTCTTATCAATCTGCTGATCTTTACCGTATACCAGCTCATGCGTTTTAAGAGCAATGGGCGCTGGCTCAATTTAGTTGCGGCCTTTGTTGGTGTTGGATTAGCGATGTTGGCCAAGGGGCCGCTCGGTCTGGTTTTCCCGGTACTAGCCGTAATGCCCGATGCCTTTTTTAAGAAGGAATGGAAATTCATCTTCAATTGGAAATGGATCCCGGGCTTGTTCATTGTAGCCGTAATTCTGCTGCCCATGAGTTATGGACTTTACACGCAATTTGATGCGCGTCCGGATGCCTGGGTAAATGGACAAAAAGGGGGTTCCGGCTTACGCTTTTTTTACTGGACTCAAAGCTTCGGACGTATTACCGGTGAAAGCGTGTGGGCGCAGGGTTCAGGTAATAACCCCGGACCATTTTACCTCACCCAGTCTTTTTTATGGGCCTTTTTACCTTGGTCTCCACTTTTCTTGTTTGGCTTTTTAAGTAAACTCGGACGCTTATTTCGCAGCGGCTTTAAGAGTATTAAGTCGGAAGAGTGGGTAAGCTTTTTTGCCTTCCTGCTCCCGCTAATAGCACTCTCAAACAGCGGGTACCAGTTGAATCACTATATCTATGTGGTGATGCCATTTGCCGCTATCATGGCAGCGAAGACTTTACAAGATTGGGAGGGTGAGCAAGGAGCATGGCGCAAAGCTTGGCGCATCTACATTGTGGTTTTCCTGCTTGCCGCTTTGGCTTTGATTTGTTGGCTTTGTCTTTTCGGATTCCCCTCTTCAAGCAGCTGGATTTATTTGCTCATTGCGCTTGTGCCTGTGGTTTTTTATAAGCGATTGTATACGCGGCCTTCCTATTTTTTGGCCTCGGTTTCGATAGCGGCTTTTACCATGATGAACCTTCACTTTTATCCGCAGCTCATGCACTACCAAACCTCAGAGGAGGCCATCGAAGCATACAAACCGTATAATACGGAAGAAAATAAGTTGTTTTTTTACAAAACCGGGACGAACCATGCCATCGATTTTGAGCACGATACCTGGTTGCCGCGCTTTATTCCGTGGCAGGAAAAAATCTACGGTTACAACAAAAAACCGTATTTGTACACCAATAAAGTGGGCTTGAAAATTCTTAAAGAAGATGGATTCGAAGTTGAATTGCTGGATAGTTTCGACTATTTCCCTATAACTCAGCTGAATGCAAAATTTTTGAATCCGTCCAAACGGCATACCATGACACGTAAAAGATACTTAGTGCGTTTTGCGGGTGAACCAGCAAATGAGGCTTCTGAGCGATTTAAAGATACTCGAAAACTGTTGGAATAAACTGCTGAATTGCTTCCTATTGTAAGTTAATTTCTTTTACTTAGCGTGGGATTAATTATCATGAGCAGATCTATTAATATAGTCATTGCCGACAACCAGAAGTTGTTGCTAGACACTTTGCAAATTGCCCTGAACCAGGAGTCAGGCTTAGTTGTAAAGAAATCAGTTACGAACATAAGCGACGCACTTGCCGCAGTTCAAAAAGGAGGTATTGACCTTGTTATTTCCGATGTTTCGTTAAACGATGCTTCCGGTGCGCAGGTCGTCTCTAAATTGAAGCGAACTTCGTCTAAAACGAAAGTGCTTCTTTTGACTAACGGTGCGGATTCAAGTGTCATTTTAAAAGCCGTAGATGGAAACATTGAAGGTATTCAAATGAAAGATTGCAGTTTAGAAGAACTGATTCAATCCATCAAAATTGTGAGCAGCGGACAGAAATACTACGCTCCAGCTGTACTCAAAATGATTGCATCTCGTCCGCCGGTAGAGTCTACCGCTGGCTTAAGCAATAGAGAGGTGGAAATCATGCAGATGTTGGCTGAAGGACTTTCAGCGCGCGACATTGGTGAGCGTCTTTCCATCAGCGCCCGCACGGTAGAAACGCACAAAGCGAATATCATGCGGAAGTTAAATGTGAAGAAGGCAACCCATTTGGTGAAGATTGCTTACGACCGCGGTCTGGTTAAGGCCAAGGGGGTATAAGTTCTTCAGAAAAGCATAAAGAATTTCCGCAGCGATGCGGATTTTTTTTTTGCTTTGGGCTCTAGCTTTGCTCCTTTCCTGTCAGTATTTCGTCATTTTACTTTGTGTGAAAAGCGAGTGCTTTATTCTTAAAACTTTAGTGTTATTTTCATCGAAACCAAACACTTGTGCAAAGACTTCTACTCGGACTCTTCACTGTCTTTTTTGTGCTTCAGGTGAAAGCGCAGAAGCAGAGTATTACCGGTATTGTTACCGATGAAAAACGTGAGCCTTTGATAGGCGCAACTGTTCGTATACCCAGCACAGATCAAGGTACCTTAACGGATATTGATGGAAAGTTTAGCTTAGAATACAAGGGTAAGTTTCCCGTTAAACTGGTGTTTTCGTATGTGGGTTACCAAAATTTTGAGCTTACGCTTAACCAAGCACAGCTGGATTTGAAGGTACGCATGAAAGACGATGCAGAACTGCTGGATGAGGCTGTTGTTAGCGATGTTCGCATTACCCAAAAACAAAAACAAGCGGCACTTACGGTAGAAAGTTTAGATAACATCGCTATAAAGGCCACGCCGGCGCCGAACTTTTATGAAGGACTTTCTCACTTAAAAGGTGTCGATATTTCGGCAGCGAGCATTGGGTTTAAAGTCATCAATACCCGAGGGTTTAATAGCACATCGCCTGTGCGCAGTCTTCAGCTGATTGACGGGGTAGACAACCAAGCGCCAGGACTGAATTTTTCGCTAGGAAACTTTTTAGGAGCACCTGAGTTGGATGTGCAGCGGGTGGAACTTATTGCCGGAGCAAGCTCCGCTTTTTTTGGTCCAAATGCCTTCAATGGTGCAATCATCATGCATACCAAAGACCCGTTTACAACACCGGGTTTTTCGGCTAGTTTGAAGCTCGGCGAACGGGCTTTATCAGAAAGTGCAATACGCTGGGCCAAGGTAGGTTTAGACAAAAAAGGCAAACCGCTTTGGGCCTATAAGGTCAATCTATTTTGGATGTCGGCTAACGACTGGGAAGCCTTTAATACGAGTCCTACGCCCCAATCGCGCTCAGAAGTAGGGAATCCGGGTAGTTGGGATGCGGTGAATATTTATGGCGATGAATACCAGCTTCGGAACAACCGAAAAGTGGATGGACTGAAAAATCCGGGCTTGGGTATCTATTACAGAACAGGTTACAATGAGCCAGACTTAGTAGACTACGATACCCGTAACCTCAAAAGTAATTTTGCCTTTCATTACCGATTACCTGATAGCAGTCGCTTGATCTACAACTTCAATTTTGGGTTTGGTACAACAGTATACCAGGGTGATAACCGACTCAGCTTGCAGGATATTATACTGTTTCAGAACCGCATAGAATGGCAGAAGGAAAACAAGTTCTTCCTTCGTTTTTATGCAACCCATGAAAATGCAGGCAATTCATACGATGCCTACAGAACAGCCTTAATCCTGCAAGAATCTGCCAAAAATGATCCGGAATGGAGCAGAGACTACGCCAACTATTGGAGTCAGAACATCGATCCCATCATCCGTAATCTTCCCGGATTTCCCGGTTTGCAATCGGGCGTGGTAGAAAAGCGCGACAGCTTCTTAAATAACCTGTATGCCGATTCGCTGCTTGCTTGGCATGGCAGAGCCCGGGAGTTTGCCGATAACCAAATTACCGATGCCGGACAGAGCAAGCGATACGTGCCCGGCACCCCGGAATACGATTCAGCATTTCAAGCGATTCGCTCCACCAAAACGACGGAAGGCGGTTCCCTCTTCTACGATAAATCAGCACTGTACCACCTGCACGGCCAATACCAGTGGGACACCAGCGAAACGGGGGCCAGCCGACTTGAAATCACCATCGGAGCCAATGGCCGATTTTATGCACCGAATTCTGACGGTACCTTGTTTCTGGATACGAACGGCCGAAAAGTGAGGAACTCGGAGTTTGGCGCTTATGGTGGTGTGGCCAGGCATTTTTTCGATAATACATTGAAGTTGGCAGCTACGGTCAGGGTGGACAAGAACATCAATTTTCCACTTGTCGTTTCTCCGGCCTTGTCGGCTGTAGTCAATAAGAAGGAACATACCTTTCGCGCTTCCTTCTCTTCGGCGATACGCAATCCTACCTTAACAGATCAGTACTTCAATATGAATGTGGGCAGGGCTACCTTACTCGGAAACTTAACCGGTTTTCAGAACTTGGTAAGCGCCGAATCCTATAACGATTTCTTAAACAGCACACCGCGGAACCCGGAATTGCTGCAATACTTTAACGTGGATGCCGTGAAACCGGAAAGGGTGACTACGGCTGAAGTGGGTTACCGCAGTATTTTGGATAAAAAATGGTTTATCGATGTAAACTACTACTACAGCTGGTATACCGATTTCCTAGGTTATATCATCGGTGTTGAACTAGAACTGGATTCAACCAATGCCCCGGCAAGTCAGCGTGCAGTGCGTGTTACCACCAACTCCCAAGAATTGGTAACAACTCAAGGGGTATCTGTTGGCGTGAATTACTACATGCATCGCTACCTTTCTTTCACAGGCAATTACACTTGGAATGTGCTGGATTTGCAGGGAAAAGATGATCCCATTATTCCGGCTTTTAATACACCGGAACATAAATTTAACCTCGGCATCAATGGTAAAGATTTGAAGTGGGATTGGAAATTCATTCACTTACGTCACCTCGGGTATAACGTGAATTTCAGGTGGCTAGAAGGCTTCCTATTTGAAGGCTCACCGCAGTTTACAGGAGAAATTCCAACCTATTACCAATTGGATGCTCAAATTAACTACGAGAAAGTCAACTGGAACACCGTGTTCAAGCTCGGAGCCAGCAACCTAACCAACAACAAAGTATACCAAGTATACGGCGGGCCGCTCGTGGGACGCCTTGTCTATTTTTCTGTTACCTACGAGTTGGATAAATGGAAATAAGTGTAAATTCAAACAACCAAACAAACCCTTTAGTCTATGAAACGAATGCTACGTTTTGCCGGTGCCATGACACTGGTTTTATGCGCTAGCGCTGCCTTTTCTCAGCGTTACCTGACCGAACAATTCTCGGCCACCACAGAGACCTTAAATGTGCCATACGATTCGAATATGGCGGTCAACCTTATCCCACCGAATAACCCGCCTATTGTGAAGGTCGGACTCCATTGCGATATCTATGAGCCTAGCGGCGATTCTGAAACGAAGCGTCCACTGATCATCATTATGCATACCGGTTCCTTTCTACCGGCTATTGTGAACAGACAAGTAACAGGGAATAAAAACGATAGTACCGTAGTAGAAATGTGTCGGCGATTTGCCCGCAAAGGGTATGTGGCTGTAGCCATGAACTACCGATTAGGCTGGAACCCAACTGTAATGAATGCCGACACGGCTACAGCTCAGCTGCTCCAAGCCACGTATCGCGCGATTCAAGATGCTAAAAACTGCGTTCGCTTTATGCGTGAGAATTATGCGGCTTACGGCATAGATACCAGCCGAATTGTGGTGGGTGGCATTGGCACTGGCGGTTATGTAGCTTTGGCGTATGCAACGCTGAATAAACAAAAAGAGGTTGAGTTAGAGAAATTCCGCTACAGCACGGATCCGTATCCGCCAATGGTGAATACTGCCGCTTTCGGAAACTGGGACGGTATTGGTGGCATCTCGCAATTGAATATTTCAGGTAATGCCGCGATCAGAACGGATGTAAACGCTGTTTTCCACATTGGTGGCGCTTTGGGCGATTCGACCTGGATTGAAGGCAATGAAGTGCCAATTCTGTCTATGCATTGCGTATTGGACCCTTACGCGCCATACAATTACGGTAATGTTATTGTGCCAACTACCGGTGTAACCGTTATCAATCAAGCAGCCGGTGGCAGCGCTGTTCAACGAATGGCTACCAATTTGGGGATCAACGATACGTTCGCAAACCGCGATTACACCGACGCGATAACTACCCGCGCTCGCAGCATCAATGGCGGACGAGAAGGTTTGTATCCATTCATCCTGCCTGCCCGTACTCCCGGGTTCGCTAATGAAGGCTCTCCTTGGGAATGGTGGGATTCTACCGTGGTGAAAAGCATCAACTTCCCGTATGCGGGTGCCGGACAAGACGCACACAACAATTCCATGTTCAATAACCCGGATATGAGCAAAGAGAAAGCGATGAAGTACATCGATACCATGCAGGCTTTCTTATCGCCACGCCTGGTTTGTGCCATGGGCTTACCGGGATGTCCGGCTAAGTTGAACACCTCTGCTACGCCAGTGCAGAAGTCGGCTTTGTCTTTATTCCCTAACCCAAGCCAAGGTACGGTAATATTGAGAAGCAAAGAAGCGATTCAAAGCATCCAAGTATTCGACTTGAGCGGAAAGCTGGTGTATACGCAAGCAGCCTCGGCTGAGCAAGTTGAGTTGAAGCTTAACTTAACTCCGGGCGCATATATGGTATTGGCGCAAGGATCTAACTTCCGCAGCACTGCGAAATTGATTATCGAATAGGTTTCAATCCCGATAGCCTCGGTACCAAATACCAAAGGGGATTCTTGGTTCTTGGAACTTGAGCATTGAAAATTTTAAAATGGCCTTCCTTCGGGGAGGCTTTTTTATGGCTTCTTAGCGATGAACTCCAGCACCTTTTCAGCAGCCATGCCATTGGGATTGCAGCCGGGGAGGCCTTCCGGAATGGCTTTGCCTAATTCAGCATAGTGATCAAGCCATGCCTGGGGTATGCTG
>FWPV01007909.1_pt1 | contig 14236 bp, 13 predicted proteins | sample 2228371 | NCBI WGS metagenome assembly FWPV01 (sample SAMEA103939776, study PRJEB20133) | metagenome
GGCCGCTCTGGCACCTCTCCGATCTTGCAGGGCTCATTATAACAAACACCCTTGCGATTCACCAAGTTTTTAAACAGGGTGAATCAAAAAGCACCGCCAATAATGGCGGGGCTTTTTGAATTGTCTGGCTGAAGGGTCCGTAGAACAGGTTTCTAACGAAGCCAATCCAGGTCTTTTCAACCCTTGTCGAAAGCTGCTACTTGCTGGAAAGGAAGCGGGTTACTTTCGTCCCGCAGACCGGGCAGATGCCCTTTGCCATTCTTCGGCCGCTTTTCGAGACCTCAACCGTCCCATTCTTGATTGATCGCTTAGCGCGGCACTTCACACAATAGGCTTCAAAATCCATCGAATATCCTCCTTTGGTCCAGTTAGGCGTATAGACTTATTCTATCACGCTTGTCAAGGCTTTTAAGGCTTAAAAGGGGATTTTTGGGCTGTTTGACCGTTGATTTTCCCGGTTTTACTCGGGAATTTATTAAATATCGGCCGTTTGGCCGTATTGCGGGTAAAAAAACCGGCTGAAACCCTTCTCGCGGAGTTTCTCCATCAGGGCGCCGGCTGCTTGCGGTTCTCCATGGACAAGGTACAGATCTTTCAGGCTGGCCGCAGTGGCCTGAGCGTAGCGCACCAGCATATCCTGCCCGGCGTGCGCAGAAAAGCCTTTGATACTGACGACCTCGGCGCGCCGGTCATAAAGCTCGCCGAAGATGCGCACCGTTTTTTCCTGATCGGCGAGACGCCGGCCAAGCGTGTTCGGCGCCTGCCAGGAGACGATCAGCACCGTGTTGCGCGGATTCTGGATGTTGTTGCGCAAGTGGTGCAGGATGCGCCCGGTTTCGGCCATGCCTGAGGCGGAGATGATCACCATCGGGTCCTTTCGGTCGTTGAGCGCCTTGGAATCTTCCACAGATTGGATGTAGGTCAACTGCGGGAAGCTCAGAGCCGGGTGGCGCTCCTCGCGGACGAACTGCTGGGTCTCCTCATCGAACAGATAGGCGTGTTTCTTGAAAACCTGGGTGGCGGCATAGGCCAAGGGGCTGTCGACGAACACCGGAAAGGTCGGAAGCTCCCCTTCGGACATCATTCGGTTCAAGTCATAGACCAGTTCCTGGGTGCGCCCAACAGCGAAGGAGGGGATGATAACCTTGCCGCCGCGCTCAAAGGTCCGTTTGACGGCGTCCCGCAAATCGGCGTAAGCCTCTTCAGGATCTTCATGGTTCTCGTCGCCGTAGGTGGATTCCATGATCAGAACTTCGGCGTTTTCGGGCAGGACCGGGTCTTTCATCAGCGGCAGGTTGAGGCGGCCGATATCCCCTGAAAACCACAGGCGTGTTTTCCTTCCCTTCTCTTCGATATCCAGGGCGATCCCGGCTGACCCGAGGATATGCCCGGCGTCCAGGAACCGCGCAATCACCCCGGGGATTGGCTCAAAAGGCTGGTTATAGTTCTTAGGATGGAAATACTGCTGGACTTTTTCCGCATCCGCGATGGTATATAGCGGCTCCAGCGGGGGTTCGCCGCGCTTATCGCGCTTGCGGTTGACAAATTCGATGTCGGCCTCCTGGATATGTCCGGAATCCCGGAGCATCACATCGGCCAGGTCGGCGGTAGCGGGGGTGGCGTAAATCGGATTCTCATAGCCCTGTTTGACCAGATTGGGCAGGTTTCCGCTGTGATCGATGTGGGCGTGCGAGAGCAGGACCGCGTTCAGCCTGTCTGTGTTGAAATCAAACATGAGATTGCGCTCGTAAAAATCCTTCCGATGCCCCTGGAAGAGCCCGCAGTCTATAAGCAGGCTGGACCCGTTGACATCGAGCAGGAATTTGGAACCGGTTACCGTTTGAGCCGCCCCAAGAAAGGTGATTTTCATACCGCCTGTCCATTCTTCAGGATTTCGAGGATTTGACGCCCGTACTGGCGGAACCGCCAGGGTGTCGTTTTCATGACAGCCTCGAGCGTATCCAGCGTGCTTGGATTGGCAAACGCGATCTGCTCGGCGATATCCCTGGGCAGGACCACGTCTGATTCGACTTTTAAATTGCGCGCGGTAGCCTTGCGCCAGGATTTCAGCCGATCGAGCCGAGCCAGGACAGCGTCATCCGGGCGGTGGTTGACCGGCCTTGACGGGGGCTTGTTCAGAAGTCCCTGGCTAACTGCCTGGAGGAGGCCGCGCGCATGGCGTTCGCGCTGGCGAGCCGAGAGATGCGGTACACTGGCTAGTTCGGTTGGCGTGGAGGGGCACGCCTGGGCGATCTCAATCAGCGCCTGGTTGCTCAGCACTTTGAAATGGGGCAGATTGGCCCGGCGAGCCTGGGCATCGCGGTATTCGATCAGGGCTTGCAGCACCGCGCACCGCTCGGGAGACAGGCTGTTCCGCCCGATGAGCCGCCAGCAGCTCAGGTTGTCATTCTCGCTTTCGGGCGCGCTCACTTTTGTCAGTCGGACAAAGTCCTCCACAGCCAGTTCAAGCAGCCCGTTGCGGATCAAATCCTCTCGCAACCGGTTGCGCAGATTGATCAGATAGTGGGTGTCGATGCGAGCGTAGGCGAGCATAGCCGGCGAGAGGGGTCTCTCGCCCCAGTTGGCTCGCTGGTAGCGTTTTTCGATGGTGATGCCAAACTCAGAAGCAAGGATGCCGGCCAGCCCAACCTCTTTCCGCCCGAGGACGCGCGCAGCGTGCATCGTATCAAAGATGTTGTTAAAAATAAAGTGATAATCTCTTTTCAGGCAGATGATATCGTACTCGGCTGCGTGAAAAATCTTCTCGATCTCTTTTGCTGCGAAAATCCTTCCCAAAGGAGAGAGGTCGTCCAGGGCGAGAGGATCAAGCAGATAATCACGCTCAGGAGTGGAAAATTGGATCAGGCAAACCCGCTCGTGGTAGGCGTACAGGCTGTTTGATTCGGTGTCGACCGCGATCATCGGCTGGGCGCGCAAATCGGCGAGCATGGTGTTCATCGCCGAGGGATCTGCGATCCAGACAGGCGGAGGGATGGGCGTTGAGTGCATGCCTTGCATTATAGCCTAATCGGCGGTCTTCGGTCGAAAAGAAGACGGAATGGCTCTGAAAAACAGGGGTTTTGACGTCTGGCATTCAATTTCCCTCTATGGTATAGTATTTTGAAGGAGGGGCCATGAAAGAGCGGATCTTGATTATCGAAGATGATGAAGCCATTGTCCGGGTCCTGCGCCGCAGCCTGGCTTACGAAGGCTATTCGGTTGACGCGGCCTTCGACGGCGAAACCGGTCTGACGTTTGCGCGGGACGCCCACCCTGATCTGGTGATTTTAGACTGGATGCTGCCGGGCATGGATGGACTGGAAGTCTGCCAGCGCCTGCGTGGAGTCGGAAATGTGCCCATCCTGATGCTGACGGCGAAAGACACGGTCAACGACCGCGTGCAGGGCCTTGACGCCGGCGCCGATGATTACATGGTGAAACCCTTCCAGCTGGAAGAGCTGCTGGCGCGCGTGCGCGCTTTGCTGCGGCGCACCCAGCCCGAGCGCGTCCCCGTCCTGACGTTTTCCGATCTGGTGCTCGACACCGCCACGCGCCAGGCGATGCGCAAGGGCCGGATCATCTCGCTGACAGCCAAGGAATATGATCTACTTGAACTCTTTCTGCGCCATCCGCGCCAGGTGCTGACCCGTGAGATGATCTTCGACCGCGTCTGGGGCTATGATTTTGGGGGCGAGAGTAATGTACTTGACGTCTACATCCGCTACTTACGTCAGAAACTGGAAGCGGAGGGAGAAGCGCGACTGCTTCACACCGTACGCGGTGTGGGGTACGTGCTGCGCGAGTCGGAATAAATGTCTCTACGCCTTCGTTTGACCGCGCTGTACACCTTGCTTTTGGGAGGTGTACTCTTTGTTTTTGGGACGCTAGTCTATGGGCTGGTCAGCCTGGTTTTGCTCAACCAGATCGACAGCCGGCTGGCGCAAGTGTCTGACCAGATCATCGAGAGATTGAAGGTCAATGCCGCCAACCAGTTTGATCCGCGAGCGGTCGCCAATTACCAGCCGGTCGAGAATCTGCTCCTTCAGGTATGGGACAACAGCCAGAAATTGCAAGTTTCACGGCCGACGGGCCTTGTTGCCCCCCTCGACGAGGCCGGTCTGCGGAGCGGGCAGACCTATTTTTCTTCCCAGACCCTGGCGGATACGCGCGTCCGCGTCCTGACCCGCCCTCTACGGACCGCGCGGGGACCGGTCGGCGTGCTGCAGGTCGGTTTGAGCCTGGCCTTTCTGGACATCACCCAGCGAACCCTGGCGAGCATCTTGATCATTCTGGTTGCGGCGCTGATGCTGCTTGTCGGGCTGGGAACCTGGCTGTTAACCGGGCAGGCGCTCGCGCCGCTCGCGGCAGTCACCCGAGTGGCAACCCAGATTACCCAGGCGGACGATCTTTCAAGGCGTATCCCGTTGAGCGGATCTCCGCGCAACGAAGTGGGACAATTGATCGCATCCTTTAATGACACCCTCGAGCGGCTGGAAAAGCTGTTCAGCAGCCAGCGGCGTTTTCTTGCCGACGTCAGCCATGAGCTGCGCACCCCGCTAACTGTGATCAAAGGCGAGGTCGGGCTGATGCGCCTGACCGGAGAGGTGGAAGAAGAGTCGCTGCGCAATATCGAGCGGGAAGTTGACCGTCTGACCCGCCTGGTCGGAGATTTACTCCTGCTCGCTCAGGCGGAAACCGGGCAGCTGCCGCTTTCAACGGGACCGGTCGAGCTCGACACGCTTCTTCTTGAAGTAATCCAGCAGATGCGCACTCTGGCAGGAGAACGCGTCTCCATCCAAATCGATGAGATTGATCAGGTCCCGATGATCGGCGACCAGGACCGGCTCAAGCAGGTGATCGTCAACCTGGTTGCCAATGCGATCCAGTACATGCCGGGCGGCGGGCAGGTGAAAATTGCCTTACGCAAGGACGATCGCCACGCGGTGCTGACGGTTGCAGATACGGGTCCTGGCATTCCAGCGGCTGATCTGCCGCACATCTTTGAACGTTTCTACCGCGCAGAGCGCTCGCGCAAGCGGAATGAAAGCAGCGGTTTTGGATTGGGGCTCTCGATTGCCAGCTGGATCGTCCGCCGGCACGGCGGCGCGATTGAGGTGGAATCCCAGGAGGGCTCCGGAACCACGTTTACCGTCCGGCTGCCATTCGTTCCCCCAAATGAAAAATCCGGGTGAGCCAGGGACTGGCTGGCTTCACCCGGATATGAGCTGGGGATGATGTTTCGTTTATAGCCGAAAACCTGGGCCGGGGGAGCTGTTGACCTCAGACGCGGCGGGACTGCGACGCGGTCGGGCATTCATATTATGGTAGCTGGGCTCCGGCCGGATGGGGCTGGAATCGCGGTTCAGGCTGGAGCGGGGGGAAGCCGCGCGGGAGGGCATGCTGACGCTGCCCATGCCGGTCTGAAGGGTTGATCCAACAGGGCGGGGACGGGCTGTCTGAGTCCGCTGGGATCCGCCAAACAGCCGGTCGCTGGCGACCGATAATGAGCCGATAATCAGGATGCGAATTACCCAGACCATCAACGCGACGAAAACCGGGACTACCGAGGTGAGCGTCTTTTGGTCGATCACTGCGGACGAGACGATGGAATGATTGGCGATTGCCATGGAAACCCCCCACCAGGTGAGAACCGCGTTCATCGCCGCCGCCAGCAGCCACGCGCCGAAGAGATACCAGACTTCCTTTGGCTCTTCGCTGCGCTGCTCCGGGGTGAACAGGCGGGCGATACCGGCAAAATCGATACCGCAAAAGGCGACGGCAAGGATCGTTGACCAGCGGATGCCGGCAAAGCGCAGATCTCCAAGCAGATCCCGCAAGGCATAGTCGGTGGTTGAGTAATTGAAGATCTCAAAGGATAACAGGGCGGTCAGGATAATCAATGCGAAAAGGAAACCGGGGCGCAGGCGGATTTTACTGAATACCAGGGACATAAATTTTCCATTTGAGCGGGCGGCGGAGAGGTTCATCACATACTCCTTTTTGGTAAAACAACCAGGGTATAGAACAAATTTTCAATATTATAGAACAATAATTCTAGTTTGTCAATAACCTTTTTGCCGATCATTGCAAGAATCGAGCCAACGGGCGCCTTATCTACAAGGCATTAGGGTTGGCGAAAAGCGCCCTGGAGATCTTCATCACCGATTCCCCCTCCTGCTCCCGGATACTCCTCCTGGCCGAGCCTTTGCCCGGCGAAGGAAGCGGCGGCATCCCGAGATTAACGCGGATCCTGTGCCTTTTTATCCAGCGGCCCGGCGAGGTTTCCAAGTTACCAGCTCGCCGGCGCAGTTTTCCAACCCATACAGGTGCGAATGATTTAGCGGTGCGTTATTCAGCCGGCATCTCAACAATGCGATCGCCAGCCCGTGGGATACGATCACGACCCGCCCGTTGGGGTGCTGCCAGGCGGCGTCATCCACGGCTGACTCAATTCGCCGGATCGCCTCGCGCAGAGTTTCTCCCCCAGGCGCGCGCGTACCAAGTTGATCGTCCCGAAACGCCTGATAGGCATTGCCAAACTTGCTTCGCACCTCGCTGATCAGCAACCCTTCCCACTGGCCGTGGTTGACCTCCCGCAGGCGCGGATCGAAATGAAGCGGAACGGACAGCCTTTCGGCGATCATTTGAGCAGTTTGTGCCGCGCGGGTCAGGTCGCTGCTGAATACTGCATCAATCTGCGCCCCTCGCATCCGTTCGGCCAGAGCCTGTGATTGGGCAATGCCCTCTTCGTTCAGCGGGATGTCCGTGTGGCCCTGGATCCGTCTTTCCAGATTCCAGTCCGTCTGCCCGTGGCGGACGAGAAGGATCTCGGTCACTCTGCTGGCTCCATTTTAGGAGGGGAACAGGCGCTGGAAAACATGGGGCGCGTAGGCCTCGACCATCTCGGAGGTGATCCCGTTTTCCTCGCAGATGGAAGCGTAGGCGTCCACGCTCGGCCGGCGAATGCGGACCTGGGTATCGACGTCCAGCCCCCACAGGCCGAAACGCTGGGTCCAGCCGCGCTCCCATTCGAAATTGTCCACCAGCGACCAGTGGAAATACCCTTGGATCGGCCAGTTGAAATTTACCGCGCGCCAGACCTGGTGGATATGCTCGAATAGATAGCCGGGGCGCAGCTTATCGCCCTGGTCCTCTATGCCGTTCTCGGTCACGATGATCGGCTTTCCGTACGACTTTGCCCAGCGCAGCGCCTCGAAGAATCCCTCCGGCACGTTGGCCATGTGGTGATTTTCACTGATTTCAGCGCCCTTGGGAAACGACAGGCGGTAAAATTCGTTGTTTCTAAAAGGGATTTTGAAACGGATCAGTGTGCGGGTGTAATAATTCAGACCGAAGAAATCGTAGGTCTTTGCAGCAGCTGGAATGACTTCCCTGTGGGAAAGGAGCTGCAACCTGCCATCCACCAGGGCATTGGGGAAAGCGTAAAACATGGATTGGCGGGCGAAACGGGCCAGCCATCGGTCGATGGGCAGCCAGGGGCGGGCAGGCAGGATGCTCTGGTAATTGACCGTAGCGCCAACCCGCGCCTTCGGTTGTAACTGGTGAATGGCGTGGTAGGCGGCGGCATGCCCGCGGACAAGGTTGCGCATCACCCGGTAGGCACTGTTGAAATCCTTTTTGCCCGGAGGAAAGACGCCCTCGACGTAACCGCACAACATGTAAACATTCGGTTCGTTGATGGTGATCCAAAGCGAGGTGTATTCTTTGAGCGCGGCGACAACCTTTCTGACGAACGTTTCAAACAAAGCGGGCGTCTCATCGTTTTCCCAGCCTCCGCGTTCCGCCAGCCAGAGAGGATCGGTGAAATGGTGCAGAGTGACCATGGGGGTGAGCTTCCGCTCGAGCATCCCGCGCAGCATCTGGCGGTAGTGTTCCAGCGCATCCTCGTCCCAGCCGTCCGGGCGCGGCTGGATGCGGCTCCATTCAACCGAAAACCGGTGGGCGTTTTGATGGGTTTCAACTGCCCGGTCAAGGTCCTCCCTCCAGCGCCCGCCCCACCAGTTGCAGGCCAGGCCCGCGCGGTGACCGTGGAGGATGCGCCCGGGCTCGTTCTCCCAGACTGACCAGTTGTTAAGGGTATTGCTGCCTTCGACCTGATGTGCGGCTGTGGCGGTTCCCCATAGAAAACCCGCAGGGAAGTGGTAGCTGGCTTTGGGCATGTCTCTCCTTAATTTGACGCGTTTTGGGATGGGATTTTGTTGAGTCCTCCAACGGGAATTATACATAACAATCGCCGCAGTCGGCATTTACCCGGGGAAAAGATTCCATATTGGTCTTTCTCCTGTGAGATTCACCCCGGTCGGTTATAATTTCAGTTGGGCAATATCCCACGCAATATGTCGAGAAGGGCAGACTGAATGCAAACCAGTCTTGAAAAGAGAATTGCGTTGTTGCTGCGCCAGCGGAATTTGAAACTCGCCCTGGCAGAATCCTGCACCGGCGGGCTGGTCAGCCACCGGATCACAAATATTCCGGGTTCCTCGGAATATTATCTCGGCGGGGTCATCTGTTACGCGGACTCAGCCAAGCGGATGCTGCTGGGTGTGAAACCCGAAACGCTGGATCGATACGGCGCAGTCAGCCGCGAGGTTGTGATCGAGATGGCTCGCGGAGTCAGAAAATTGTTTTCCCTCCAAGGCTATCCGGCAGAGAAGATCGTTAGCATGGCAATCAGCGGGATCGCCGGGCCGGGCGGGGGCTCAGAGGATAAACCGGTCGGTCTGGTATGGATTGGTCTGTGCGCAGCCAACGGCGAATGGGCCTGGAAATTTCACCGGGAAGGCAGCCGGATCGAGAACAAAGAGAATTTTTCCGATCAAACTCTGCAGTTATTGTGGGGTTACCTGACCGGGTACATCCTGCCCGAAACATAGCCGCCCGGCGAAGTCGTTTAAGGCGTTGTGCGTTCGTTAACCGTGCACCTGGAATGACGAAGGAAGCGTGTTTGAAAAACCAAAAACGAATCTTAATTCTGACCGCTGATGCGGGTTTTGGCCACCGCAGCGCAGCCAATGCGGTCAAGGCGGCCCTTGAAATCCGATACGGGAGCCAGGCGGCAGTGGAGATCGTCAATCCACTGGACGATAAGCGCGCACCTTTCCTGCTGCGCGAGAGCCAGAGCGACTACGATAAGATCGTCCGCAACGCTCCGGAATTGTATAAGATTGGCTATGACGTCTCCGACGCTGCAATGGCGAGCGTGTTGATGGAAACCGTGCTGACCATCATGTTCTGGGAAGTCATGCGCGATCTGCTCCGCCAATCCCGTCCGGATGTCATATTCTCCACCTATCCGATGTACCAGGCGCCGTTGACCGCGCTGTTTTCTGTGTCTCGCTCCTTCGTGCCCCTGCTGACGGTCATCACCGACCTGGCAACCGTCCACCGGCTTTGGTTCAATTCTCATATTGACCGGCTGTTAGTGCCTAATGAGATGGTCCGCGAGCTGGGGATCAGCTACGGCGTGCCGCCGGAAAAAATCCTGATCACCGGTATTCCGGTCCATCCGGCGATCGCCCAGGATACGCGCAGCAAGGATGAGGTGCGCACCAGCCTGGGATGGGACCCTGATCTGCGGACGATCCTGGCGGTAGGCAGCCGGCGGGTCGAAAATCTGATGGAAATCCTGGACGTGGTCAATCATTTTGGGGCGCCGCTCCAGCTGGCGGTGGTCACCGGAAAAGACGCTGAAACCTACGCAGAGCTTCAGGAGGTCGAATGGCATGTGCCAATTCACCTCTACGACTATGTGACCAACATGCCTGATATGATGCACGCCGCGGATTTGATCATCTGTAAGGCAGGCGGGCTGATCGTCACTGAGGCCCTTGCCAGCGGCCTGCCCATGTTGTTGATCGATGTGATCCCTGGCCAGGAAGAAGGCAATAAGGATTTTGTCGTTGACCATCGAGCGGGGATGTTTGCCGCCTCGCCGTTAGAGGCTCTTGCAGCCCTGGCTCATCTGTTTGCCCAGGGAGGGGCGCTTCTGGATGAATTCAGCCTCAACGCCCGCCGCTTGGGCCGTCCAAACGCCGCCTTTGAGATCGCAGACCTGGTCTGGCAGGCAGCCCAACAGGGGGTTACTCGCAAGGAGACCAGCCGGCGGATTCCTCTACTGGATCTGCTGGCAAAGCACCAAATCGTCTGGAAAGATGAAGAACTTCTCGCCAGTGATAAGCCAAAATGACGGTTAAAAATGCCCTGGTGATCCTATCGGCGGAGGTGGAATGGCGGATTGCAGCCGCTTTTTATCAGGGCTGCGAGCTAAAGCAATCTCCACTCAATACCTGGTTCCAGATGAGCCTGCATGGAATCCCGACGGTTTTTTTTCATGGCGGCTGGGGCAAAATTTCTGCCGCGGCGACTGCCCAGTACGCCATTGACCGCTGGCAGCCTGATCTGCTGATAAATCTCGGGACGTGCGGGGGTTTTTCGGGGGAGATCCAGCTCGGGGAGATCGTCCTCGCAGAGGAAACGCTCGTCTATGATATCTACGAGAGGATGGGCAGCGCTCAAGAGGCGCTGGATGATTACACCACCCGGATCGATCTCAGCTGCCTGAAGGAACCTTACCCTCTGGAAGTCCGCCGCATGCGCCTTCTTTCGGCCGACCGGGATATTGATCCCTCTGAAGTGGCTTTCCTCCGTACTCAATTTCATGCCGGCGCAGCCGATTGGGAGAGCGGGGCAATCGCCTGGGTTGCAGCGAGAAACGGTCTGCGATGCCTGATCCTGCGCGGTGTGAGCGATCTCGTCGACGAGACCGGCGGGGAGGCTTACGGGAATTTCGATCTGTTCACGGAACGAACCCGGGAGGTGATCCATAGATTGTTAAACAGCCTCCCCGGGTGGCTCGAGTGTGTTTCCTGACGGACTTTGATGTCTCAGGAATAATGGTGACAAGTTTTCCATTGAAGAGAAGAATGGTATAATTTCGCCGGTGTTGTACCGCCCAGGTCATACTATTCCGGTGATTCCCATCACGAATTTTCAATCTTCTCACCTGCAATTAATCTACTTATGGAAGAATCATGGATAATCAGGTTTGCGCTTCGCAAGCTGTATATCGCACTGTGTCATGATCGGAGGAAGAATGAACGCTGACGCCCAAGGCCGAAAACCAGCCGCTGGGGGGCGGGCAAAATTTCTGATCGGCGGCTTATTAATCATAGCAGCAACCGTATACCTGATCATCTCTTCGACTCAGGCAAACGCTCAATACTTCATGACGATCAATGAGCTTAAAGAAAAGGGCAGCCAGGTGGCGGACCGCGAATTGCGCGTCTCCGGCGCTGTGATCGGTGATACGATCCAGTACGACCCGCAAAATTTCAGGCTGACCTTCGAGGTTGCACATGTTCCGGGAGACAACAAAGAGATCGAAGCGCAGGGCGGGTTAGCTGCGGTGCTGCACGCAGCGGTCAGCGACCCATCCCGCAGCCGCATCCGCGTCGAATATCACGGGGTGATGCCGGACCTTCTGCGCAATGAAGCCCAGGCGATCATGACCGGGAGGATCGGCGAGGACGGGGTGTTTTATGCGGAAGAGCTGCTTCTGAAATGCCCGACGAAATATGAAGAAGCTATCCCTGACCAGTCAGCTGGCGCGTGAGTTCCGTGAAATTTCAGGCGCATTGGGTTTCTGTGAAAGCCGTTTCGCCTGTCGGTGCATGAAGATTACAGTGGAGAGCTTATGATTGCGAACTTCGGCTACGGGGCTCTGGTTATTGCTCTAATTGTCTCGCTATACGGTATTTTCGCTTCAATCTACGGTGTCCGCAAGAATTCCCTGGCGTGGGTGGAGAGTGCGCGCAAGGCGATGCTTCTCACCTTTCCGCTGATCACGCTGGCTTCTCTGGCGATCATCATCCTGCTGGTCGGCGGTCATTACGAAGTCCAGTATGTTTACAACGTGACCAGCAACAGCATGCCCACCTACCTGAAGATCACCGCCCTGTGGGGCGGGCAGGCTGGCTCGCTGGTTTTCTGGTCCTGGCTGATGTCCGCTTTCGCTTCCGCGGTGACTCTGCGAAAATGGGACCGCGACCGCGAGTTCCTGCCCTGGGTAATCGTGGTTTCGCTGGTCACCCTGTCGTTCTTTCTGTCGCTGAACATCTTCGTCGAAAATCCATTTATCCGCTTCTGGCAATCGTCTGTAGGGCGGCAGATGGCTGCCATGTTTCAGCCCGCAGGCGCAACGCTGATCACCCCGTTTGACGGCCGGGGGCTGAACCCGCTGCTGCGGCATTACGGCATGATCATCCACCCGCCCATGCTTTACCTCGGCTTTGTTTCGTTCGTGATCCCATACGCTTTCGGCATCGCCGCGCTGATCACCGGGCGGACGGACGACCGCTGGATCCGCCTGACCCGCCGCTGGTCCCTGGTCGCCTGGCTGTTTCTCTCGCTTGGGCTGGTGCTCGGCAGCCGCTGGGCCTACGACGTGCTCGGCTGGGGTGGTTACTGGGGATGGGATCCGGTCGAGATCGCCGCATTTATGCCCTGGCTGAGCGGGACGGCATTTCTACACTCGGTGATGATTCAGGAAAAGCGCGGCCTGTTCAAGCGCTGGAACATGATCCTGATCATTCTCACCTATTCGCTGGTCATTTTCGGCACCTTCCTGACCCGCTCGGGGGTGCTATCCTCGGTGCACGCGTTCGCGCAGAGCGCGATCGGCCCGCTCTTCTTTGGTTTCATCGGACTCACTTTCATCGCGTCGGCAGCCCTCTTGCTCAGCCGCTGGAACAGCCTTTACTCTGAAGGAGAGATGCATTCGCTGCTCTCCCGCGAGGCGCTTTTCCTGCTGAACAACCTGCTCTTTATCCTGATCCTTTTCGTCTGTTTTCTCGGGGTGATCTACCCGCTTGTCTCGGAGCTGGTCACTGGCCAGAAGGTGACCGTAGGCCCTCCGTTTTACGAGCGGACAACCGGTCCGTTATTCGCTCTCCTGCTGCTGGACATGGGCGTTGCCCCGCTCTCTGCCTGGGGCCACTCGACCATTAAAACCCTGGGTCGGGCGATCTGGAAACCGCTCGCGGGGTCGCTGGTTGTGCTGGCTGCTGTGGCTGTCCTCGGGATTCGCAATTGGGCGGCGCTGCTGGCATTTTGGCTGGTTTCGCTGGCTTCGCTGGTCACATTGTACGAATTCTACCGAGGGGTTGCCGCCCGCCACCGGCGCAGCGGAGAAAATCCCTTCAAAGCCTTTTGGACCCTGCTGGCGCGCAACCGCCGCCGCTACGGCGGGTACATCATCCATCTCGGCGTAGTGCTGATGGCTCTTGGGATCATCGGCATCGAAATGTTCCAGACAGAAACTCAGGGTACCATCGCACCCGGAGGCAGCCTGAGTTTGGGCAGGTACACCGTGACCTTCGATAAGCTGGATTTGTTCGACACCAACGACGGGCGCAATGTGGCCCGGGCGGTCGTCAGTGTGACCCGGGATGGGAATTATCTGGGCAGCCTGCACCCCCGCCGGGATTATTATTACGATTCCCAGCAGCCCATGACCATCCCCGGAGTGCGCAGCTCGATGGAAGACGATCTGTATGTGCTGCTGGTTGACTGGCAGCCGATCACGGCGACCGGGGTGACCTTTAAGGTGTATCATAATCCGCTGGTCAACTGGCTGTGGGTCGGCGGTTTCGTCTTTATCCTGGGGACCCTGGTTGCGGCCTGGCCGGAAAAAGATCCCGAGTATGCCAGAGTTCAGGCCGCCCGCAGCGGGATCCGCGCTGACGTATTGGGAGCCTGACCAGCATGGCCGGATTGTCTGCATTTCCCTCGCACGCCCTGATCCCCGGATGGAAGTTTGCATTCCCGCTGGCTCGGGGAATTGGATCACAGAACTCTTTGAAAACCCATGAAACTGTTTACGTTTTCTAAACTCCCGTTCAAGTGGCTGCGGTTCCTGAGCCTGATCGTTTTCTTGGCCGTCGCTGCGCTGACCGCGGTTCCTCAAACCGTTGCTGCCCAGCAGCAAATGCCCTCGGATAACGAAGTCAACGCGGTTGCCAAGGAGATGTACTGCCCGGTTTGCGAAAATATCCCCCTGGACGTGTGCCCGACCCAGGCTTGCGCCCAGTGGCGGGAGTTGATCCGCCTTAAACTGAGCGAGGGCTGGAGCGAAAAACAAATCAAAGATTATTTCGCCGCCCAGTACGGTGACCGGGTCCTGGCGGAACCGCCGCCAGAACAGCTCGCCTGGGCTGCG
>FWPV01008095.1_pt1 | contig 14234 bp, 13 predicted proteins | sample 2228371 | NCBI WGS metagenome assembly FWPV01 (sample SAMEA103939776, study PRJEB20133) | metagenome
AAGATCAGCGAGTTCTTTTTTTATTATTTCCTTATCAGTTACAATCACTCCAGGTATATCGGGGATATCTCTAATTTCTGCGTTCTGAACAACAATCAAGTAATGAAAACCCTTTTCACCCTTCCATAAAAATCTGTCCTTTAAAAGATCCTTATGAATTGTATCTTCATAGGAAATCGGAGTATTTATTGATAATATCTCTTTAAATGTATCTGAAAATTGCTCGACAAACTGGGCTGAGAATCCAGCCTGTTCTGCCTTCAAAGCAAAGGTCTTAATAATTTGATCTTTATTTATATTCTTGAGGCGATCAATAATCATCAATTGTTTTTCAAGAGGTGGAATAAAAGTCGCCTGGGAGATAACATTCTTGATACCTAAAGCATATAATTGCCTTTCAACAGCATCTGCTTTTTTTATTGCAGATTCAGAAGTATCTGTATCGCCTATTAAGAATGTCTTCTTATCCTCCTTCATGATTTCCCCGAGCGCTGTTCTTGCCGGGTTTTTTTCAGACCCAATCTCACGAAGTCCAATATCGAATTTCATGTCTTTGATTATCAAGAACGAGAATGGAATAAGAATAAAAATTAAAACAGTAAAAAGTATCTTTATATTGCGGTTAAAAAATAATCTGTTAATAAAAAAGAATTGACAAGGAAGAACCGAATTGGTTTTTAACTTCATTAATCCTGCAACTAATCCAAAAAGAATGCATACACAAATGATTATACCAGTAGAAGTCAAAAGACCAAGCTCCTTAATCCCTATGAATCGCGACATTATCATAGGCGAAAATGTTGCCCATGTTGTGAACGCACCTGTCCAGATACCGACTGAAGTGTGCTCTATAGATTTCTCTATGTTTTTCAGGTATAGATGCCTTACATATAGCATGATAGGGAGGTCAACTCCAAGGCCTATGAGCATACCACCAAATCCAACAGAAGCTTCTGTCATTGTTCCCATTAAAAAACTACCCAATCCGAGTGTTAAAATAACAGAGATTGCTACGGGTAAAAATGCATAAAATATAATTCTAAAATCTGTTCTGAAAAATACGACCATAATTAAACTTATAAATACAAAAGAGATTAAAATATTACGCTGTAACTCTCTCTTCATCTGAATCGCTTCATAATACGTTACTGCATGGCTACCTGTTATCGCAAAAGTTATATTATCTTCCTCTTTTAGATTTTTTCTTAAGACAGCCTCAATCCCGGCAATGAGATTATGATCAAAAGATAGATCTCTTGGCTCTCCTGTCACTGATGCTATGAGTACTAAACCATTCTTCTCCTTTAAAAGATAATATCCAGTGTGTGTGTCGAATAAACCTTCTGATTCAGGAAAAGGTTTGATAAAATCTGTAAGCCCAAGGGGATCAAATCTTCCAATTTCTCCGCCTCCGGGTATCATCAGCCTGAGTTGTGTTCTTCTTATAGCCTTTTCAATTCCAGATGGAGATATACGATTAAAAAAATCATCGATTGATTCATCTGATAAATATAGAGGAAGTTGTTTCTTTAAAAGTGTGAGATAGTAATTTTTTAATTCATCCGTAACCCGATATTTAACATCCACAATCTCTTTTAGCTGCTTCAGCTCTTCACTTATATTTTCTGCTTTCATTAATATTGTTGGCATATGACCTCTGAGAATTATGTAACAACTCTCCTGGTCTCCGAGATGATTCAATGCTTCAAGATAAGTCTGTGTTCTGACTGCTTCCTTAGGAATATACTGAAGGAAATTTTTCCCAAAACCTGCTCGATAAATTATGGATAACGAAAGGATTGAGAAAAGTAGAATAAATGATGAAACTATAAGTGGTCTTTTTTTAAAAAACCTTATAAGAAAAATGGAAATCTTAAGCATTTATGCTCAAAAGAATATATCCTTCTAAAACCCTTTTATTTTCAGCTGTTGCAGAGACATAAAAATCAAATATGTTACCAAACTTTTTATTGAGGGTGCTTTCAAGAGTTAAAATATCTCCACATACTACCGAATTATGAAATACAAGATCTCTAATTCCAACAAGCATTCCTTGCCCCTCCATCCCCGAAGCAATCCCGCTGAGCTGTGCCAGCGCTTCTATTAAAAGAACTTGCGGAAAATTCAAGCCTTTCAATGGTAATTCCAGAGTAATCTTCTTTATACCTGCTGCCTTACCTTTTTCAACCGAGATGATATCATCCAGCATCACAAAAGGAAATCTGTGTGGAAGAATTTTTGATGGGGTTAATGTATTCACACGACACAATCAAGCTTTCTGTTTCATAATATATTCTGCCAAGGCATTTACTGATCTGAATGCCTCTTTGCCCACATCTTCATCGGGAATTCTTATTCCATAATTTTTTTCGAGAGCAACCACTAATTCAAGAGCATCAATTGAGTCAAGACCAAGCCCTTCACCAAATAAAGGGCTACTATCATCTATTTCTTCAGGTTTGAGATCTTCGAGTTTTAATCTCTTAATAATCAATTCCTTTAATTCCATTAGAAGTTCAGTCTTATTCACTTTGTTAAGCCTCCATCAACAGAAATATATGTTCCTGTAATATATCCTGCTTTTTCAGATGCAAGATAATTTACAGCTTGAGCGATATCTTCAGGGGTACCAAAGCGCTTCATTGGTATCATACTTAGTAAATCATCCCTGACCTTTTCATCCAATTTTCGTATAAGATCGGTTTCGATCACACCAGGGCTTACTGCATTCACAGTAATACCAAGACGTGCTACCTCTCTTGCCAGAGAGCGTGTTAAGCTGAGAATCCCTCCTTTCGAAGCAGAGTAATTCGATTGTCCCTTTCTCCCCATAAGAGCACTCGGAGAAATAATATTGATTATTCTGCCCCAGCGTTCTTCTATCATAGGTCTTAATGCAGCTTTACAGCAGTAATAAACTCCTGTAAGGTTTATATTAATAACTTTTTTCCAGTCATCGTCTTTCATAGAAAAAAGAAGGCTATCCCTTGTTATCCCAGCATTGTTAACGAGTATATGCAGCTTTTCTGCCTTAGAGATAATGGCGTCTATCATCTCCTGAACTTCTTCGGAATTAGAGACATCAGCCCTGATTGCTAATCCAAACCCATTTATTTTTTTAAGCTCATCTTCTGTCTTATTTGCTGCCTCAGTATCAGAAGAATAATTAACTACTACCTTTGCTCCAGAGTTAGCAAGAGACAACGCTATAGCCTTACCAATACCCTTAGTGCCACCTGTAATAAGGGCAATTTTTCCTTCATGCCTATACACCAAGGGATTTCACCTCAGCATCACGCTCAATCCATTTCGTTAGCTTTGAGAGGACATCCCCTGGGCCTACTTCGATAAAATTTCTTATCCCATTTTGCCACATCTTTTTAATTACATCCCGCCATATAACTTTTCTTGTAAGTTGACCTGTGAGGGTCTCTTTTATCTGTTCTGCAGATACCATTATTTTTGCTGTTGTATGATCAATAATCGGGATATCCGGAGCTTTTATCTTTATATTTTTGACTTCTCTGTTCATGATTTCTTCAATACCTTTTAAAAACGGCGTATGTATAGGATATTGGATTGAAAGTCTCTGCACCTTTAAAGCTCCTTCTTCGATAACTTTTCTTTCAAACTCATCAATTGAATCTAACAGACCTGATATTACAACCTGTGTTGCAGAGTTTATATTAGCAATATAAATGTTATTAATTCTTTTGCACAGATTCTCTATTATATCCGATTTAATCCCGATAATTGCAGTCATTCCGAAAGATTTTCCGCCGCTCATTTTTAATATTGCCCTATGTGCAGCCTTTATCAGGTATAGACCAGTTTGAAAATCTATACTCCTTGCTGCATAAAGTGATGAGTAAAAACCAAGGCTGTGTCCAGCCATCAGAGAAACTGGATAGACATTTTTTGCATTGTCCCATAAAGAAGCACTAACAGCATAAATACTCTGCTGGACCATTATGTCTTCTTCAGCTGAAATATTCAATCGTTTAAGAAAATCTTTCCTTATTAATTCCTTCATACCTTCTCTCTCTGAGCCAATGCCTGGGAATATAGCCCCTGTCATCTCTTTGAAAGTTCTTCCCATAGACTGCCTTTAATTCCTGTTTTTCTGAGAAGCTTCTGGAGTCTTTCATGGTAATTAATCTCATATCCCGGGAAAACCCAGTTCGTATGCTCTTCTGATATTTCACGCACTATGTATTCAATCTTTTCTGCAATATGTGGTGAAATGTAATAAACAGGCTCAAGCCCGATTTTTGATATCCCAAGCTCATTTTTTGCCCGCATAAAAAGTTCAGTATTCGGAAATATTCTGATACCAACCATAATCATAATTGAGTCAGCATATAGTAAATCCAAGCGTTCTATGTTGAGCTTAACATCCTCTACAGTTTCACCGGGAGCACCTATGAAACAAAAATGACAGAACTTCAGGCCGGCCTGTTTACAGAGCCTTGAGGTCTCTTTTACCTGTTCATATCTGAAGCCCTTCTTCAGATTATCGAGAATGCTGTCAATCATTGAATCTGTCCCAAATTCAACTCCACTGCATCCAGCTTTGAGCATTGCTTCTATGAGTTCTGAGTCCATAAAACCTGGATTGGCATAGCAATTCCAGCTAATTTTCAGCTTTCTATTTATTATTTCTTTACAAAAATCGAGTGCATATTCTCTTGGATGATTAAAGATGCTATCAACAATAAAAAAATGTTTCATATCTGTCTGTTCAACAATTTCGCTTATCTCATTAACAACATGGCTGATCTCTCTTAAACGAACGGCCTTCCCTTCTATCATGGGATATGAGCAGTAAATACAATTGAAAGGGCAACCACGACGTGTCTGAATATTGAGCATACCGCCTTTCTCATAATAATCCTTTGTACTGAAAACACTTCTCAGCGGAATAATCTCTTTCCAATTTGGATCCCTGCTTGGAACACCACACAGTTTGTGATTTGTTATCACAGAATCAGGCAACTCACCACCGTTTTGTAGATAATCAATAAGAGAAAGTAGAGAACCCTCGCCCTCACCGACAATCCCATAATCAATCTTTAAATTTTTCATAAATTCCTCTGGTAAGATGGTAAAGCCAGAACCTCCTGCAACAATCGGCACATCTGAATATTTTTTGCAGATATCCAAGACAACTCTATAAAGTGGGAGATAAGAAATACTTCTTGGAAATGAGACATCATCAATATTCCTGATTGATATACCTATCAATTCAGGTTTGAATTCCAAAATAGCAGACTCAAGACTTCTTTCGATGTTGTCTATAAAACATAAATCTACTACATTTATATCGTGTCCAGCTCCTCTAAGTGCAGCTGCAATGTAAGCAAGCCCTATGGGGAAGACAGGGTCAGGTAATATCTCCCTGTTGGGAGAGATAAGAAGCACCTTCAATTGAGTCCTCTTAAGATTCTGAAAATTGAGTTAAGCTTGATCCCTCTCTTTTTGTATGGGCTCATAAGACCTTTTATTATCCTCTCTGGACTTAGATAAAAATTCATATACGCTTTCTTCAATAATCTCTGGATAGTCTCCGGTGTTATATAATCAAGCTTAAATACAGGATGGAGACAGTCATATAGATTCCAGTTATATGTGAAGATCCTTTCTTTCACTTCCTTAAAAAGTTGTGTGCCAGGATATGGTGTCAGGATAGAAAACTGGACTGCTTCAGGAGACATATCTTTTGCGTATTTTATTGTTCTGAGAATCATCTCTTCTGTCTCGTGAATATCTCCTATAATAAAGCTTGCATGGGTCGAGATCCCGTAAGATTTCAGAAGCCTAACTGCTTCAAAAGATTGTTCAGGAGAAATTCTTTTTCCGTAATGTTCCAGTGTGTTCTGGGTAAATGACTCAAAGCCGATAAAAATATAACGGGCACCAGCATGGGCCATCTCTTTCACCATATCTTCATTCCTGAGCAGAGTATCAGCCCTTGAGAAACACCACCACAAAATATCGAGTCTTCGTTGAATAATGCCCCTGCATATCTCTTTAACCCTATCAGGATTAAGTGTAAAATTATCATCAAGGAAAGCTATACCATTAAAACCATAATTTGAAACAATATCCTCAATCTCATTAACAACTTTATCGGCACTCAGTGCCCTCCATTCCCTTCCACTGAATTCTGAAGAACAACAGAATGTACAATGGTATGGACATCCCCTGCTCGTCAGAATACCTGTTATTTTTTTTGCTCCCATCTCAAGGTATTGATATGATTTTATCCTGAGTTCTTCGCGGTCTGGCTGAGGCAAAATAGAAATATCAGGGGCTTTTCTGTTATGTGTTCTCACAATGGTCCCATTCCGCATGAAACTTATCCCTGCAACTTCTTCAATATCTTTATCGCCATCTATTGCTTCAAGGAGTTCAGCCATAGTTTCTTCTGCCTCGCCACGTATAATGTAGTCTGCAAAACCATTCAGCAAAGGTTCTTCGTCCATAAACGTAACATGGTGACCTCCCATCACTATCTTCGCTTTAGTCTTCCTTGCTTCTTTGCACAGATTAATTGCAGAAAGATACCGAGATGTATCAGCAGATATTCCGATTACATGATAATCATTCAGATCAACCTTTGTATGTGCAATGTTGAAATCAATAATCTTTACCTCATGCCCTTTCTTTTTCAAGTATGATGAGATATAGCCAAGGCCAAGGGGTGGAAGAATAAAACCTACCTTGTGATACATATTATTCTGAAAAGGATAACAGAGAAGAACCCTCATTTAAGATTTCCTTCTCTTCAAGAAACTTTTTATGGTTAAATAAGAAAAAAGCGAGACAACAATCCCGAGCACAAGGCTCCCAATGATTATAGGCAGTATATAATGCTCTAAATAACTTATATCTTTTGTAAACTTAATATCCAGTAACTTTCCGTTAAGTATAAGGCTTCCAATCTCTGCACTCAGGAAAATTTGGAATGGGAAAGACAAGGGATTTGATATCTGTGTTCCAAGAAGAACGAGGAAGGTATTCAATCTCAAAAAATAAGATAGAGCAAATGCCATAACCGTATGAATACCTATTAAGGGGACAAATCCTATAAAAATACCGATGGCTACCCCGGCTGATATTTCATCAGGAGTTAATCCCTTTTTGCTTAATCTGATGATATATTCTTTTAATCGTGTGAGAGTCTTCATTTTAATTTCAAATTTTAAAATTCTTCCATGCCCTGCTAAAACCCCAGTTCATTGGACCAAATACCATTATACTTCTTCTAAGTGCAGGCAGTCTCTTCAGCATTGATCTTAATGAATAAAATCTCTGGTTTGCTCTGAGAAAATGTTCCTCTAACTCTTCAGGTTGCATATTTTTAGGTCTGAATACAGCATGAGCCATATCATATTGTCTCCAGTCTGATGTAATAAGCCTACCCTCTTGCTTCATCCTTTCAAAAACCCTTGTTCCAGGATAAGGGGTAAGAATAGTATAGAGAACACTGTCAAGCCTTGTCTTCTCAACAAATTCAAAAACCTTATTAAAGGTATCATGTGTATCCCAATCATATCCAAATATAAAAGAACCCTGAATTCCGATACCATGGTCGTGAATCTTTTTTATCAATTCAGCATACTTTTCTGCCCGATTAAACCCCTTGTTTAATTTATTCAGAGCTTCCTGTGAAAGGCTTTCAAAGCCTATGAACATACCATAGCAACCGCTCTCCTTTGCAAGTCGTAAAAGCTCATTATTCTCGGCAAAGGTAATCGAAGCCTGACTCAGCCATTTAAATGGATATTTCTTTAATAAATTGAAGAGAGCTTTTGCATATGAAGGATTACCCACGATGTTATCGTCTACAATAAATAGAAAATTTGCTCCGCCTGAAAGCGTATTAAGTTCTCTCTCAATATCTTCAAGAGGTCTCATTCTGTATGAGTGGCCGTAAAAGGCGGTAACAGAGCAGAAATCACAGTTAAAAGGACATCCCCGTGTAGTCTGAAGGGTATTAATAAAGAAATAACCCTTACGATTAAGAAGTTCACGTCTTGCGGGCTTAAGTCCTTCAAGGTTTGAATAGCCGTTATTTCTATAAAAAGGTTTTAAACGGTTATTCGCAAAATCGTTCAGAACCTCATGCCATAGACCTTCAGCTTCTCCAATTACTACAGAATCAGAAAATTGTATCGCCTCATCAGGAAGCCATGTTGCATGGAATCCTCCAATTATGACCTTAACCCCTTTTTCTCTGAATTTTTGTGCTATTTCGTATGCACGTGGTGCAAGAGGAGTTAAGGCAGTAATTCCAACAAGATCGACCTCTTCATCAAAGTTGATTTGTGATACATTCTCATCCTCGATTCTGATATCCCATTCCTGAGGAGTCAGTGCAGCAATTGTGGTGACACTCAGATACGGGAAACGAAATATAAAATTTTTCCACAGGCTCGATTCAGACCAACCTGGTATAATAAGTTTAAGTTTCATCCCTTCCTTTCAGAAGCACACAGACATTGCTTCCACCATGAGAAAAACTGTTTATTAATATTTTGCTTAGCTTCACTTTCTTTGGTTCAAAAACATATTCAGGACCATCTATTTCGGGTTCTTTAAGTCCCCAAATGGGAGGGATTACACCTCTTTGCATGAAAAGCAATCCAGCTCCTATCTTCATAATCCCGGAAGACATGATAAATCCTGTCATTGAGCAGAGAGATATAACAGGTATTGAACCACCGAGTGTTTCTTTGATAGCAAGGGCTTCTTTTGAATCAAGTTCTAAAGTTGAATTTGCAGAAGCGATGATCAGGTCAGGGGGTGAATTATCATTCAGGGCTTCTTTCATTGCAACTGACATTGATTCTGCCGATGTATAATGAAATCTGTCCACGGGTTCAGTCGAAAAACCAAATGTCTCCAAAAATCCGTAAATGCGAGCTCCCCTTTTTGAGGCCTCTGGGACTCTTTCAAGGATAAGAGAACAGGCTCCTTCTCCAGGAATTATTCCATCTCTTTTAATATCAAATGGTCTGAGTACAGATTTTTTTGATAATATACGTAATGCCTTCATTCCTTCAAATAGTGGTTCTGTCAATTCATCAGCGCCAGTTACCAGAACAGCATCAGCCATCCCGTCATTCAGAAGTTCGTATGCATAAAAGAGTGCATTTTCACCAGATGCACCTGCCTGACTGAATGTTGTACTCGGCCCATGTAAACCAAACTCTATTGAAATATGTGCTGATGCGATATTTTGAACTGTCTCGGGAAATAGTATGGGGTTAGTCTCGTCAGGACCATTTTCGAGCAGACCGTCATAAAATAAGTCCGTACTGCTTACACTCCCAAGTCCTGTTGCAACAATAACTCCTATGTCTGAAGTTTTGTAATATCCTTGAATTGAAGAATCTTTCCATGCTTCAATAGCCGAGACAAGTGCTAATTGAGAATACCTTGACATCTTTCTAAGCTTCATAGGCTGAATAAATTGTTTGGGAGAAAAATCTCTAACAAAACCACCCTTTTTTATCTCGTTTCCTAATTGGAACTCATTAATTCCGGAACCTGTAAAGGCACCTGACATAAAAGCTTCTTTCCCTGTTCCATATGCACTGACTATGCCTATACCTGTAATACCTATCATTCAATCCCTTTTATAACTAAGGCAGTATTATTTCCTGCAAATGCCAGGGAGAGACTTAATGCAGTCTTCACAAACATATTTCTGGGCTCAGGTACATAATCGAGATCACATTGGGGATCTGGATTCCTGTAATTTGCTGTTGGTGGTATAATCCCTTTTAGAATCGGCAAAATTGCTGCTACTGCTTCAATTGCACCAGCTGCACCAAGACAATGTCCTACCATAGATTTTGTTGAACTAACAGGTATTCCATAAGCCCTTTCCCCAAAAAATTCTTTTATAGCAATAGTCTCTGCGAGGTCATTTGCCTGTGTACCTGTGCCATGAGCATTGATATATTGAATCTCATCTTTTTTAATTTCTGCTGATTTCATCGCCATTTCAAGTGCTATCAGTATACCCTTCCCCTGAGGATGGGGTGAGGTTACATGATATGCATCACCTGAAATTCCATATCCTAAAATCTCTCCGTAAATCTTTGCTCCTCTTTTTCTCGCATTGGTATATTCCTCCAGAATCAATATAGCTGCCCCTTCGCCAAGTGAAATACCTTTCCGTTCTGCATCAAATGGTCTGCATGGTAATTCATCAATTGTTCTGAGTGAATTAAATCCCGCAAATGTTGTCTCTGACAGAGATTCGCTACCACCTGTAATTACTACATCACAATATCCTTTTTTAATCCATTCAGCAGCAATTCCAATAGCTGTTGAAGATGAAGAGCATGCGGTTGATACGGTCGTCTTTCTTCCTCGAACTTTTGCAATTTCTGAAAGGAGATCTGTAAAACTGTAAGATGCAAACGGGACAAGGAGTCTCGGCCTTCCTCTGCCATTTTTTTTCTTCTGCCTCTTGTACAACTCAGCATTCAGTAATCCACCGGAACCACTACCAATACAAATACCAATACGTTCAGTAGGACAATCAATATGCTCAAATCCACTGTCTTTTACTGCTTCTTCCCATGCAAAAAGTCCAAGCATGTCACAACGTGAAAATCGTGTAGATGGGATATCTATTCCTTTAACTTCAGCAGCGTACTTTCCCCTGTATCCTGAAGTATCGAAAACAGTTACATCTCCGATCCCGCAAATGCCCTTGCTAAGGGCTTCCCAGTAATTGTCAAGCCCTTTACCAATAGCTGTTATTATTCCTATTCCTGTTATAACTGGTCGTCTAAACATAGCATAAAAATTATTAAACCAAAAAATGCGTTTCTTGGGTTAACCCAAGAAACGCATCCACATTTAGTATAAATAGTATAAAAGGTTATTGGGCATCAGATATTACAGATTTAATTTATTTTGTGCGTTTTCTAACTTTAACCCCTTCAGGTACTCGGGTACTGTAAGCCTCATCAGGTATTGATATATTAAACTCTCTCTTCGGGAATGTTATATATATCTTATCACGTGTCCTTTCGGTCATGCTGATCTCTATTGGTATTGCTTTTTCATCAAGCGTTATCTGAAGCTCCTGTAATATACTTGATGGAATGAGCGGTACCAGTTTGACAATGCTCATGTCTTCTGTTGATTGAATAACATTTATGCGATAGCTGTCTTTGAGTTTCTCAAGAGAAAAACCAGCAGGCAATGAGGGAATCATATTCAGATCCCCAATGTCAGCTTCTTTTACATCTTTATAGTAAATTAATACTTTTTCTCCATCAGATACTACCTTCAATCCTTCATTATAATCCCAGGCGAATTTATCAGAGGATGTAAATAAAAATATTCCTTTTGAAATTATCGGCTTATCAAGTAATTCAGAATATTTTTTTTGTATGAATTCAGCTTTAATCGTCTTTATTGATTTTTGTAATTCTATAAGTTTTGTTAGAGTATCAGCAAATGCATTTACTTTTATGTAAAGGAAAAACGAGACTGAAGCAGCAATAATTAATATTATTTTTTTCATGTTCTTATTGTATTCTCTTTTAATGATGACCATTTTCCGCAATTATCTCCCCAACGTGCTATTACTTCTTCACCATCTTTTATCTCGATAACACCACAGTTATTCGGACAGCCGTCACAATAAAAACTGCTACTTATAAGATGATGAGAAAGGACACTGAATCCCTTGAAATGCGTTTTTTTAGGTCTCATTTCAAGTGCCAGTAAAGAAGCACCTATAGCACCCATTAGAGAAAAATATCTCGGAATAACAACTTCTTTTTTCAGCTCGCGTTCGAAAGAAGCCTTTATTCCTGGATTTGCTGCAACTCCCCCCTGAAAGAGAATTGTCTCACGCATTTCCTTGCCACGTGCAAGATTATTAAGATAGTTTCGTACTAAGGCATCACATAGCCCTGCAATAATATCCTCGATATTATGTCCCATCTGTTGTTTATGAATCATGTCTGATTCTGCAAAGACAGTACATCTTCCTGCTATTCTTACAGGTGCTGTAGCATGTAATGCAGTTGCTCCGAATTCATCTATGTCCATACCAAGTCTTGATGCCTGATGCTCCAAAAAAGAACCTGTTCCTGCAGCACATACTGTATTCATGGAGAAATCTACCACAACATTATCCCGGATTATAATTAGCTTTGAGTCCTGTCCACCTATCTCTATAATTGTCTGTACATTCTTGTGGTACTTAATAGCAGAGACCGCATGAGCCGTAATCTCATTTTTTACAATATCAGCACCTACTAAATGTGCAGCAAGACCACGTCCACTTCCAGTAGCTCCCACCCCCAGAATTGTCGGAGAAAATTCTCTGTAAAGATTTGTCAGAGCAGATTGAAGAACCCTTATAGGCTGACCGAGTGTTTTTTGATATGTACCCCAGAGAAGCTCACCTTCTTCACTTAATAATACAAGTTTTGTTGTAACCGAACCCACATCAATTCCCAGATAACCCTGCATACAATCTCTCCTGAATACTTATTTAACCCGAATGACAAAATGGTTGCTTAAAAAACGTGCATTTACTGTCATTCTGAACTTGGTTCAGAATCTCTATTCTTTTCTTCTTTTTTCTTTCAAGAAGATCAACAAATGCCTCGAGCCTCGTCTGTAAATTTGCCTCTGATACATGTTCATCAAATGTCAATGAAAGAATCGGATAATTCAGATCACTGCTTATCCTTTGCAAAATAGTTGAGGCGACAAGTTCTGGCATACAGGTAAATGGCATAATATGGATGACTCCATCAATTTTTTCCTTATAAAATTTCAATGTCTTTCCAACAGTCTCAATGCTTTCTCCACCTGCTGGGTATTTTAAATAGGGATATGCCCATTTGCGTGATAACCTGTTTTGATTGGGTCTGAAGAGTTTAAATCTGAATCGGTCATTCAGCCAGTCACTTAACCACACACCCCTAACAACTTCAATCCCCATCTTTACGAGTCTTCTTTCGACATCCATGTTTGCAAAAGGCTCTATGATAAGGAAAATTTCACCGAGTATGCCTATTTTCAGTGGCTTACATTTTCTATTAATTCGCACGCCTTTCATTATTGATTTTACTCGATTTAGAGCTCTCCAGAGGTTTAGATATCCTGTTGATTCTTCAATAATCTTTATGCATTCCCTGTAAGCCCTATCAGCCTCACCATGATTTATCTCTCTTGGCTTTATTCTGAAATAGAGTGCTTCTGCCTTATCTAATGCAGCCATGCGCATTAATATAAGATAAAATACGAGATAGCCATCCCGTTTTGTATTTATTGTACTGATACTGCGGATAGTATTTATCATATCTGCAAGACTGTCAGGGTTATCTGTACGAATCATTTTGAATTTATATCCAAGCCGTTTGAGTATCTGCTCCTGTATGACGCTGTAATAACCAAATCTGCATGGACCATAACCACCTGGCATCAGTATAGAATCTACCCCCTGGTCGAGTGCCTCGATCATATTTCCCAGATTAATCTTGAAAGGTAAACATGCATATTCAGGGGCATATCTTACCCCAAGGTTTAGTGTCTTGATTGTAGGTCTCGGTGGCGGATGCATATCAACACCATGTTCTCTCAGAACACTGGTATAAGCATTCGCCAGAAGCCCCATATGTGGAACGGTGATTTTCATCCTGTTATTATTTCTCTATGATGTCTTTCTATCATATCCACAAATGCCTCTATTCTGGTCTGAAGTCCAACATCAGATGTATGTTCATCAAGAATTAAATTCATATAAGGTTTACCCTTGTGAGAAAGGGCATGTTCTGCAAGTTCAGCAATAAAAGAATCAGGTCCACACCCTGCATTCGAAAGAAGTATAACACCATTAATTATATCATCATCTAACATCCTTCTTACAGATGAAATAACCTCTTTCCCCATGCTCCAATAAATCCATTTAGGAAGCATATTCATAGTCTCGCTAATATAATAATCTTCAGGGTTATGATAGACGACGTTAACTCCCATCTTCTGTAAATATCTGATAATACCCTTGTTAAGGCACTGGTCAAAAATTAGATATGGCCTTCCTGCTATGCCGACTGTAATATTACATGAGTCATCTTTGTTAGAGAATGTTATGTATTCAGGAAGGGGTTCATCGAAATTAAAATTATTTGGAAGAAAAAATCTTCTTCTGAATTGTAATGCATTCCAGACTTCTTGTAAAAATA
>FWPV01011328.1_pt1 | contig 14234 bp, 13 predicted proteins | sample 2228371 | NCBI WGS metagenome assembly FWPV01 (sample SAMEA103939776, study PRJEB20133) | metagenome
CCGCCTGGGAGCGGCGCTGGGCCGGGTCACCCGTGAAATTTCGGCCGACACTGGACGCGCGGCTCTGCGGCTCGACTTCGGGGCTCTGCCAGGCGCCGCCGACCCCGGTGGGGTCGGCGGCGCCGTCTGCGAGGAATCTGCCACCCAGGAGGTGGTCGACCTGCTAGTGGTGTGCACCGGCACTCGACCCGCGCTTTCTTTCCTTGAGCCGGGCCAGGTGGCTACCGGGACCGGCATCCTGGTGGACGACGAGATGCGCTCCAGTATTCCCACTCTGTACGCTGCCGGTGATGTGGCTCAAGGCAGGAATCTACTTTCGGGGCGCCAGGAGATCATAGGGTTGTGGAGTAGCGCCCGGTATCAAGGACGGGCCGCGGGGAGAAGCCTGGCCAGCGCCCCCATGCCTTATCGGGGCGGAGTGCCCCACAACATCACTCACGTGGGGCAACTGCTGTTTGCGGCTGTGGGCTGTGTGGACGACTATGATGATATCGACATCATCAGCAGGGACGGCACCTATGAGTTTCGGGTCTGGAAAGAAGGACGGCTGGTCGGGGCCAATCTGCTCGGCCGGTGTCTTTGCGCAGGAGTAGTGAAGCAGGCCTTGCAGAGAGCAGGGACCGGAGCCGCAGCTGAGAGGGAGGCGACGTGGATAAGCTTCAGCGGATGATAAGAGGCAAGATCCCGGGGGAGACCACGGGCATCGAGGTGCGTAAGTCCATCTGCACCATCTGCGACCCGCAGACGCAGTGCGGCCTGGACTGCTACGTCAAGGACGGACGTATCATCAAGGTCGAGGGTTCACGCGAGAATCCCCACAGCGAGGGCACCCTCTGCGCCAAAGGCGCGGCTCAGCGACAGTGGGTCTATCACGAGGAACGTCTGCGCACTCCGCTCAAACGAGTAGGCCCGCGCGGCACGGGGGAGTTCGTGCCCATCAGTTGGAACGAGGCTTTCGACATCGTGGTCGAGAACCTCGAGCGCCTTAAGACCGAGAGCGGCCCGGAATCCGTGGTCTTCTACTGCGGATACCCCAAGCAGATGCGGCCTTTCGTACAACGTCTCGCCTTCCTCTTCGGTTCTCCCAACTACTGCACCGAATCGAGCACCTGTTTCACCGCTATGGCCCTGGCCTGGCGACTGGTATACGGACAGATGGCCGGGCCCGACCTCGCTCACACTAAGCTTCTCCTGGTCTGGACCGGCAACCCCCTGTGGTCGGGCACCCCCAATGCGCGGCGACTCATGGACGCCATAGAGCGGGGAGTGAAGTTCATCGTGGTGGATCCTCGCAAGTCCCCTATCGCAGCTTTGGCCGACCTTCATCTCCAACTCCGCCCGGGGACTGATGGAGCCCTGGCCCTGGCCATGGCTAACGTGATCATCCAGGAGGGACTCTACGACCGGGAATTCGTGGCGGAATGGACCCGCGGGTTCGACGAGTACCGCGCTTATGTGGCGAGCTTCTCCCCTGAGCGGGCAGAGGAGATCACCGGAGTACCCGCCGAGCTCATCCGTCAAGCCGCTGTCATGTACGCCACTACCAAGCCGGCGGCTATGATGCCGAGCTCCACCCCGCTGGTGCACCACACGAACGGCGTCCAGAACCAACGGGCAGCCGCCATGCTGGTGGGCCTTACCGGCAATTTCGATGTGCCCGGGGGCAATGTCTCCCAACCGCTGGCCTGGCTCGAGGTACCGGGCGGAGGGTTCCCGGCACGCGACCATGCCTTCAAGATGCCCCGCAGGTGGAGCGATATGCCTCTGCGGGTAGGAGCAGAGCGTTTCCCCGTATGGACCGAGATGATCGACCAGGGCCAAGCCATGGACCTGGTCCGGCATATCACCACCGGCGACCCCTATCCGCTGCGAGGCTTCGTGGGCTTCGGGTTGAACTACAGGATGTTCCCGGGGTCGCCCCGTTTCCTGGCGGCCCTCAACCAGCTCGACTTCATCTGTCTCACCGACCTTTTCGCCACCGACACCACCAAACATGCGGACATCGTCCTTCCCGCCTGCAGCTCGGTGGAGCGGAGCGAGGTGCGCGCTTATCCGCAGAAGTACGTGATCGCCACCCAACCGGTCATCGCTCCTCTGGGGCAGTCGCGCTCGGATACTGACATCATCTTTGGTCTGGCTAAGAAATTGGGCCTTCCCTACCAAGATTACGACGGGGTCTCGGCGAACGGCGGCACCCCGCCCCCGGAGCTGGGCGGCTTCTTACCGGATGGAACCCCGGACTTCAGCGAGGCGTTCGAGGCAGCTATGGACTGGATCTTGGAACCGAGCGGTATGACTATGGCCGAGCTCAAGAAGCACCCCGCAGGCATGCCGGTCCCCAACCCTCTCCCCATCACCTACAAGAAATACGAAAAGAACGGCTTCCCCACCCCCAGCGGCAAGATGGAGTTCGTCTCCAGCGTCGCCGAGAAATACGCCGACCGTGAAGGGATCGCCGGCCTCCCCGTCTACCACGAGCCGCGCCTCAGCCCGCTTTCTGCTCCGGAGACAGCCGCTCACTACCCCTTGATTCTGGGCACCGGTACCCGGCTTCCCATGTTCATCCACTCTCGGATGTTCCGAGTGCCCTGGACTCGGAGCCTGCGCCGTGAGGCCATGGTCGACCTCAATCCGGGAGACGCGGCGAAGTATGGCATCGCCCAGGGCGACCTAGTCGAGTTGTCCACGCCCGAAGGCTCCATCCGAGTGCGGGCCAACGTGACTCACCTGGCCGCACCAGGCGTCGCACACATGTACCACGATTATCCCGAGGCCGATGTCAACTCTCTCCTATCCCCGGACTACCTGGATCCCATCTCCGGTTTCCCCGGTTTCAAGGCTTCGCTCTGTGCGGTCAGAAAGGTGAGCGAAGCGGCCCCCGATCCCGACCTTCCGCAGGAGGTGGCCCGATGAGCCATGCCTTCTACCTCGACCTCGACCGCTGCACCGGCTGCTACGCCTGCGCCGTGGCCTGCATGGACCAGAACGACCTCGAAGTGAGCGGCCCCGAGCCGACCGCCTGGCGCCAGGTCTTCGCCATCGAGGCGACCACAGGCTCTGAAGTCCGCATCCGCTATGTCTCGCTGGCCTGCATGCACTGCGAAGACGCCCCTTGTCTCATGGCCTGTCCCACGGGGGCCATCTCTCGCGACGGGGTGACGCGCGCAGTCACAGTGAACGCCGACCTCTGTATCGGCTGTCACAGCTGTTCGATCGCCTGCCCCTTCGGCGTCCCGCGGTTCGGTAAGGACGGTCGCATGCAGAAATGCGACCTTTGTGCCGCTCGGCTGGAGGCCGGTCTGGAGCCGGCCTGCGTGCGGGCTTGCCCGACGAGAGCGCTCAAGCAAGGGGACCCGAACCTCCTCACCTGGGAGGCCGAGAAGAAGGCGGCGGCCAGGCTAGTCGCCGGAACGTAGGGCCAGCCTGATCCGCTCCGCGTTCCACAGCGCCCGCAGGTTTCGGCCCAGGACGGGGGTGTAGTCCTCCAGATCGAGCGCCTGCAACTTGGCACGAAGGTTCGGCGGCAGTTCCGCGGCCGGGCGATCTTGGAGGATCCACTGCGTCTCTTCGCCATCAAACTCGGCCACCACCTTGGGGATTCGCAGGAAGAAGCGGTCGGCCGGACACAGCTCCTGGCAACGCATGCATCCGACGAGGGCGTTGTGGGCCGTGGGGTCCAACCAATCCGGCCATTCGCCTTCCTGCTCGTTGAGGTAAGTGAGACAGCGTGTAGCCTGTATGACCGTCCCATCGTAGGGGATGCATCCGGTCGGGCACACATGGTGACAGTTGCGACAGGGCGGACAGGAACTGAGTCGCCAGCTCCCCTGGAAAACCTCCTCTTCGGGGGGAAGCGGGGCATCGGTAGAGTAGGCATCCAGGCGGACAAGAGAGCCTAGATTCGGGACATAAGCCACGTTGTTGCGGCCGTAGCGGGCAAGACCGGTGCGCACCGCGAGCAGCTTGACCGGTGCGGCCACCCTGGCCACGTTGTAGCCGGCGGGCTCCAATACCGAGCGGAGCAGCCTGAGCGTCTCCTGGCGGATGGGGGTCGAGATGTAGGTGGGAGGGATGACAGCTTCAAACGGCCCCTCCTCGAAGCGGAACCTGACCTTGACCGCCGGCGAGCTTGCCGCTACGACGAGAAGACTGCGGACTTCCTTGACCTCCTCGGGAGGGACGAACTGAAAGCTTGGTCCGTACGTGTCGAGGAGTTCTCGACTCACCGCCCCCTCGGCCACCAGCTCCGCAAGCATGCCCTCAAGCTCAACCAGCAGCGCCGGGGAGGCTACCCGGAAGAACAGGCCCGCCGCAGAGAGCGCCTCGGCAAGGCGCGCCTTCAACCCACTGTCCCCCAACCCTACTGCCTTCACATCTGCCCCTCGGCGATGCCGCGAGAAAGTCGGTCGTCAGCAGGCACCGTGGAGATGTTGAGGGCTATGATCCCGTCGGGGGCCGGATGCTCCCGACACAGCCGGAAAAAGTCTGCGGTCGCCAGATAGAAAGGCACATGGGGTTGCTGATCGCACACCTCGGTGGCCATGCTGCCAATGCCGGCAAAAAAGACCAGACCGCTCAACGCACCCCGACGCAAAGAACAGCTCGTTCTCTCAGCGGCCTGCATCCTTAGTCTCGCCCGATTCTCTGGTCTGGTCCAATCTGCTCAAACCGTTTATTTTCCCGGTGCGCGTAGACACACGCGTCCGCCCATTATACGAGAGTGGGTATATGATGGGTTGAACGCCCCGACGGGCCCCCACTGGGCAAGCGCTCCCTGGGCGACCACCCCTGAGGGGAGACAACCGAAGACCGACCCTACGACCGTCCCTACCATCATGTCATGAGAGGAAAGGTGTGGCATGGAACAACCGTCAAGCCCCTACCCAGCCGGCAGTCCCCCCTATCCGATTCCCGCTCCCTATCCGCTCACCTTCTCCGTCGACTACCCTGACCGGCCTCTCGACCGGTTGAGCACAGGACTCCGTTTCCTTTGGATCATCCCTATCGGGGTCATCGCTTCGCTTTTGGCCTCGGGTACGATCTCCATCGAAAGCCAGAACTACTCCTGGTCCTGGGCGGCCGGTGGCATCTTGTTCTTCCCGGTGCTCCTGATGCTTCTCTTCCGCAAGAAATACCCCCGTTGGTGGTTCGACTGGAACCTGGAGCTGTCGCGGTTCTTGGCCCGCGTCGGCGCCTATGCTCTCCTTTTGCGTGACGAATACCCCTCCACCGACGAAGAGCAGGCGGTCCATCTGGATTTCGCGTACCCCGACGCTTCTCAGCTAAGCCGGGGGCTGCCTCTGGTCAAGTGGCTGCTGGCCGTACCTCACTGGATCGTGCTCTGGTTCTTGTGGATCGGGGCCGTTGTCTGCGTAGTCATCGCTTGGTTTGCCATCCTTTTCGCCGGGCGCTACCCACGGAGTCTGTTCGACTACGTGGTCGGCGTGGTGCGTTGGACGCTGAGGGTGGAGGCCTACGCCTTCTTGCTCATCACCGACCGTTACCCGCCCTTCAGCCTGGAATAGGAGCGAGCCCCGCGGGGCTGGCCCCCGGGCTACTCTGACCCGGGCGCCAGCCCCGCTTCGCGTACGCGGTCGGCAAGGTCACAGGCTTCCTTGTACAGCCCGCTTCCCACCTGGATGACATCCCCGAGCTCAAGGTGCAGGTCTTCGCCGCTGCTGTAGCGCGGCCACTCCACCGCCCCATCCCCGTTGGGGTCTCCCGTGGTCGCGAACCGCGTCCAATAGCCCATGAGAGTCTCGGATAGCTGCCGGTCTACCTCTTGGATCTGGCCCAGAGCTGAGAACATGTCCAGATTACCGAAGACATATGGGATCTCGACTCCGTGGAAAGCGCCCAAAGGATTGCCGAAAGGAACCCGGGTGAACTGGTAGAGATACGCAGGCGCCGACTCGCTCATGACCCTGGCGGCAAAGCGAGCTGTGGAGGCGAAGCCCACCTCGGTCAGCATCCGGCTGAAGGCGGGGACTATGTCAGCCGACGTCTGCACTGGATAAAGTGACTGCGCTTCTGACGCCAGCGGGCCGAAAATCTCGGCAAGTTGACGTCGGAACTCCTCGGGCGAAGCGGTCAACCCGCTGAGGAAAGCATTACCTTCATCAGCGTTAGAGCCGATGAGGAGAGGGACGGGCCGTTGTTCTGCCTGAAGCCACAGTCTGGTAGGCAGGTCGGGCAGGACGTAGCCATCGGCGACCGGTTTCCAAACCAGCCCGCCCTCCATGAGGTCCTCGCCGGGCATGGCTGCCAGGAGGTCTGCCGGACTCTTCGCCCGCAGCTCTCGAAGCACATCGCCCGTCGAAGATATGCCCAGTCGTTCGGCGAACTTCGTCCCTGCCTCTTCCGCCTCGGCCAGAGTAGCGGCGGTCGAGACCCCAAAGCCCGCATCGAGCAGTATGCCGCTCTGCACTATGGCCCTTTGGAACAAGCCATGAGCGAGCGGGCTCACCAGCAGGTCGAGGATGCTGATGGCGCCAGCGGATTCCCCGAAAACGGTGACCCTTTCCGGATCGCCCCCGAAAGCGGCGATGTTACGTTTGACCCACTGGAGCGCCGCGACCTGGTCAAGCAGACCGTAGTTTCCCGAGGTCCTCTGGGGAGACTCGGCCGTAAGGGCGGGATGGGCCAGAAAGCCGAAGGGGCCCAGGCGATAGTTGATGGTCACCAGGACCACACCCTTGCTAGCCAAATTGGCCCCGGAATACACGGCCATGGAGCCCGATCCAGTGACGAAGCTTCCGCCATGGATCCATACCATCACCGGGAGACGGTCGGCCTTGCTCTTGGCGGGAGTCCACACGTTGAGATACAAGCAGTCCTCCGCGGTGGCCCCGACGTCAAGGTAGAAGACCTCACCCGAACTCGGCTGCGGACAAGAGGGCCCGAACTGGGTGCACTCCCTGACCTTCTTCCAGGGAGTCACCGGTTGCGGAGGCTTCCAGCGCAGCTCCCCTACCGGGGGCGCCGCATAGGGGATGCCTTTGAAGGCGTGCAGCTCCCCTTCCTGCACGCCTTTGATAGGCCCGCTGTCGAGCTGGACCTGGTCCGAGAACCCGCCGCCGGAGCATCCCCCCGCAAGCCCGGCGACCAACACCAGGCCCAGAGCAGCAAGCAAGAGAATGGCAGCCGCGAGACACGACCGGCGAAAGACCAGTGCCCAGAGACGCCGCCGAAGCACAGACGTCCCCGCCGTCCCGCGTCGAGCCCGCTCAACGCGCTCCCCCGGTTCGCCCTCACGCCCCACGGCACCCCCTTCCCGCTAACCCTCCAATTCCGTCACTTCCAGACTATCGCTGATCTCGATACAGCCGCACACGCTCATGGCCGCCGGGCAACGCTTGAGATACTCGGCGAAGACCTCCCGGGCCTCTGCCGTCTTGCCCGCCGGCACCTTCAACTGGTAATCGACCCGGATACGCGTGATGCGGAGAACGCCAGCGACCTCTTCGATGTCGCCCTCTACCTGGGCCCGGAAACGGTCGCTGTGAGTGGGTATCTTCTTAGTGGCCAACGCCGTGGCCAACGTACCCATCATTCAGCCGCCCACCGCTCCCACGATGTGATCGAGGGTAGCAGCGTGTTCCACGTCGGGCTCGACCTTGTAGAACCTCTTGATACCCCCGTGCACACCGTAGTAGATGGGCTCGGAGAAGCCCTCGATGATGGCCTTGCGGGTGGGCCCGTGTTCTCTGACGATGGTGATCCTTGAAGTGTGGACCACTCCCATGGCTATAGATCAGTCGAGTATCCGGTCCGGGTAGCCCTGCATGAGCTCCTGGTTCGAAGCGGGCCGTACATCCACCACCTCGATGTCGAAGTGGAGACGCTTGCCAGCCAGGGGATGATTGGCGTCGACCGTGACCGACTCCTCGCCGACCTCGACCACCACCATGTAGACCTCACCGCTAGGAGTCTCTGCAGTCAGTTGCAGACCCGGCTCCAGCGGCATCCCTTCGGGGAACTCGCCGCGAGGGATGTCAAAGACGGCCTCGGGGTTGAATTCGCCGTAAGCATCAGCCGGCTCGACAACGACGGTGGAAGTGTCGCCCGTGGACATGCCTTCGACCGCTCTTTCCAGCCCGGAGATGAGATTGTCATAACCGTGGAGATAGACCAGGGGGTCACAGCCGGTGTTAGTGTCGATGATATTGCCGTCGTCGTCTCGCAGGGTGTAGGTTAGCGAGACTACTGCGCCGCGTGTGGCTTGCATAGGGAACTTCCCTTCTCTTGGGGTCCGCAGACCGCTCCGTTGGAGGACAAAAGCTTACTACACTTCGGGCTCCTTCATCGGCTTCTCGGAGACCTCTGCCCCCAGATGCTGCTCCCACCAGCGCTGATGGCGCTCTCGCGCCAGCCACTCCGGGACGCGCCCGGTCACCATGCCTTTCAGATAGTGCCGACCGTGCCGGGTGATGAACACATGGGCCAGATGGCCGAGAAAGAGAGCGCACGCTACCACAGCGAGGAAACCGTGCAACCACAACGCCCGCGTCACCAACCAAGCCGGGAGACTGGCCTTATGCATTAGTATGCCACCGGTGGCGGCGAAGCCTACTGCCATGGCCGTCACCAGCACCACATTGAGTTTCTGCCCTGCATTGAAGCGGCCTTGCGCCGGCATCGGCTTGCCCCGCAGCGAGTACCCCCGCAGGGCAAGAAGAAGCCACCTCCTATCCTCCCCAGTCCATAGGTCGACTTCCCGCAGGTTCTGACGCAGCCGGTGCCGGTCCATGACCAGCATCACCAGCAAAGGCAACAGGACCATGGCCAGGCCCACGAAGGCATGGTAACGAGAGACGGTCTGCCGAGCCCCACCCATCCACTCGCGGGTGGCAGGAGCCCACATGAGCACACCGCTGAGGAAAGCCCCCAGGAAGAAAAGGGCGTAGAGCCAGTGGGCGAGCCGCTCGGCTAGGTGAAAGCGAAGCAGGAAACCCGACCCTGGCCGCGCGTCGCTCGGAGCCGTCCTTGCTGTCTCGGGGGACGTACAAGCCCCTGCCCTTGCGCCGGCCGCCTGGGCCGTTGTTCCGTTCTCTTCCGGGTGACGGTCAGATGCTGGCATCAGCCGGGTAACCTCGCTGCTCCCAGTAGCCCTGGTAACCCTCGGGGCCGGCGGCGATAGCTTCCACCCGCACCACCCATTTGACGTTCTTGTAGGCGTAACTCCCCGGGAGGACCAGTCTGAGCGGCCGGCCCATCTTCTCGGGAAGAGGCTCGCCGAAGAGCTCATACGCAAGCAGAGTGTCAGGCCGAGAGGCCTCCTCCCGGGTCAAAGAGTCGGTATAGATGCCGTCGCTCGAATAGAAGACCAGATGGGTAGCTCGCGGATCGATCTCGGCCCTGCGCATGAGCTCCCCCACCGGAACGCCCGTCCACTCCACATCTTTGACTCCCCAGCCCTCCACACAGTAGAAATCGCGAGTGAACCGGCTGCGTGGCAAGGCCTTGACCTCTGCGAAGGTCAGCTCCAGAGGTCTGGCCACCAGGCCGTCCACGACCAGCCGCCAGGAACTCTCTACGAAGGCCGCTCCCGGACCGACCGTGTTGATCCGAAAAGCGTTGACACCAGCGGACCGGTCGTCGCCCCCGCCTATCCGCCCGAGTGTGTCTTTGCCCGCGAAGAGAGCCACCAGGCCAGCCACCACCAGGCCGATGAAGGCGCGCCTTCCGATGGGTTTCTCGGCCGGTTCAGTCATCTCTCGCCTTCGGCCTTGCTCTTTTCGCCCCACTTACTCGCTCTTGCCCGTGGATATACCTTCCCGCAATATGGGAAATGAAACTCCGGAGGCGCTCAGCCGTTCCCGGGAGACAGACGATGACGAGGGATAGGCACCACGATGGATAGGCGGCAGTTCTTGACCTTCTCGGCCCGGTGGCTGCTAGCCGCCGGAGTAGCGGGCCTAGCGTCGTCGCTCTCGGGATGCGCTCGCCTTCTGCGCTGGTCGGAATCCCAGACCCGCACCGGGTCCTTCGGGAGGACCGCGACGACCACCACCCTCGTCGTCACCGGACCCGAGGCCACTACGCCCGACCGAACCCTGCCACCCTCATCAAGCCCAGCCACTCCCCAACCGCTTCCCCCGACTACTTCCACCACCGGCACGGTCTCCTCCCCCTTCCCTGATCTTGCAGTCATCCGGGGAGAGGCCCCCGACCGTAACGTGCGGGCAGCCCTGGCGGCGCTCGGAGGCATGGAGCGTTTCGTCAAGCCGGGAGCCAAGGTGGTCGTCAAGCCTAACGTACTCACCGGCAGACCGCCTGAATATGCAGTGACTACCAACCCCCTGGTGGTAGCTACCATCGTCACCATGTGTTTCGAGGCGGGGGCCGACCGGGTCACAGTGCTGGACTACCCCACCTCTAGTCCCCGCGCAGCTTTCAAGGAGTCGGGCATAGCCCGGGCGGTCGAACAGGCAGGGGGTGTCGTGAAATATCTCAGCAATCGCAACTTCGAACGGGTGGAGATACCCGGGGGCGTCGCCATCGATTCCTGGCCTCTGGTGACTGACGTGCTCGAGGCCGATGCCTTCATCAACGTGCCCATCGGGAAGACCCACGGCCTCACCGGACTCACTCTGGCGATGAAGAACCTCATGGGCATCATGGGCGACCCTCGCGGCCGCATACACACCGATTACCCGGTGAAAATCACCGACGTCAACACCCGGGTGGTTCAGCATCTGGTGATCTTGGACGCCTATCGGGTCCTCGTGCGTAACGGCCCCACTGGGGGCAATCTGGAAGACGTGGCCATGCCTAAGACGGTGGTCGCCGGGACAAGCCCCGTGGCTGTCGATGCCTACGGCTGCACTATCATGGGCTGGCAGCCCGACCAGCTGCCGAGCCTGGTAGAGGCAGCAAAGCGTGGACTGGGCACCCTCGACCTAGCGAAGTACGTGATCTTCGAGGGCACGGCCTGATGCCTGAGCGGACAACCAACGCGCACCGAAGCCTGCACCGGCGACATGGCGGGCAGAATCCGTCCCGCCCTGGCAGACGGGGGGGTCTGCACCGATATAGACGGGTTTTCCAGACCTTCTTCTTGGTCGCGTTCTTCGCTCTGCTCACCCTCACCTTCTGGCCGCTCGGAAGCCTCTTCTTGGGAGGCTTCTTGCTGGCAGACCCCCTGTTGGCCCTCACCTCGATCGCCAACGGGGTCTTCAAATGGGAACTGCTCCTTGCCGCACCCGTGCTTCTCAGCCCGCTGTTCCTGGGACGTGCGTTCTGCGGCTATGTCTGCCCGACCGGCTTCCTCATCGAGCTGTTCGGCCCGCGCAAGGAGCGTCAGGTCGGGCCCAGGGTCCGAGCGGTTCTCCGCAAGACCCCCCTTTTCGGTCTGGTGGTGGTGCTCTTCTTGCTCGCTTTCGGCAGCGCGGTCTACCTGGTCTTCGACCCTCTGTCGCTCCTTACCCGCTCTGCCACTACCTTGGTCTATCCGGCGGTGGATCGCGTCCTTCGCCTCGTAGGTGACCTCGCCTACCTCCTGCCTCCCCTGCGGGGGACGGTCGATGCGGCGACCGAGACGCTGACCGGCCGCCTAGTCTTCCCCAACGGTCTCACCTACAAACTGCAGCTCGTCATCTTCGCCATGTTCGTCATCATCTTGGCCATCTCGTGGATCGAGCGACGCCTGTGGTGTCGGCACCTCTGCCCCTTAGGCGCGCTTCTGGGTCTGGTCGGTCGCAAAGCCATCTACGGCCGAGTGGTCGACCAACGTCTCTGCCAGAGCTGTGAGGCCTGCACCAGCGTCTGTTCCATGGACGCCATACGGGATGGAGGCACTGCCACCGATTGCTCGCGGTGCCAAGCGGGTTTGGAATGTGCTGACGCCTGTCCCCATGGCGCCATCCGGTGGGGACGGCGACCCCGCAAGCAACACCTCTACGACCCGAGTCGACGGGCGCTCCTCAAAGCGGGAGGACTGGCCTTTGTGGGAAGTTTCTTCCTCTTCACCGGGCTGGGCCGTATCCAACGCGACGTCTTCCTGATTCGACCGCCCGGATCGCGGAACGAGCTTGACTTCATGGCCACTTGTGCCCGCTGCGGCCAGTGTATGAAGGTATGTCCCACCAACGTCATCCAGCCGGCCGTGCTGGATGCCGGGTGGGAAGGGTTCTTCACCCCGCAGATGGACTATCGGCGGGGTTACTGTGACTGGAGCTGCAACGAGTGCGGCAAGGTGTGCCCGACCGAGGCCATCCGTCCGCTCAGCCTCGTCGAGAAGCGCCGCAAGGTGATCGGCCGCGCGTACATCGATCACAACACCTGCATACCTTGGTCCGAGGGACGCGACTGTCTGGTGTGTCAGGAGCTTTGTCCCGTGCCCGAGAAAGCCATCGTCCTTGTCTCGGCGGGACAGGGTGAGGGCCAAGGGCAGGGCCAGGGCAGAGAAAGCAGTCGAGCCGGATTACGACTGCCCCGCGTCGTACCCGAACGCTGCATCGGCTGCGGTGTGTGCGAATTCAATTGTCCCGTGCCGAACGAGGCAGCCATCCGCGTGCGCGCGGTGGAGCAGACCGGCTTCCTCTCCAAGTGACGCGGGCGTGATGGACGCGCCGCGGATCGCCCGCGGCCTGACCAGGCGCGGGCGCCGGGGTCGGGCGTATACTCAAAGAGGTCTAACGCGCAACCGGACCCGAGGGTCTGTCGGGGGGAATGGGGGAAGACCGATGAGAGCTCTCAACACCTCGGCCTTGTTATCCATCTTGTCTTCCACCTTGTTTTTCAGAAAGGGCACTGTAGGGACGAACAGGGCGAGGGTGTCGAGTTTCGACTTGTCACCGGTGACCGTCACATTCGTGGCTCTGCTCGCCAGTTTCCTCTTCATCATCTTACTCGTCCCGGTCGCTCGAGCTGATGACACTTCCGTAGGCGGAGAAGCAGGTAACCTCCACCCCCTTGAAAGCACCACAGTCCGGCTGGAAGCGGAGACGGTGCAGGCTATCCTCTACCGTCGTTTCGCCGAATTCAAAGTGGACTTCCTGTTCGTGAACACGGGAGAACCCGAGCAGCTGCAGTTGGGCTTTCCCTACTACCTGCTCGGCCCTGAGGACAACGGCACTCCTCCGCTGGCTTTTCGTGCCTGGCAGGACGACCGTCCGCTGCCCGTACGCCTCGGCACCGGGCACTATGAGGGAGAGGAAGTCGGTTACTTCCTGCATGACGCTCTCTTCCCCTCCGGGAAGACGCTGATCACGGTCTACTACCTGAGCCAGCCGACCTGGTCGTCGGGTGACCGTTTTCCCGAGACCGCCCCGGCGGAGCTCAAACGCAAAGGCTTCAGCTTCCTTGCTGGCCGTTATGACTACTGGTTGCACACAGGAGCGGGCTGGGCGGGCACTATCGGGAAGGCAGTCGTGCGCTTCTGTCTAGCCGACGACTTCGACTCTTTCGGGCTGCAGGTCAAAGCGGATTCCCCCCTGGTGGAGGGAGGTTGGCCCTGGACCACCAAGCCCGAGACCTACACGAATCCTGACCCGCGCACTTTCCTGTGGGAGTTCGCCGACCTCGAACCCACCAGAGACGACAACATCATGCTTGCCTTCACCGCTCCTTTCCCGGCGGAACCAGAGGCAGAGCTGATGCCTCCCATTTTGGGTGCGGTGCTCGTCCCCGACAGAAGCTCCTCCGGTCCGAGGGAGGATGAGAACTTCCCGTTGTGGGCTTTGGCGGATGACTCGGCAGCGAGCGCCTGGAAATGCACCCCCACCCCTGGGCCGGCTTGGGCCAGACTGCGCATCGGGGGCAACCACGAAATACGCGAACTCCGCATCTTGCCCGGCCTCAATCAGACCCTCTCCTCTTTCACCGAGCACGGCCGTCCCAAGACCATCAAAGTAGACCTCTCGGACGGCACTGCCGCCACCTTCAGCCTGGAAGACGAGGCCTCCGTGCAGGCCTTCCCCCTAGAGGCCACGGCCGATTGGATCCGTCTCCAAGTCCTTGATTACTATCCCGGCACCGAGAGCGAAGACGTTTTCATATCCTGGGTGGGTCTGGGCACCCAGCCTGCACCCCAGTTCGCGCCTTTCACACAACTTATTGCGGAAGAGTCCGGACCCACCACTCAGACCACCGTGTTAGAATCGACCACGCTGCCCTCGAGCTCCGGGTCCCCAGGCGGAAGTGTGCCCAGCGTGGCTCCGAGCACCCCTGGTGAGGAAGCGGGTGACAAGGGCGAGGGCGTCAACTGGTCATTGTGGCCCGTGGTTTCCTTC
>FWPV01011329.1_pt1 | contig 14234 bp, 13 predicted proteins | sample 2228371 | NCBI WGS metagenome assembly FWPV01 (sample SAMEA103939776, study PRJEB20133) | metagenome
AAATTCCATTTTGCAGAAAAAGGCACTTTTTAAGGGATGACTAATTAAATCCGGATTTGTCAAAAGGATTTGAAAAATTCTATGGACAAGCATGTTGACATGCGGGCTGTATCAGGATTAACCCCGACTTAGATTTTGTAAGGATTTCTTATAAACGATTAATTCACGAAATCATTACAAAATCTAAGTCGCTAAGTAGTAGAAAAAAGTCTTTAGACTTTTTTGGGTTAAACCCATACTGCGTATTAGAAATGCCTAATCAAAGAATATTTGTAATCCGCGGGAATAGAAGAACATGCAGATGACGAATTCGTGCAAGAATGACTCAGGATTTAAAGAAAAGATAAGCGATAAAAATAGCTGCGATTATGCCTGCTATGTCGGCAATAAGGCCGCCAACGACTGTATAGCGTGTTTTGCTGATATTGACAGCTCCGTAATAAACAGCGATTGTATAAAAAGTAGTTTCGGTAGATCCCTGGAAAATGCAGGCTAGAAATCCGGGAAACGAATCAGCGCCGTATGTATTCATCACTTCAACCATAAGGCCTCTTGCTCCGCTTCCGCTTAATGGTTTCATAAAAGCTACAGGAAGAGCTTTTACAAAATCTGTATTTATGTTGAATAAAACAAAGAAATGCTCAATACTTTTCAGTAAAAAGTCCATGGCTCCCGAAGCTCTGAAAACTGCTACAGCGAATAGCATAGCTACGAGATAGGGAATTATTTTTACTGCAATTTCGAATCCTTCTCTGGCTCCTTCAATGAATTGTTCATACAGGTTAATTTTTTTTCTGATTCCTAAATAAATGAACAGGATTATAATAAAAAAGAGAAGAAAGTTACCTGCGATGGAAGAGAAAACAGCTACTTTAGGTTGAGGAAGGATATGTAAATACCAGATCAGTCCTGAAATTAATACTGTCGTGCCAACTAAGTAGGCAAGTAATACCGGATGATACAGTTTAATTTTCTGTACAATTGAAATATATATAAGACCTGCCAGTGTTGAAATGTATGTAGCAATCAGAAGTGGTATAAAAATGTCAGTAGGATTCTGCGCATGGCATGCTGCTCTAAAGGCCATAATACTAACAGGAATAATTGTAAGGCCTGATGTATTTAATACAATAAACATTATCATGGAATCAGATGCCTTTTCCTTATCCCTATTGAGTTCCTGCAATTCTTTCATTGCTTTAAGGCCAAGTGGAGTTGCTGCATTATCCAGACCAATCATATTGGCACTGAGATTCATAAGTATAGAGCCCATTACCGGGTGATTTTCAGGCAACTGAGGAAATAACCTGTTAAAAAATGGATTTACAAGCTTTGCCATGGTATTAACAGCTCCTCCTTTTTCGCCAATTTTCATAATACCAAGCCAGAGAGTCATTACACCAATAAGATAAATAGATATTCTGACACTGGTTTCAGTTGACTGAAACATACTGTTCACAATACTCTGAAAAACATCTCTGTCGGCAATGTCAAAGACGATATTGAAATGCTGTAATAAGAAATCGCGAAAATAAAAACCCGCGATGCGTAAAAGAGCAACAATAAAACCGATAATCAGAAAGCCAATCCATATATAATTTAAAACCATGTATTATTAGATTAGATTAAATGTCATCATCAATTAAAACAAAATCAATTTGTTTTCTGGTAAGATTGGTTTTAACAACTTCAATTTTTACCTTATCTCCAATTTGATACTTCTTTCCTGTTCGTCTTCCTTTTATACAATAATTATCCTCATCATATTCATAAAAATCGCCTTTAAGTCCTCTGATTGAAATCATTCCTTCGCATTTGTTTTCAATAATTTCGACATATATACCCCATTCAGTGATGCCTGAGATTATTCCGTCATATTGTAATCCGACTTTATCCTGCATAAATTCAACCTGTTTGTATTTTATGGAAGCTCGTTCGGCTTCCATGGCAAGTATTTCCATTTTTGTAGCATGACGGCACTTTTTTTCATATTCTTTTTTACTTTTTGATGAAGCGCCATGGAGGTAATCATCAAGCAGGCGGTGTACCATCATATCGGGATAACGGCGGATAGGGGATGTAAAATGAGTATAGTAATCAAAATTAAGTCCGTAATGACCTATGTTATTTGTGGAGTATTCTGCCTTGGCCATAGCACGTAGGGCAAGATTTTCAACAATATCCTGTTCGTTCTTTCCTTTTACATCTGTGAGTACGGCGTTAAGTGACTGAGCAATCTTTTTATTACCTGAGAAAGAAATTTTGTAGCCGAATTTTCTGACAAAATGCGCAAATTTTCTTAGTTTTTCTTCATCGGGCCTGTCATGGACCCGATAAACGAAAGTTTTTCTTTCATTTTTGTCTTTCATTTTACTAATAAATGTTGCAACCAGACGATTAGCAAGCAACATGAATTCTTCGATAAGTTCATGAGATTCTCCATGTTCACGGTAATAAATGCGTAACGGTTTACCTTTCTTGTCAACATCTACTTTAATTTCATCTCTTTCAAAAGCAATAGAACCATTTTCAAACCTTCGGGTTCTCAATTTTCGGGCAAGTTCATTAAGTATTAAAATTTCGTATTTAAAATCTCCTTCGCCAGTATCGATTATCTTTTGCACTTCTTTATAAGTAAATCTTCTGTTTGATTTAATAATAGTGCGGCCATACCATTCAGAAAGCACTTTGGCATCAGGACTCATTTCAACAACAACTGAATAACAAAGTTTTTCCTCATCAGGTCTAAGAGAACATAAATAATTCGACAGCTTTTCAGGAAGCATTGGAACGACTCTGTCGACAAGGTATACAGAAGTGGCACGTTGCTGGGCTTCTATATCAATAATTGAATCGGGATTGATGTAGTAAGTGACATCAGCGATATGAATACCAATTTCCCAGTTGCCGTTTGCAAGTTTTTTTAATGAAAGGGCATCGTCAAAATCTTTTGCATCTTCGGGATCGATTGTAAATGTTGTTGTTTCACGAAAATCTCTTCTTGTTTTATATTCTTTTTCCGGAATTTTGTCAGATATTTTAGATGCTTCCTTTTCAACTTCAGGTGGAAATTTATAAGGAAGTCCAAATTCGGCTAAAATGGCGTGCATTTCAACATCATTGTCTCCCTGGTTTCCTAATACTTCAATAATTTCACCAAACGGATTTTTTGCTGATGGCGGCCACTCAGTAATACGTGCAATAGCTTTCTGACCATTCAGAGCTCCATGAAGTTTTTCAAGCGGGATAAAAAGATCAAAAGGCATTTGGCGGCTTTCGGGAATAAAAAATGCATACTTATTATAAATATCAATAACGCCAACAAATGTATCACGGTTGCGTTCAATGATTTCGACAACCTCGCCTTCAAGCCCTCTGCTTTTTTTATGTGCAAAAAGATATACTTTAACCGTATCTCCATGCAATGCATGGTTAAGATTATTTTGGGAAATAAAAATATCTTTTTTCATTGTTTCTGAAGAAACGAAACCATAACCTCCGGCAACAATCTGAACTGTGCCGATGACATATCCGGCACCTGATTTAAGCCTGTATTTTCCGGTTGAAATTTCTTCGATTATTTCTTTATTTTTAAGGCCGGACAAGATATCAGTGATAAGCCTTTTTTCGTGCGAATCGGTGATTAATAATACTTTTGCAATTTGTTTGTAATTGAATATTTTTTTTGGATGATCAGAAAAAATTTTGATGATACTATTGGTTAGAGTCTTTTTATTTAAATTCCCCGAATGATTATTCTTTTGCTTGTGCTTTTTCATTAACTATAGTCAGATATTAAAGTTGTTTTATTAATTTTTGTCAAAGATCATAAATAATAAGTAAGATTTCTCCGATAATAGAAATGTTTTTTAATTAAGTTTGAAAAATTAAGAAAATTAGGTTACATATTTGCAAAAAAATTTGTAACTTAATTAATACAAAAGGTTAACTGAACGATGATTGAAACCAATTCCACCAAACCTGACTGGCATAATAAAGTATTTCTGGTTGTTGAAGACGAGGAACATAATTATGCCTATATTCATGAGATTTTAAAAAAAACAAATGCAACGCTAATAAGGGCAGAGAGTGGTATTACTGCCATTGAATCGGTTAAAAAACAGGCAATCGATCTGATTCTTATGGATATCAAATTGCCCGAAATGGATGGTTATAAGGCTACAATGGAGATAAAAAAAATCAGACCTTCGCTACCGGTTATTGCGCAGACAGCTTATGCCATGGAAAAGGAAAAAGCGGCCTGTTTTAAAGCCGGATGCGATGATTACCTTGCCAAGCCCTTTGAGCCAAATAAATTACTTGAAATAATTAAAAAGCACATTTAACCCGGATCAGTCATCAGTAAATTTGTGAACTAGCTGATTTAAATGGGTTTAACCCCGCTTTAGAAAAACTTGAATTGTAAGCATCTATGATTACAATTTTTAGTTTTTATTAAGCGACTTGTTATAGTATAAACCACATAATCAGCAACCTATACTAAATGATTTCAAATGATGGTCATTAAAAAAAATGGCTAATGACAAATCTGGGTTAAAGATGCGTAATTAATAAGAATTGGTATTTCAGCATTTTTCAGGCTCAAACTAATTATCGATCGGGGATAATCAATAGTACGATTTCTATTAATTAATTCGGGTTTAAAGGTTATTTCGGGATATTCCGAAATCTTTTTCAGAAATATCATCGCCCACTGGTTCAACGTGGATAACAATATCAAAAATATTATTTACTTTATCTTTTATTGATTGCTCCACTTTATGAGCCATTTCATGAGCTTTATATAAAGAGAGATTTCCGTCAACCTCCATATCAATAACAATCATAAGTTTGTCGCCTATATCTCTGGCTCTCACCCTGTGAGGATTATGGACTCCATCGACTGATTCAATAGCTTCAAAAATTTTGTTATAAACAGAACAGTCTTTTGTGCCATCCATAAGTTCGAGGTTAGTTTGCATAAAAATTTTATAGGCGGTTCTTAATATCCAGAAACTAACAATAAAAGCAGTAATTCTGTCTAATAAAGGCAGTTTGAAGACAAAAATAAAAACTAGCCCCAGCAATACGGAAGAAGAAATTAGAATGTCATTCTGCATATTTTTGCTATTGGCTATTAACATTGAACTGCCTGTTTTTTTGCCAATTAGATTTTGATAATAAGCCAAAAATATTTTGCCGATAATTGATATAAGGGTAACATATATAGCAACTTTAGAGGGCATGGCCGATATATCTCCCTGTATAATTTTGCTGATTGTAGTATAGAGCAATTGGATTCCGGCAAAGAATATAATAAAAGACAAGGCTTTTGTAGCAATAGTATCGGCTTTACCGTACCCGTAAGGGAATTTCTTGTTAGGAGGTTTGGATAAAATTTTTGCTGTTATAAGCGTTATAAACGATATAACCACATCGCTTAAAGAATCAATTCCGTCTGCTACAACGGCAAGGCTGCCAGAAATGAATCCGACCACTATTTTTGTTGTTGCCAGAAATGCATTTCCTAAAATTCCTACCCATGATGCTTTTTTTATCTCATTTTCGCGTGACAGCATTATATTAATTACTAAAAAATTAATAGATATCTGATCTGCAAGACAGGAAAAACATTTTAAATGTCTGGCAAAAATATTAATTTATTAGCGTGAGTATATCAGTTATGTTGTGATTTTGAAATAATAAAATGCCAATAGATGTGCTTAGTCGTTAATATTTGCTACTTTAATCAGTGCTTTTTCATTTAAGATTTTTATTCTTCGGCCGTGAATTTCAATATAGCCGTCCTGTTTGAATTCAGAAAGAAGCCTGATTACTGATTCAGTAGCAGTTCCAACCATATTAGCAAGCTCTTCACGGGTAAGTGAAATCTGAAGATAATTATCTTTATCAAGATTAAATTCTTTTTTAAGGTGTATGATCACTTCAGCAAGTCGTTCCCTTACGGTTTTCTGAGCAATATCTGTTATATAGTCATTGGCTTCGCCTAGTTCTTTGCAGGCAATCTGGAGAAGTTCAAAAGCAAAATTGCCGTTTTGTTTAATGAAATTAAGTACAAGGTCGCCATGGACAAAGCTGATATAAGCATCTTCAAGCACTTTTGCCGTGGTACAGGCTCTTTCTTTAAGGACTGTGGAACGAAAACCCATAATATCTCCTCTTTTTGCAAAGCGGATTATTTGTTCCTTACCATCAAATCCTGTTTTATAAATTTTTATTATTCCTTTCTGTACACAATAAAAACCATTAATCCTGCTTCCTTCTGAATAAATAATGGTGCCTCGTTCAGACGTGTGCTCTTCCGATCTCCTTCTGAATAAATAATGGTGCCTCGTTTGTAAAATTCAGGTTCCTGATCAATAGGTATTTGGGCAAGTTCATCAGGAGTAAGGTGTCTGAAAATAGAAGATGAATCGATATCGATTGTTTTATTACTGGATGGAATAGTATTTTTCATAACATTAATATTATTAACTAATTTTGGTAATTAAAATTATCAAAAATAAATATAATTATGCAAGACTCAATAAATATAAGATGGATTGGTGATATGGCATTTGAAACGGAAGTTAATAATCATAAAATTTTACTTGATGCAAGTCCTCAGGTTGGAGGTAATGACAGAGGTCCCCGGCCTAAACCTTTAATGATGGTAGCATTGGCAGGATGTACAGGTATGGATGTTGTATCCATATTAAAAAAAATGAGGGTTGACTTAGAGCGATTTAATGTCAGGGTTGAGGGGGAACTTACTGATGAACATCCGAAACATTTTATTTCAATGCATATTGTTTACGAGTTTAAGGGTAAGGATTTACCCATAGAAAAATTGAAAAAGGCAATAGAATTGTCTCAGGAAACATATTGTGGCGTAAGTGCTTCTTACCGAAAAGCCATGAAGTTGAGCTATGAAATAAAAATTATTGATTGATTTTCTTTGTTGGTAAAAATTCATAAAAGTAAAATCGATTATTTTATTGAGGCGGTTACGGGTTTGTTTTATCCCAGAATTTGCCCGGCATGTAAGGATTTATTGAATATTAACGAGCGGGTTTTATGTGTAAAATGTATTAGTGAATTTCCTTATACCAATTACCATCTTGATGCTGAAAATGATATGGCAAAGTTGTTCTGGGGACGCGTGATGATTGAAAATGCAGCCTCTTTTTTTTATTTCAGGAAAGGTAGTCCTTACCAGCATATTATTCATGAAATTAAATATAATAATCACAAGAATTTAGGAAAGGATATGGGTAAGTGGTTTGGCTGTGAGTTAAAGGATACGCCTTTTTCTTATGCAGATATTATCATACCTGTTCCGTTGCATTACAAGAAGCTCAAAAAAAGAGGATATAACCAAAGCGAAATCATTGCCAATGGTTTATCTGAAGCAATGAATATTCCCGTTGAAACTAATGCTTTGATGAGAACGGTGAATACTGATACACAAACACGTAAATCGAAATACGAAAGATGGACTAATGTTGATGGCATCTTTAAGGTTATTTCACCGCAAAAAATAAAGGGTAAACATGTATTACTTGTGGATGATGTAGTAACAACCGGTTCAACACTTGAGGCTTGTGCTTCAGCAGTTCTTGCGATTGAAAATACCAAAGTCAGTGTGCTTACATTAGCATGTGCTAAACTATCATAATTTTGTTACATCGGAGGTTATTATTAATTAATACTCCATTTATTTTCAACGTCCCAGTTAGATCTTAATTCAATATAACCCGGAAAATAGATAACTCTTTCAGGTTGCAGGTGCCTGAGGTAATTTCCCGTATCCCATTTTCCATTTGCATTAGTATCATATATTGCTTTTATCTGATATTTTTTCGGTATCAAAAAATCAAAAATTAAGGTACCATTTTCATTTAGATATTTTTCGCTGATAAGGTTTTCTTTTTCATCCATTAATTGAATAATAACAGGGTATTGAATGCTTTCTACCGTTAAAAGAATTCTGCCGTAATAATCTCTTTTTTGTGTTCTGAAGCTTATTTCAACAGTATCATTGGTTTTGCCGTAAATATCTGTTATCGCACCGGGTTCGACAAATAGCTTATAGGGCATATTTTCCTCCCATTCGGTTGAAAAAGTAATGGTAAAGGCTGACGACTCCTTTTTCAGAAGATTTATTTTTTGCTTATAACCTACTGTATCTTCGTATTTAGTAAGATTGAACTTATTTAAATCAAAAGTATCAATTGGGCGGGCTGAGGTTATTTGGATTAAACGATTTAAATCAACAATCGTACGTGGGTTGATATTACTGCTTAATAACAGAAAATCAGTTCTTTTTGATGATTCTTTATCTCTATTTTTTGCAGATGATGACTTGGACGATTTATCTCTGTAAAGCAGGATTATTGTGTCATTTCGCAAAATTAAATTTTTTGCAGAATCAGTAGTTGTATAGGTAAGAGCAAGCAATGCAGTATCCATTTTTATTACCAGTGAATCGGTAATCCATAGCCTGACCGAATCTCTTGACTTTCCCATATCCTGTAAATACCAGCCGGATGAGCTGAAATTTAAAGGTGTAATAATAAGAGAATCGAAAAGTGGCCTGCTGAATCCGAGTCTGATCAATTCGGGAAGGGGTCTTTCTTTTACGATCAGTTTTTGTTGCAAATTTTCTTCAGTAAACAGATATAAATCAATATTTACTGCGTATAGCTCTTTAGAAGGAATTTTAAAAGTATCTTGTTCGGTGTTTTTTGATTTTGCTTTCTTTCTTTCTTCAGTTTTTGTTTTGGGTTTATAAAGAGAAGAATCTTTAACAAAACTTGTTTTTTGAACCAAATCAGGACTAATAATAATTAAACTGTCACTGAAGGCTATCATTTCATTCACCAGATCAAACTTTAGGTTATTGTTGAGGTCTTTTAATGCAAATAATCTGAAAGTATCAGCTTTAATATTATTAATTGCGTACCTTCCCTGCGGGCCAGCTTTGGTAATATATGTCGGCAGATCATTATACGGGGCGGAATCATTCAGATTGTCATAAAGCATTATATAAATTTTTTCTTTTTCGGCCTTTTGATTAAAAGCATTAATTGCTTTACCCGTAACAGATAAAGAATCAAGCTTATCGCCTGTTGAAAAGACAAATTCATAATCAGGCAGCAGATTACCTTCGTTATTATCAGCAATAGCATTGCCAAAATTAAGGGTATAGGTAATATTTTCTTTTAGTTTCTCATTGAGGTCAATTATCAGGGTTTTATTACGGATTCGTGTGTAAGGCCTTGATTTTAAAGGAGGTGATATTACCAGTTCTTCATTAAGGTTTTTTAAGGTAATAAATTCATCAAAAGTAATTTCTATTTTTTCAGTATTTACATTGGTTGATTTATTTACAGGCAGGCTTTCAATAACCTTTGGCGGTGTTTCATCTTTAGGGCCGCCCGAAGGACTGCCAACTTTAGCACATCCGGTGATTCCAATCAATAACGCTCCATATAATATAGACAAGGTAATAATTTTCAGAAATACTGTAAATACTTTGCTGGCATTCATCCGGAGCTGGTTAAATATTAAACAATAAGCATATTAATTTTATACAAATATAATGAAGATAAATATTGCCTTACAAGGAGTTTTATTAGTTTTGCATGATAAAAAAACAATTATTATGTTAATGCATTACATTATATGGAACGTAAAGCCTCAGCTGATTGATTTCGGAAGATTTGAAATTCGTTATTACAGTATTTTGTTTGCACTGGCTTTCGTTATCGGTTATTTTATTCTGTTAAAAATTATCAGAAAAGAAGGACATACTGCTGAACTGCTTGATAAACTTACCATTTATATGGTGTTAAGCACAATTATAGGGGCACGGCTTGGACATTGTTTGTTTTATGAATTTGATTATTATATTCAGCATCCATTTGAAATAATTTTACCCTGGAGGGGAAGGATAGGTGAAGATTTTGAATTTACCGGATTTCAGGGTTTAGCGAGCCACGGTGCAGCAATAGGTATATTAATAGGTATTTTTCTGTTTGCCCAAAAAACAAAAACCTCCTACTGGTGGACGATGGATAAACTTGTAATTGTAGCCGCATTAGGCGGATGCCTGATAAGAACAGGCAATCTGATGAATTCTGAGATTTATGGGAAGCCTACCAAAAACAAATATGGTTTTATTTTTTCGCATGATTTTACCCAGATTATTACAAAGGGGAATACTAATAAATACATACAAAAAGTTAATTATAAGATTGCACCGAAAGATTCCATGAATGTTGAGACGGCTGTTCCGGTTGATCTTAATATAAAATTATCCGCAAAAGTCAGGAGTGAGGCAAATGCTTTAGATATTACCATGGGGGCTGTTACTTATGCATTACTCAGAAAGGACTATCAGCAGGATATTGTTCATCCTGATGCAAAAAGGCTTCAACCGAAAATTATTAAGTCGGGCAAGAATTATGTGGTGAGTTACAGAATTTATGGTGTTCCCAGGCATCCGTCACAAATTTATGAAGCCGTTGTTTATCTGTTGATTTTCTTTTTGCTTATGGTCATTTATTTTAAATATACAAAACGGTTACAGGAGGGATTTCTATTGGGAGTGTTTCTGTTTCTTGTTTTTATGGCCCGGTTTTTAATAGAATTTTTAAAAGCAAACCAGGAAGAATTTGAAGAAGGAATGCTTTTTAATATGGGACAATGGCTTAGTGTTCCGTTCATAATCATCGGGTTGGCGTTAATAATTATCCGATGGCCCAAAGCATCTTCTGCTTAAGTATATTTTATTGGATATGGTAAGGCATTCACATGATAAAACATATAAAGAGACCATAAACCAACGTAATCTTCTATTATCAGTTATTCTCAATTTTGGAATTACGATTACTGAAATTGCAGGAGGTCTTATTTCAAACAGTCTGGCTCTGCTTTCTGATGCCTTGCATAATCTGGGTGACACAACAGCACTAATTATTGCATATATTGCCAATCTTATTGGTAAAAGAAAATATACTGACAAGCGTACATTTGGCTATAAAAGAATAGAAATTCTTGCTGCATTGTTTAATGCAGTAGTTCTTATGGTAATTGTTTTTTACCTTTTTGTTGAGGCCTTTCAGCGTTTTAAGAATCCCGAGCCTATTAAAGGGATGATTATGTTTATTGTTGCGCTCATTGGTCTGTTAGCCAATCTGATTTCTGTATTATTGTTGAAAAAAGATTCGGTTAAAAATTTGAATATAAAGGCTGCTTATCTTCATATTTTTGGCGATACTATATCTTCAGGAGTTGTTATTCTGAGCTCGGTTTTAATATACTTTCTTAAAATTTACTGGATTGATCCTTTAGTGACTATATTACTCGGACTTTATTTAGTAAAGGAAACTTATAGTATTCTGAGGCAAACTGTTGATATTTTAATGCAGGGTACACCGCGAGGTCTTGATCTGAATGAAGTGAAGAAAGCTCTGGAAAGTATGCCCGAAATAAATAATATTCATCATGTTCATGTTTGGAATCTGACAGACAGTGAAATACATTTTGAATGTCATGTTGACTTAAATGAAGATATCCGGATTAGTGACTCAGAGCAAATAAGAGAAAATATCCATACGATTTTGATGAACAAATTCGGTATTTCACATGTTACCGTGCAATGTGAGTTTAATTGTTGTGATGATAAAAGAATGATTCATCAGAGGCATTAATTAATGGCTGAGTATTTGCAATTATATTTTATTGAGCTTAAGTTGCTTATTTTCGATATGGCGCCTTGGCTGTTGCTGGGTTTTCTTATTGCCGGGATATTGCATGTTTTTTTCCCTGAAGGAAAAATAAGTAAAATACTTGGTAAGGGGAACAACAGATCGGTAATAAATGCAGCCTTAATGGGTGTGCCTCTGCCATTATGTTCATGTGGTGTCATACCTGCCGGAGTATCATTATATAAGAACGGTGCTTCGAAAGGTTCAGCAGTATCATTTCTGATCTCAACTCCGCAAACCGGAGTTGATTCAATAATGGTAACCTATTCAATGCTTGGTTTGCCATTGGCTGTAATCAGGCCGGTTATTGCATTCATTACAGGTATAGCAGGAGGTATTCTTACAAATCTGGTTGAAAAACAAAAGTCCGTTAGTGTGCCTGATATTATTGATTCAGATAGTAATAGCAATACAACAAACCGATTTTTTTCAGTAATCAGGTATGCATTTTATTCTTTTATGAAAGATATTGCAAAATGGCTGATTGTTGGACTTCTTACTGCAGCCCTTATTGCTGTGATTATTCCCGATGATTTTCTGGCCGGATATATACATAATAAGCTGCTGGGAATGCTTATCATTTTAGTGATTTCGATACCTGTATATGTTTGCGCGACAAGTTCAGTTCCTGTTGCTGCAGTTTTAGTTGCCAAAGGGCTTTCACCCGGAGCAGCACTGGTGTTTCTGATGGCAGGGCCGGCTTCAAATGCAGCCACAATTACAGTCATTTACAAAACTTTGGGACGACCTGCCTTAATAGTATATTTAGCCACGTTGATTACCGGTGCACTATTATTTGGCACTGCGGTCGATTATTTATTGCCGCAATCATGGTTCTCAAATCTATTAATGCCGGGGCATTTACATCTTAACCACGGAATATTACCTGACTGGATAAAAGCAGGGTCAGGGATTTTGTTTTCCATGCTTCTGGCCAATATATATTTACAGAAATGGTTAAAAAGATTAAAGAGCCGGAAGGAAAACAGGAAGAACATTGAAAACATAACGGATATGAATAAGATAAAAATTATTGTTAAGGGAATGACTTGCAGCCATTGCAAAATGAGCATAGAAAAGAATCTGAGCCAGATAAACGGCATAGATGAGGTATCTGCCGATGTTGATCAGGGCAAAGTTGAAATAACAGGTAAAAATATTGACCTTGATAAAGTGAAAAATGCAATAGAAGAGATTGGATATCAATATGCAGGGTTGCTGAGTTAGCCATGTATAAGTGCATAAGAAAATACTTTTTAAACCAGATTTTGCTTTAAAAATGCCTAATTCGATAAGAATTTGTCTGAAACATTTTTCAGGTTCAAATATAAATCGGGTTGCCTTCATATTATTGATATAGCAGCCTTTATTAATTAATCCGGATTTAAAAAGAACAGATTTCTTTTTTTTACATTTGCAGTGGTTTAGTATATTTGCGCATAATGACAATTTAAAATTAACCAAAATGTATAAAGTAGTTTTGTTACGTCATGGTGAAAGCACCTGGAACAAGGAAAATCGTTTTACCGGCTGGACCGATGTGGATCTGACTGAAAAGGGGATGGAAGAAGCCCGTATTGCAGGCAGGATAATGAAAGAGGAAGGTTTTGAATTTGATATTGCTTTTGTATCGGTATTAAAACGTGCTTTAAGAACATTATGGCTTTCCCTGGAAGAAATGGATCAACTTTGGATACCATGGGTTAAGTCGTGGAGGCTGAATGAAAGGCATTACGGAGCATTGCAGGGGCTTAATAAGGCTGAAACAGCTGCCCTGCACGGTGAAGAAAAGGTTAAGCTATGGCGGAGGAGTTATGATGTTCCGCCACCGCCGTTGGATATTAATGATCCGCGCTATCCTGGCAAACAGCGTGTTTATCAGGCGCTTGACAAGAAAGATATTCCGTTAACCGAATGTTTAAAAGACACTGTTGAACGATTTTTGCCCTATTGGCATGAAACCATAGCACCTACTATTAAATCAGGAAAAAGGGTATTAATAGTTGCTCATGGAAACAGTTTAAGAGCTTTGGTGAAATACCTCGATAACATGAGTGATGAAGCAATTATTGAGCTTAATATTCCTACAGGTGTGCCTTTGGTTTATGAGCTGGATAATGATCTTAAACCTATTAAACATTATTATCTGGGTGATCAGGAAGCCATAAAGAAAGCAATGGAAGCGGTAGCTAATCAGGGTAAGGCAAAATAAATTTATCCTTAGAATTCAATATATATTTTCGCAGGCATTATCTGCTTCCGTAAAAACCTGTAATTTGAAAGTCTTTACTAAACGGAAAAAACGTTTAGTAAGGATTTTTTTTTATCAGTGTTTATCTCAAAATAGTCATCATAAATTACAAATACCTTAACGTTTTCACAGCTGTCCAAAATAAATTAAAATCAAAAATACGATAATTGATTATCAATACATTTAGGTTCAATATTCTCAATTTTTAA
>FWPV01011330.1_pt1 | contig 14234 bp, 4 predicted proteins | sample 2228371 | NCBI WGS metagenome assembly FWPV01 (sample SAMEA103939776, study PRJEB20133) | metagenome
ATTGAAATAATAAAAAAACATTTATATTTAAAAATTTTTTAACAAAGTACAAAAAGTTTATCGGATACTACTGCATCTAAAGCTTGTGGCTACAAAAAATAAATAATACAAAACAGATTTTGTATCCAGTATAAAATAATATTTGCATATTTATTTTTATTTTTATACAATATATAAAAACTTTTCGCTTGCGTGTGTTTAAATGTAAAAACGATAATTTATGAATATAAAGATAGGATTATAATATTGATATACTCAGCAGTATTATCTGCTTGAGTTAAATGAAAATCATATAATTTAATTTATGAAGTTTCTGCAAAAGGAGTGAAAAAATGAATATTAAAAATAATATAAAAGCCATAGGTATCTGTCTTGGTGCTTCTACCATAAGTGCTGTTGAACTTATTAAAGAGAATAATAATTTTAAAATAACAAAAACAATAAGAAGACCGCATGAAGGCAACCCGAAAAAATTTTTTATAGAAGTCATAAAAGAGTTGCAACCCGGCGATAGTAAAATACTGATAACCGGCAGAAATTTAAGGGAATTCGTAAACCTTCCTTCCATAACTGAGCCAGAAGCAGTTGAATACGCCCTTGATTTTACCGCAAAGCAGGGACAACGGTATGATGCAGTAGTATCTGCAGGTGGTGAAACATTTATGGTTTATGCTATGGATAATAACAATAAAATATCAAGGGTATTTACCGGCAACAAATGCGCTTCAGGAACTGGAGAGTTTTTCCTGCAGCAGATAAAAAGAATGAACCTACCGTTAGAAAAAGCAGTTGAACTTGGTGAAAAAGGGCAGCCATATCAGGTATCAGGCAGATGTTCGGTATTCTGCAAATCAGACTGCACGCACGCATTGAATAAGGGAGAGCCAATTGAAAATGTAACTGCAGGCCTTTGTGAAATGATAGCAATGAAAATAGTTGAACTCATTGCAAAGGTTATACCTCATAATAACGTCCTTGTAATTGGAGGGACATCGCTTAACAGGGCAGTTATAAAACACCTGAAAAGATATATACCCGGGGTTGTTGTTTTAGAAGAATCTCCATATTTTGAGGCACTGGGTGCAGCGATTGCTTCTTTTGAAAAAGGCGGGATTCTGCCAGAAGAAAATATTTTTAAACAGGAAAAATCCAGTTTTGATTTTTTAACTCCGCTTAAAGATGCAGAAAAGTTTGTAACTTTCAATAAAATGGAATATGGAATTCCACAAAACGGAGACAGATGCATAATAGGGCTTGATGTTGGTTCAACAACAACAAAGGCGGTTTTGCTGCGCTTAAAAGATGATAAATTTTTAGCTTCTGTTTATTTACGCACAGATGGAAATCCTGTGGAAGCTTCAAGAAAATGTTATAAAGCTATAATGGAACAATTAAAAAGCATATCGGTTGAAATTGTGGGAATAGGCGTTACAGGTTCGGGACGACATATTGCAGGACTTTATTCTCTAACCGATGGTATTATAAACGAGATAATAGCACATGCATCGGCTGCTGCATTTTTTGATCCGGGCGTTGATACTATTTTTGAAATAGGTGGTCAGGATGCAAAATACACTCACCTTACCAATTCTGTTGCATCTGATTATGCTATGAATGAAGCATGCTCTGCAGGAACAGGCTCATTCCTTGAAGAATCTGCCTATGAATCTTTTTTAATAAAAGCAGAACAAATAGCTGATGAAGCATTAAAAGGAGACAGACCACCTAATTTTAATGACCAGTGCGCAGCATTCATATCATCAGATATTAAAAATGCTGTTCAGGAAGGGATTTCACGAGAAAACATTCTGGCAGGTTTAGTTTATTCCATTTGTTTTAACTATATAAACCGGGTAAAAGGCAACAGACAGGTAGGCGATAAAATTTTCATGCAAGGCGGAGTTTGCTATAACAGGGCAGTGCCTCTTGCAATGGCATCTATTTTACAAAAACCAATTATTGTTCCGCCTGAGCCGGGCTTGATGGGCGCTTTTGGAGTTGCTCTTGAACTTAAAAAACGTTTTGAACTAGGACTTTTAAAAGAAAGAAAATTTGACCTTCAGGCATTGATTGACAGAAAAGTTATAAACGAAAAGCCATTTACCTGTGCCGGAGGAAAAGAAAAATGCGATTTAAAATGCACAATAAACAGGATAAAAATAGAAGGGAAAATTTATCCTTTTGGCGGCGCCTGTAACAAATACTATAATATAGAAAATAGACTGGACATTGATACGGATAAACTTGACCTGGTAAAGGTGCGGCATAACCTTATGTTTGATAAATACGCACCTGTTTATCATACCGATGAAAAATCAATAAAAATAGGTATAAATAACTCGTTATTAACTCATAATGTTTTCCCGCTTTATTATAATTTTTTTGGTTCATTAGGTTGTCAGGTAATAGTACCGGAAGAAATGAATATGGATGCATTAAACAGGCAGACAACTTCATTTTGCTATCCTGCGCAGATATCAATATGTTTTTTTGACACACTTATAAATAAAAATCCCGATTATTATTTTATTCCGCAGTTACGCGAACTATACGTGGAAAAGGGTAACCAGAAACAGGATTTCTGCGCCACCTGTATTTTTTCACAGGGAGAATCATACTGGCTTAATTCTGTTTTTAAAGATAAAAAAATAAACGAGAAAGTTATAAATCCCACAATTAATTTTAGAAATGGATATGAAAGCCAGGAGCACGTGTTTATAGAAATTGCAAAAAAATTGAAAATAAATAAGGATAAAGCGAAAAAAGCATACAGGAAAGCTGTTGAGATACAAAAAGAATTTGAAAGAGAATTAAAAGAAATAGGAAGAAAAGCACTTGAAGAATTAAAAAAAGAACCTGATAAATTTGCAGTTGTATTGTTTGGTAGACCTCATAATGCGTTTACAAATGATGCTAATAAAGGTATTCCCAAAAAAATATCAAGCCGCGGGTTTATGGTTATACCATACGAAATGATAGATTTTGAAAATGAAGTATTGATGGAACCTTTTAAAGAATCCATGCACTGGGAAATAGGACAAAAACTACTGAAGGCTTCACAGTATATATACAAAGATAATTCACTATTCGCAGTTTATATAACTAACTTTTTATGTGCGATTGATTCTTTTCTGGTCCAGCACGTGAGGCGTATTATGGGAACAAAACCGTCTTTAACGCTTGAACTTGACGGTCATACAGCAGATGCGGGTATAAATACAAGAATAGATGCTTTTTTAGATGTTGTTAAAAATTATTTACAGGTGCAGAAAAAAGGAAAAAAGCTTCATAAACAGGAATTCACTCCCGCAAAATTAGTTACTGAAGAAGGAAAATTATATTTCATTGGCTCAGATGGCAGTAAAACTCTTTTTACAGATCCATCTGTAAAAGTTTTGCTTCCTTCTATGGGAGATTTAGGCACAAAAGCTTTAGCTGCTGCGTTGCGAAAAGTCGGGATAAATGCAGAAGCTTTGCCTGTTGCAGATGAAGAAGTAAGACGTTTAGGTCGTTCAGTCTTAACCGGAAAAGAATGCATACCGATAGTTGTAATCCTTGGTTCATTCCTTAAATATTTAAAACACAGGAGAAAACCTGGAGAAAAAATTGCGATTTTTATGCCAAAGGCGCATGGTTATTGCAGGCTTGGACAATATTTTATAACAACAGAATTATTGATAAAAGAAAAACAGATTAAAGATGCAGTGCCTTATTATTTTGCAGGTGAAGTTGGATATGCTGGTTTAGGAACTGATTTTTCTATTGCCGCGTGGAAGGGCATAGTTATATCTGATGTTATGGATGACATAAGAAATGCTTTATATACTCTGGCAATAGATTTTGATTCTGCCATGGCTGTTTTTTATAAAGAATACGAAGAAATTATTGAAATAATAGAAGGAAAAAGTAAAAAGGATTTATATAAAAAACTTGAAGAAACAGCGACAAAATTAAAGCAAATACCACTTAAACAAAAATTCAAAGAGACTCCGCAGGTAATGATAAACGGCGAGATATTTGTCAGATGTGACCAGTGGGCAAATAACGGTATTACAAAGATGCTTGCTAAAAAGGGTTTCGTAGGCAGACGTGCTTCAATACATGAGTGGTTGTTTTATAACAATCATTTGATAAAACATGGAATATGGAAACCGGATTATAAATTAAAGGACTGGCTGGAGTTTTATATTTCAGATGCTGTGCAGATACATTTAGAAAGAAAAATTAAAAACATACTTGTTAAATCAGAATTATATGACCCGGAAGTAATAGATGTGTCAGAGTATGACAGATATTCAGAGCATTTAATTTCACATAGATTGACAGGGGAGCCAGGATTATCAACAGGAAAAATTTTAAAAGATGGTCTTGATAAATACGCAGGACATATTAATATAGGACCTTTTGGATGCATGATAACGAGATTTACAGATTCAATTGCATCAAACCATTTAGATGTTGCGGATAAAAAGGAAGCATATAAAGTTGCAGGAGAAAAATATCAATCAGAAATATTTTTTGAAGGAGAAAAGATTCCATTTTTAACAATAGAAGTGGATGGCAATCCATATCCGCAGCTTCTTCTTGCAAAATTTGAAAGTTTCTGTCTTCAGGCAAAACGCGTTGCAGAAAAACAGGGTAAAAGGGTTGTGGAGGAAGCACCTGCCGGGAAGATTTGAAAAGCCAGTGGCAAATGGCAGGTGGCAAGTGCCATGGATAGTTGGGAAATCTTTAGAGTTTCGGATCTTCAGATTTGAAGAATTTTAAATTTAAAACAAAAATCCGAAGATGTGAAGCTGTGAAGATGTGCGATGGGGGAAATATAATATGCGATTTACAATGTGCGAAGTGAGATTTAAAATTTGAAATTTGAAAATTGAAATTTATTAAAAAAGATGTTCATAAATAGTTCAATAAAGACATTGCCTTTTGTTGTTTGCTTGGTGCTGGTTGTTTCAAACAGCAACAAGCAAACAGCAAACGACGAAAGATATTATCGTTTGTCGGTTTAAAGGATGTTCAAAGATAGTGGTTGATTTGATGTTTTTACTATTTTTGAACTAAGTACGAACTATTTTAGAACTCAGTTAGAACTATGTTTGAACATTTTTTTAAGATTTTCAGGTGAATCGTCCCGAAAAACAGGAAATTAAAAACTAATAATAATTGAAAAAATATGAAAAAACGAAAACTGGGATGGACAGATTTAGAAATTTCAATAATTGGTTTTGGTACCTGGGCTGCAGGTGGTGCTGGCTGGAAATTTTCATGGGGTCCGCAGAATGATCAAGACACAATAGAAGCAATATATAAAGCAATTGATATTGGAATAAACTGGATAGACACAGCTCCGGTTTATGGTCTGGGACATGCCGAAGAAATCGTGGGAAAGGCAATAAAAGGAATGAGAGAAAAACCAATAATTGCTACAAAGTGTGGAAGGCGCTGGAGTGCTGATGGTAAAGAATTATATGGAAATTTAAAAAAAGAAGAGATAAAAAAAGAGTGTGATGCAAGTTTAAAAAGATTGGGTATAGATATTATTGATTTATATCAAATACACTGGCCACAACCAGAAGAAGATATAGAAGAGGCATGGAGCGCCATAGCAGAATTAATAAAAGAGGGAAAAGTAAGATATGGTGGGGTTTCTAATTTTAATGTGGAGCAGATAAAAAGAATAATGTCAATAAATAAACCTGCATCATTGCAGCCACCATATAATATACTTCGGCGTGAAATTGAAAAACAGGAACTTCCCTTCTGTAAAGAAAATAATATAGGAGTTATAACTTATTCTCCATTAGAGCGCGGGCTATTGACAGGTAAAGTAAGCAAAGAGTGGGTTTCAAATCTTCCAGATACTGACCACAGGAAAAAAGATGCGAAATTTACAGAACCGCAGTTGTCAGAAAATATAGAAAAAATCAACAAATTAAAGGATTTAGCAGGCAGATTAAACATTACTATTTCGCAGCTTGCGATGGCATGGATATTAAGGCGAAACGACATAACAGCAGTGATAGTGGGTGCAAGGAATAAGGGGCAGATACAGGAGACCGCAAAATCAGCTGAAATTGTATTGAATGAAGATGTGATGCATGAAATAGGATAACAAGATTTCTATTTGTAATAAAATAATATAAAATGTTGATACATTTGTTTTTATCAGGTTTTTATGTTAAAATTGTACATAACACAAATAAAGGATAAAAGTATATGATAAATAAAGAAAAAATATTTGATTCAATTGATTTATTTGACTTCGTTGACGTTATGTTCGTTGTTCTGGATAATAAGGGGAAAGTTTTTGCGGCAAACAAAAAAGCATGCGAAGTTTTAGGATACAAAGAAAATGAAATAATAGGAAAGGACTGGTTCTCAAATTTTTTGCCGAAATACCAGCAAAAAGAAGTAAAGAACGTTTACCTTTCATTGATGCAAGGGAAAATCAAAAAAACAACATATTATGAAAATAAGATCGTAACAAATGATAAAAAAGAGAAAATAATATTATGGCATAATATTTTTTTAAAAGATAATAAGGGTAAAATAATAGGAACTTTTAGTTCCGGTCAGGATATAACAAAACAAAAAGAAAATGAAAATAGTTTATTAGAAAAAATAACTCAACTTCAAACGATTAATAGATATACAGAATTGCGGACTAAAATATGGCAATTAGCAGCAGACAGGAATTTAACTTTTGATGATATTATAGACAAAGCTATTGCCTTGATAGGACCTGTCCTGAAAGTTAGCAGGGTAAATTATAATATAATGGATAAAAAGAATTTTATATGTATAAAAGAATGGCGAGATAAAAATGTAAAAAATACACTTGGTGAAAAAATAGATACAAAGATTGCTAAATTATTTTTAAAACCACAGGGTTTTGAGATAACACTGGAAAAAGCCCTAGAAATGATACCTGCGGGATTAAAATTCATTGCAAAACCAATAATAAAAAAATTTGCAGAGGTAAATGATTTAAATGCAATATTTATAATACCAATTTACTACGAAGATTCCATATATGGAATTTTGAGTTATGATATATGTAATTCAAATAAATACAAGAAAAAATTTGATGATTTTGATAAATCAATTTTAATTGAATTACGCAATATCCTGCAAAGCCGCATAGAGTATGATAGAATACATGAGGCAATAATAGAAAGCGAGAAAAAATTCAAAATACTTTTTGAAAATGCGCCTGATGCTTATTATATAAATGATTTAAAAGGCAATTTCATAGATGGCAATAAAAAAGCAGAAGAACTGACAGGATATAAAATAGAAGAATTAATAGGTAAAAATTTTTTAAAGTTAAATTTATTACCAAAATCAGAAATTATAAAGGTAACAAAATTATTGGCACAGAATATTTTAGAAAAAGACACTGGTCCTGATGAAATAAAATTACAGAGAAAAGACGGCACATATGTAGATGCAGAGATATTAACCAGACCGATAAAATTAAATAATAAAAAAGTTGTTCTTGGCATTGCAAGAGATATAACAGAAAGAAAAAAGATTACAGAAGAAATAAGAAAATTATCAATAGCGGTAGAACAAAGCCCCGCGTCAATAGTTATAACAGATATAAAAGGAAACATAATTTATACTAACCCGAAATTTACAGAAATTACCGGTTATAAAGAAGAAGAAGCAAAAGGCAAAAATCCACGAATATTAAAATCAGGAAATACAACGAAAGAAGAATATCAAAGATTATGGAAAACAATATTATCCGGTAAAATCTGGCGTGGGGAGTTTTTAAATAAAAAGAAAAATGGTGAGTTATACTGGGAGTCTGCAACAATTTCTCCAATTTTTGATGAAAAAGGTAAAATAATAAATTTTATTGCGATAAAACAGGATATAACTGAAATAAAAAAGGCAAGAGATAAAATTATTGAGACAGGCACGCTTTTGATAGATTTTTTTGACAATGCAAATGATCTTATACAGATAGTTTCTCCAGAAGCAAAATTCTTATATGTCAACAAAGCATGGCATCAAACTCTGGTATATAATTTTGACGAATTAAAACATATGACACTTTTTGATGTTATTCATCCTTCAAAAATAGAGCATTGCAGGGAAATGTTTAAAAAGGTTTTAAAGGGTGAATGTAATGAAAGAATTGAGACAGTATTTGTAACAAAAGATAAAAGGGAAATAATAGTGGAAGGTGCGGTTTCATCTCATTTTGAAATGGGTAAACCTGTAAATATCAGGGGGATTTTCAGGGATATAACTGCAAAGAAAAAGGAAGAAGAAAACCTGAGAATGAGTTATGAAAGACTGAAAGAAATTGATGTCTTAAAAACCAATTTTGTTTCTATGGTTTCCCACGATTTGCGAACACCTATGACAGCTATAAAAGGTTTTTTATCTCTGCTATTAGGTGGTGCTGCAGGAGAATTGACTGCACAACAAAAAGAATACATAGAGATTGCAAAAAATAACTCAGAAAGATTATTAAATCTTATTAATGACTTGCTTGATATAAGTAAAATTGAATCAGGTAGATTTACCATTGAAAAATCTACCTGTGATATCGGAAGGATAATAAGCAGATTGACAAAGGAACTATCATCGTTTGCTGCACAAAAGAAGATAAACATAATCAATGAATCAGAAGGTAAAAAGTTATTCTGTGAAGTTGATGAATACAGGATATCCCAGGTTATAACTAATTTGATTACAAATTCCGTAAAATTCTCTCCTGAAAATACAGATGTTTTACTTGGGTTTAAATCTGTGAAAAAAGGTGAAGTTCCTGTTCCTGAAAATATAAAATTAAAAGACAGCAATGAATATGTTTTTATTTATGAAAAAGATTCTGGCAGGGGAATAAAAAAGGAGTATATTGATAAAATATTTGAAAAGTTTTATCAAGTTGAAAGAAGTGACGGTTTAAAATCAAAGGGGTTAGGACTTGGATTACCTATTGCAAAAAGCATTATTGAAGCGCATGATGGTGTTATATGGGCTGAATCAGAAGGTGAAGGAAAAGGAACAACTTTTAAGATATTGATACCGATAAGAAAGAAATAAAATTTGAAATTTGAAAATTAAAAATTGAAATTTAAAAGACGAGAACGCCAATTTACAGATATAAAATCTTCAGTGCTCACGCTTAGAAAATGAGAGAAAAAATTTTATTCAGGGGAAAAAGCTTGTCATTGCGAGGAAGGCGAACGAGAACTAAAGTATTTTGAATTCAGGTTGCTGAGCCTGACGACTTGTCCTTCGAAATTTTAACGTAGAAGGAAGCAATCTCGCTTTTTAAAAACAATAGGATTCAATCGTTTTTAACAGCAAGATTGCTTCTTCCTTCGCTTAAAGCTACGGCAGACAGGTCGCAAAACTTATAAACCCTAATTAAAATACAACTGTTTTCTTTCGTTTTGCTCGCAATGACAGGATAAATAAAATGTGCGATTTGCGATGTGCGATTTAAGATTTGAAATTTGAAGATTTGAAATCTTATAATGTGCAATTTGCGATTTACAATGGAAAAGATGTTGTAAAGGAGTTCATAAAGAGTTCAAGGAGAGTTCAAAAATAGTTTTAACTACTTTTGAACTAAGTTAGAACTCAGTTTGAACTATGTGCGAACATTTTTTAATTTAAAGATTAAAAATCCCCCTTAATCCCCATTTTGCCAAGGGTTAAAAAATTGGTATGGACTCCTGTTTAAATAAGACAGAAAATCGAGAATCGAAAATAGATCAAGGTTTTCTTTATTAAAATTAAAAAATATGGATGCCTGCTTGCGCAGGCATGACTCTTTATGCTACGTTTATCTGTCATTCCAGCGATTGAATAAATCAGGGTTAAAATCCAGCAGGAACATGTCATCCCTGTCCCTGATTTATTATTCAGGGATAAATTCAAACAGGAATCCAGTTTTTCTGTTTTTTTAGATGCCTGCTTGAGTGGACACCTGATTAAATCGTGTGCAATCGTGCCTTCAATTATAGTTATTAAAAATTTATTGTTTTTATATGTATACCATGTCTTTCCTTATTCCCAAAGAATGCATTTTAAAAATTGATTATATCCTTATTTTTTTGTATAATTAAACAAAGTGTCCAGAGGGGCTAAATTTACTGGTTAAATGAGGTATTTAGTGCAAAAGGTTGAATGTTTAAAAAAGTTAAATAAGATAATACTATTTAATATATTTATTTATAATGTTTATTCTGCAAATATTTTATTTGTAGTTGGCAGTTTAACCTTGAATTCAGGTGACCAGGCAGTATATGACAGGTTAATTAACCAGGGACATTATGTTGCACTTACAAGGGGTGCTGATAGCGCAACTTCTGATGCAGATGGTCGTGACCTTGTAATTATTTCTTCCACGGTTACTGCTGCTGATGTAAACACCAAATTCAGAGATGTTACTGTTCCGGTTTTATTATGGGAGCCAATTCTTTATGATGATATGTCTTTTCAGGCGGCAGGAGGTGCCGGTGTTGCTAACCAGACACAGGTGCAGATAGACCAGGACTGGCATTACATAGCTGCAGGATATACAGGAACTGTAACTGTAACGTCCGCGCAATTTCTTTTTGGATATGGACAGCCACAGGGTGATTTTCACGGTATTGCCCAGCAGACATCTAATCCAGCAAATAAATATATATTTTGCTATGAAAAAGGCGCTACAATGTATAATAACGTCCGTGCGCCAGCAAGGCGTGTGGGGCTTTTCCTTCAGGATACAACAACCGCGTCTCTTACATCTGCCGGCTGGGATATTTTTGACGCTGCAGTTTCATGGGCTCTTGGAGTAGATAAACCCAATTGCATACAGTCAGATAATTTCAACAATTCTTCCCTTGAAACATTCTGGACTGCTGTTGATGTTGGAAATCCTTTGCTCGGAAGCCAGGCAGAAACAGCAACCAATCTTACTATAACCGCAAATGGGGATGATATTTGGGGGACTGCGGATAATTTCAGGTATATATTCCAGACCGTGTCCGGGGATTTTGATGTTTCTTTACAGATAAATTTTGTTCCAACTACAGACCCATGGAGTAAAGTGGGGATAATGATGAGGGAAAGTTTAGCACCAGGTTCCAAACATGCTTTTATATGTGCGACACGCAGTAATAATTATGCATTTCAGAGAAGGATTGTAACCGGCGATATCAGTTATCATACAGGTGGTGGAAGTTATACAAATAATACAACCGGTTATGTGCGACTTGTAAAATCCGGAAATAATTTTACAGGTTATTATTCATCCGACGGCACAAATTGGACTCCGCTTGGAAATGTTAATATGAGTTTTAGTTCAACTTTTTTAATAGGAATAGCTGCAACTTCGCATAATGCAGGTGCGGTTGGATATGCTAATGTAGATAATTTTAATATTTTAGGTGGTGCATGCACACCTACATGGACAATAACTCCGACTTTCACAATTACACCTACTAATACACCTTTTTATGCCGGGTGTGTTCAATCGGATCTATTTAATAATAGCGTTCTTGAGAATTTCTGGACAGCAATTGATATTGGTTCACCTGCGACAGGTTCACAGGTAGAAACATCTACAAATTTGACTATAACAGCAGCAGGTATTGTGTGGGGAACTGATGATGCTTTTAGATTTATTTTTCAGCCGGTTTCAGGAAATTTAGATGCAACTTTGCGGGTAAATTTTGTGTCAGAAGTAAATGGCTGGGCAGGAACAGGTATAATGATAAGGGAAACATTAAATACAAATTCAAAAAATATTTATATGTATGCAAGTACAAATGCATATTCATTGCAGTGCCGCTCTACAACAGGAGGGACTACTTCTTCAACAGATGGCACTGCTTATGTAAATAATACAACCGGATATGTGAGATTATTAAAAATAGGTAATAATTTTACTGGTTATTATTCCACCAATGGCACTGACTGGACTGTTTTAGGTAATTATACTGTTGATGTGGGAACGAGTTTTTATATAGGTGTTGCAGCACAGACAAATATTTTAAATACAACGGGTTATTTTTCAGTCAGTGATTTTAATATTTTGACCGGGGGTTGCACACCAACTGTAACAAGAACTATTACAAGGACAATAACACCAACAGTGACAGAAACAGTTACACCAACTGCAACGCCTTCGGTAACACCGACAGCAACAGAGACAATAACACAGACAATAACGCCGACAATAACAGAGACAAACACGCCATCAGTAACTCAGACAGGCACACCGACAGTAACGCAGACGATAACAGAAACAGTGACGGAAACAATAACTTCTTCAGTGACGCCAACGGTAACATCAACAATAACAGAGACAATAACAAGTAGCAGCACACCAACGGACAGTATAACAGCGACAAATACAGAAACAATAACTTCTTCAGTAACGCCAACGGTAACACCAACAAATACACCTTCAGTAACAGCAACAATAACGCAGACAGGAACACCAACGTATACGCCAACGCCATATGCGTATGCATATATAGTGCCGACAATAGCAGTAGCAGGAGATAACGTAAGTTATGAGTATCATATAAATGCAGCAGGGACAGGAGAGATAACAGAGGCAAGGATAATAATAGAGCCAGGAGTAACGCCAGGTGGACCAGTAAGTTCAATACCAGGAGCAAGTGCAGAGATAATAGGGAATGAGATAGTGATAACATACGTAAGTGGATGGAATAGTGGTAGTAATCCGAATTTTGACATAATAAGGTTTAATGCAATATCAACGATAGGAGATAAATATTACGGGAGTTATTTAAATGGGCTGGTAGATGCAAGGGGAGTGACACCGAACGGATATTCGCAGATAGTAATAATAATAAGCCCGACATACACGAGGACAGCAACGCCTTCAGTAACGCCAACGGTAACAGCAACAATAACAGAGACGATAACGGAAACTGCAACACCAACAGTGACCCAGACGGTAACGCCAACAATAACAGAAACGGCAACGCAGACAGTGACTGAAACAGTGACAGAAACAATTACTCCTACTGTGACACAGACGGTAACGGAAACGATAACGCCTTCAGTAACGGCGACAGTAACGGAAACAATAACACCTACAGTGACGCTGACAGTAACAGAGACAGTCACACCAACTATAACGCCTTCAATGACGCCAACAGTAACAGAAACGATAACGCCTTCGGTGACGCCTACGGTTACACCTACAATAACACTAACAGTAACGGAAACAATAACACCTACAGTGACGCTGACAGTAACAGAGACAGTCACGCCAACTATAACGCCTTCAATGACGCCAACAGTAACAGAAACGATAACGCCATCTATTACGCCTACAATTACATCTACGATAACACCAACAGTAACAGAGACAGTGACGCAAACAGTAACTGAAACAGTTACGCAGACAGTGACAGAAACAATAACGCCTTCTATAACACCTACAATTACACCTACGATAACGCCAACAGTGACAGAAACGAGCACGCCAACTGTTACGTCAACAATAACACAAACAGGAACACCAACGTATACGCCAACGCCATATGCGTATGCATATATAGTACCGACAATAGCAGTAGCAGGAGATAACGTAAGTTATGAGTATCATATAAATGCAGCAGGGACAGGAGAGATAACAGAGGCAAGGATTAACGCCAGGTGGACCAGTAAGTTCAATACCAGGAGCAAGTGCAGAGATAATAGGGAATGAGATAGTGATAACATACGTAAGCGGATGGAATAGCAGTAGTAATCCGAATTTTGATATAATAAGGTTTAATGCAATATCAACGTTAGGAGACAAATATTACGGGAGTTATTTAAATGGGCTGATTGACGCAAGAGGAGTGACACCAAGCGGATATTCACAAATAGTGATAATAGTCAGTCCGACATACACGAGGACAGCAACAGCAACCATCACACCAACAATAACTCCAACAGTAACACCAACAGTAACAGAAACAGTCACACCAACTGCAACGCCCTCAGTGACGCCAACAGCAACAGAGACGATAACGCCTTCAGTAACACCGACGATAACACCAACAGTAACGGAAACAATAACACCGACAGTTACTGAAACAGTAACAGAAACAATTACATCTACAATAACACCTACAGTAACGGCGACAGTAACAGAGACAATCACGTCTTCAGTAACGCTAACGGCGACTGAGACTGTAACGTCAACAATAACTCCAACAGTAACACCAACAGTAACAGAAACAGTCACACCA
>FWPV01011335.1_pt1 | contig 14229 bp, 8 predicted proteins | sample 2228371 | NCBI WGS metagenome assembly FWPV01 (sample SAMEA103939776, study PRJEB20133) | metagenome
CAGTGCGGCGAGCCGGTTCCCAAACGGCTGGCCGTTCGCTGGCACTCCTGCCCGTAGTGTGGGTGTGAGCTGCACCGCGATCAGAATGCCGCACTCACTATGTTGCAGAAGGGCGGGGGCGCCGCCTTCGAGGAGGCTCTGCCGGTGGGCGGGCCGCAGAACCGAGAACCCCACCGGCGGTAGCCGTGGGAGTGTCAGTGTAGCATTGACCATAACGCCGCTGATGGCAAGATGGGTTAACGAAAGGTGTGAATCGGCTCACTGGATGGCGATGATCGCGGTTATGGTACAATACGGCGACGGCGCGCTGCCTGGATATATCCAGCAACGTTCAGTGGCAGCGTCTGACCGAATCAGGCCTATCGGTTCACAACAGTACCTGTTCATCTCATGATCTCTCGCCAGTTCGCGTTTGGCGCAATCTTATTCTCGTTTATTGTTGGCGCAGCCGGAATCTTCTTCTTCATCAGCCAACGCCTCGATCGATGCGCTGCGCCGCCCTTCATCGAGACAAATCTGCTTCCTAACGCTACATTTGCCATTCCCGGCCCGGTTGCCGGTCTGCCCGAAGGCTGGGGCCGTGGCGCCGGCGGAGTGGAATTGCGTGGCCCGGCTGTTGATGGTCAGGGATTTGATCTCGATGGCGACGGGCGCGCGTTGCAATTGATCGGCATCGCCAACTATGCAATCACCCCTCCGGTTAGGGTGCAGGCCAATGTCACGTATTGTTTTACCGTCGCAGCGCTGACCGACTCGCTGCTGCGTTCCCCAACCCGGGTCAGGCTGGTCTTCGAGTGGTATGACGCGCAGGGCAGCCTGCGCGAGCAGGCAAGCACGCCGTGGCAGCCAGTCGCCTTGTGGACGCCGGAACGACCGCCGGCGGGCTGGGCTGTCATCGGCGGTTCAGCGCGCGCGCCTGCCGACGCCACGATGCTGCGCGTGCGGATCGAACCGGCTTCGGATGACCGCATCTACCTCGATATGCCACGGTTGCAGCGCGGCGGTCATACCCTGACTCTGGCCCAACCGCCGGCGCCGGCGTCACCGCTGCTGATCGCGCCCTGGCCAGAGGGGTATCGCGCCGCAGTTGCCTTCACCTTTGATTGGGAAACTGCAATGGGCGGCTTGATCCATTCGCGCTCGGTCGATGATCCGCGCGCTGATGAAGATCCGGTGCAGCGCGGTCTGCGCATGCGCGCAGGCGTGCTGAACAGTATGGCCATCTTTGAACGGTATCATGTGCGCGCCACCTACTATGCTACCGGCTATAATTTCCTCATGGGCAATCGCGAACAACGGCGGTTTATGGGCGATCCGGTCTTCTCCTGGGCGTCAGCCGCCAATGGCTGGCGCAGTGATCGCTGGACGACGCGCCCCTGGTTTAGTGATGATCCCTACGGCACGGTTGAGACCCATCCGGCCTGGTATTTCGGCGATCAGATCGAGCCGTTGCTGGCTGCCGGTCACGACATCCAGAGCCATACCTTCAGCCATCTCTACGGCGGTTATGCCGACGCAGCAACATGGCGCGCCGACATCGAAACCTGGAACATGGTTGCCGCCGAACGCGGCGTTGGCCATGCGCGATCGCTGGCCTTTCCCTGGAGCAGCAGCGCCGGGATGAGCGACGCCAGTTGGGATGTGATCGAGCAGGCCGGCATTCGTTCCGTGACTCGCCTGAGCGATTATGGCCCCTACAACCTCTTTCCAACCGATGGGCGCGGCCTGATCCGCGATCCCGACTGCCGCTGGCTGCCCGGACGCGAGGGGCGGCTGATCGCCTGTCCTGACTTCTACCTGACCCCAGCCCGCGCTGAGCTGGCCATTGTCCAGATTGATCAGACGGTAGCCTACGGCGGCATGATCGATATCTGGGCCCACACCGAAGAGGTGACCAGCGCGGCCCAACAGGCGGCGTGGGAAGATGTGGTATCCTACACAGTCAGGCGCGGCGACATTTGGGTCGCGCCGCTGCGCGAGATCGCCGAATGGCAGATTGCGCGTCGCGCACTACAGATCACAACTCTGACCGACTCAGCTCTGCCTGCCGGGCGCGCTTCCGGCAGCGCGGCGCAGCGGTATCAGATCTGGAACCAATCATCGTATCCGCTCACCGGCTTGATGGTCGCGGTGCCATCGACGACAGTTGATGTTGCGATCAACAATGACATTGTGCCGCGTGAGCACTGGCGAGCGAGTGGATGGATCCGGCTCGATCTGGCCGCCGGTCAAGCTATTGAGGTGGCATTGTGGCCGACACGATCAAGCAGCCGCTAGAACGGGCAACCGGCTGGCGCGCGATTGGTGATGCGCTTGCAGCGCAGCGAGGCTTGTTACGGTTATATCAGTGGCTCTGGTTAGCGCTCTGCATCGTCGGCGCGATCAGCGTGGCGTTACCGCCCATTCTCACCCGCCCCATCATCTATGACGCGCAGGCTGTGGTGCAGTTCGATACTGCCCGCTATGGCCCGATCTATCAGCCCGTTGCCCCCAATCTCACCGGCATGGACATTGCCATCGCTGACGCCACTGAGGCGTTGCGACTCAATGCGCTGGCTCGCGCCGATGTGCGCTTTGGATTGCCCGATTTTCGGGTGGAGTATCGGCTGGCCGAGCCGGGCGAAGTGGTCGTGCATGGTATTGCCGGCACTGCTGCCGAGGCAAAAGCGTTGGCCGACGCGGGCGCTGAAGAGCTGGTGCGGCAGATACGCGCGGCAGGCGGGCGCGAGATTCTGCGCAATATGCTGGGCTGGCAACTCTGGCAGGCGCTCAACGGCGAACCGCCTGCTCCTGATGATCCCTTCGCCAGCCTGTTGCGCGAGATTCTGCGCCTGGAGGCGTTACCCCTCTCGCGCCCGATCGAACCGTTCAGTACGCCTCGTTCGCTGAACGGTCTGTCCAGGGAAGAAATCAGCGATGTGGCGCGCGCGCTTGAGTCGCGCTACGATCTCTGGCGCTTTGCGATTAATACCCGGAATGCTACCCTTGATGCCCTTTGCGACAGCGCCGGGTTGCCCACCGCAGCGCGCGAGGAAGCGCTGCGCGCGTGTGCGGCAACCAACGCGGCAGCGGCAGCCGAACTCGCTGCGCGTGACCGCGCGATCGCCCAGTTGCGCGCGATTGAGGCGGCAATTACCTACATGATCCGTGAGGCGGGCGCTCGCTTCAACGCCGATCAGGTCGGCGCAGCCTATCGCATTGCAGCAGTATTGCCGGCTGCGCCGGAACCGCGCTACGAATTGCCCCTGATTGCGCTGGCGGCGCTGGTGGGAACAGCCCTGGGTTTGGGCGGAGTCGCGCTTGATCGCAGCGCCGGCGTCTTGCCCAAGCTCCAGGAGCTGTGGCAGTATCGCGAGTTGATCCGCAATCTGATTTTGCGCGACTTGCGCGCTCGTTACAAAGGCAGCACCCTTGGTTATCTCTGGACGCAGATCGCCCCGCTGGGCATGATGATGGTCTATGTCGTCGTCTTCAGTTTGCTGCTGCCGAATGGGATCGCGATGTTTCCCGTATTTATCATTGTCGGCCTGCTGCCATGGAATTACACTGCCGAAGCGGTGCTCAACGGCACCCGGAGCATCATCGACAATGCCGCGCTGGTCAAGAAGGTCTACTTCCCACGTGAAGTGCTGCCGTTAGTCGCTGTCGGCTCCAGTCTGCTCAACTTCATTCTCTCGCTGCCGATGATGCTGCTCGTGATCGTAGTCGTGCAACTGATCACCATCGGGCGGCTCAATCTAAGCTGGAGCATTGCCTATCTACCCGTGATCATGGCGTTGCAGACCATCTTCCTGGCCGGGCTGGCCCTGTTGCTCGGCGCCGGCGCCGTCTTCTTCCGCGATGTGGTGCATCTGATTGGGATCGTGATCAACATCTGGTTTTTCCTGACCCCGATCATCTATCCGCTGAGCACGATCAGTGAGGGGTTGGCAGCCCGCATTATTCGCTGGCTCAATCCGCTGGCCTCCATTATCGAGTTTTACCGCGAGATCATCTACGGGAATGTGGTGCCGGTCGGCTTGATTCCAACGCCGGGGGTGCCCGCGCTCAGCGCGATGTTGCGCGTTGGCGTGACCGGCCTGATCGTGCTGGCGATCGGCTATTGGGTCTTCCAGCGCGTCAGCCGTCACTTTGGTGAAGAGCTATGAGTATTGTGATCGAATTCGATCAGGTCTCACGCCAGTTTGTCCGGCGGCAGCAGGCGTCAACCATCCAGGAGCGATTTATCGGTCTGCTCCGAGGAATGCCGCCGGCAGAAGCGTTTTGGGCGGTGCGCGACATCAGCTTTGCCGTCGAAGCAGGGCAGAGCATCGGTCTGGTCGGTCATAACGGCGCCGGCAAGAGCACCGTCCTGAAGTTAATGACCCGCGTTCTGGAACCAACCAGCGGGCAGGTGAAGACCAAAGGCCGCATTGCCGCGCTGCTGGAATTGGGCAGCGGCTTCCATCCAGAGCTGAGCGGACGCGAAAATGTCTTCCTCTACGGCTCGCTCATGGGTTTCAGCCGCAAAGAGATGATCCGCAAACTGCCTGAGATCATCGAGTTTTCGGAAATTGGCGCCTTCCTCGATACCGAAGTCAAGCACTACTCTTCGGGCATGTATACCCGATTGGCGTTTGCTGTTGCCACTGCGGTTGACCCTGACATCCTGATCACCGACGAAGTGCTGGCGGTTGGCGATGAAGCGTTTCAGCGCAAATGCATCGACCGCATCTACGGCTTCCGCCGCGCCGGCAAGACCATCGTCTTCGTCTCGCACGCGCTCGATGTGGTGCGCTCGCTCTGCGATGTCGCCGTCTGGCTCGACCACGGTGAAATGAAAGCCTTCGGCCCATCCGGCGAAGTGGTTGACGCCTACCTGGCAGCCGTGAATGAACGGGAACGGGAGGAGTTTGAGCGGCAAGTCGGCGAGAGCGAGATTGATGAAGATCGGCGACAACGGATGCGACGAGGCTCACGGGAGGTGGAAATTACCCGCGTTCAGCTTCTCGATTGCCATGGGAATGAGCGGGTTACCTTCCGCACGCTTGAGCCGCTAACTATTCGCATCCATTATGTCGCCCACGAGCGGATCGAGCGACCGGTCTTCGGGGTGGGAATCAACCACGACAGTGGCCCATGGCTGACCGGCCCAAACACCGGTTTCGATAAATACCATATTCCCTTCATCGAAGGCGCAGGGATCATCGACTACCATATTCCGCGCCTGCCTCTGCTCAGCGGGCGCTATCTGGTCAGTGCCTCAGCGACTGATAGCACCCAGTTGCACGAGTTTGATGTGCATGATCGTATGTACCCATTGGTGGTTCACAGTGAAGGATTGAGCCAGCGCTACGGCCTGTTCTTTATTGATGGCGCATGGAGCTGGCACGGATGACATCGTTGCTTGTCATCAGCCATGATGTGGTCGGGCAGCGCATGGCTGGTCCGGGCATTCGGATGTGGGAGCTGGCGCGCGCGCTGGCGGGCGTGATGCCGGTAACGCTGATTGCGCCGCGACCAATCGATCTGCTACCGCCGGCAGGATTGGCTTGTGGTCATTACGCCTGGGGCGATGCAGCCAGTCTGATGCCGTATCTCGCGACGGCCTCGGCGGTGCTGGCAAATGGTTACGTTGCCGCCGCGCATCCTGAACTGCTCGACTATCATGGCCGTCTCATCATCGATCTCTACGATCCGATAGCGTTCGAGAATCTCGAACTCTTCCGCCGCCAACCTCTTCATCAACGCCAGACTCTGGCAGAACGCGATGTGACGCTGTTGCGGTTGCTGATCGAGCGCGGCGATCACTTTCTCTGCGCCACCGAGCGCCAGCGCGATCTGTACATTGGCGCGCTGCTGGCGATGGGGCGGATCACGCCTGGCATTATTGATAACGATCCGCTGCTGCAGAACCTGATCATGGTCGTGCCCTTCGGGGTGAGTGATGAACCGCCGCAGCCGAGCGGGCAACCTGCGCTGCGCGGCGCGCTTGATGATCTCGGTCCTCAGCATCACATCATTCTCTGGAGTGGCGGTCTCTGGGATTGGATGGATCCCCAGACGCTCGCGCGCGCGATGCCGGCAGTGCTGACCGCTGTGCCAGAGGCGCGGCTGGTCTTTTTAGCCGGACGTCATCCGGGGGCAGTGGCCGAGATGGCAACCCCGGTCGTTACGCGCCAACTGGCCGCGGATTTGGGCTTGCTGGGACGTGGCATCCATTTCTACGACGACTGGATTCCGTATGAACGGCGGGCCGATTTCCTGCTCGAAGCAGCGGTTATGGTATCATTGCATCGCGAACATCTCGAGACACGCTACGCGGCGGTGCGTTCGCGTGTGCTCGATCATTTTTGGGCCGGAAAGGCCAGCGTGCTAAGCGCTGGTGATGCTGCTGCCGATCTGATCATCAGGCATCAGGCCGGCGAAGTGGTGCCGATCGGTGATGCAGACTCGGTAGCTGAGGCGCTGATTCGATTACTCCTCGATCCGCAGCGTCGAGAAACGCAAAGCGCTAATGCAAGAGCGCTTGGTCAGCGCTTACGCTGGTCGCAGGTGGCGCAGCCTGTCAGAGCTATGTTGAACACGCTCGGGGAAAAAGGACATCCGCTTATGACAACACCTGATAGACAACGAGCAGATACATTGCAGCGGGTACGGAATGATGCGATTAGAGTTCAGGAGCAGAGCTGGCGACTGGCATCGCCGCCAGTGTCGAATCTGATCTGGCAGTGGATCTGGAAAAAGATCTGGTTGCCGCTCGTCAGTCCACAACGCGATCACAATGCGGCAATCTTGCGTTCGGTATATGCGCTTTCCGAACAGATTGATTACACGACCCAGTCAATCTTTCATCTTGCTCACCAGATTGATCAGCGCATACGAGATCTGGAGCGACGCCAGCAGGAGCTGGTCGAGCGGCAACAGGTGCTGGTCGAGCGGCAACAGGTGCTGGCCGAGCGGCAACAAGAGCTGGCCGAGCGGCAACAAGAGCTGGCCGAGCGGCAACAGGTGCTGGCCGAGCGGCAACAAGAGCTGGCCGAGCGGCAACAAGAGCTGGCCGAGCGGCAACAATGGTTAGAGCTGCGGGTGACCAATCTTGAGGATGGTGTGCAGGATCATAATCGTCGCCAGGTCGCGGAAGTTCATCAGATTGGTCAGCAGATACGCGATTTTGCTGATCAACTGATTGGTTTGGAAACAAGCATGATTCAGATCATGGCTCATATTGGTGAAGTGCCGTCATTGCCGCCCCGCAAAGAACAATAGTTGTTATGCGTACCGTCGCGATTGTCTTGAGTTGGAATGCGGTTGATGCCACGCTGGCCTGTCTGGAGTCGCTCCATCGTCAGTCAATCCCAGTTGAAGTGTTGGTTGTCGATAATGCCTCACAAGATGGAACACCTGCTCGTGTCGCCGCGCAATATCCCCATGTGCGCCTGATTTGTAACCAGCGGAACCTGGGTTTTGCCGGTGGCATGAATACTGCTATTCGGGCATTGCTCGCCGAAGCGGAACCGCCTGATGCTGTGGTGCTGCTCAATCAGGATACGATGCTCGATGAGCAGTGTATCGAGCACTTTATCGCCCCGTTGCAGGCTGATGAACAGGTGGCGGCAGTGGGGGCAAAAATTTGCTATCCGGATGGCACGATCCAGCACGCTGGCGTCACGCTCGAATGGCCGCGCGCGATTGTGCAACATATCGGCTGGCATGAACCCGACACGGGTCAGTACGATGAGTTGGTTGAGCTTGAGTGGGTGACCGGCGCCGCGCTGGCGCTGCGACTGCGCGCGCTTGATCCGGTTCAACCGCTCGACGAGGGGTTTGCCCCGGCCTATTTTGAGGACATCGATCTCTGTCAGCGGCTGCGTCGAGCAGGCTGGAAAATTGTCTACAATCCGGCAGCAACCCTGACCCATCACGAATCGCTCTCACTGCGCGACGAGCTTCAGCGCAGTTGTTATTACAATCGTGGTCGTTTGCGGTTTGTGTTAAAACACTTCTCGATGGCTTCCCTGATCGACGAATTTTTGCCCGCAGAGCTGAGCCATGCGCAACGTCATGCCCTGTGGCCGGTTGAAGGTCAGGCGTTGCGCTGGGCATACGCCGAGACATTGCTCAATTACAGCTCGATACTCGCTGCCCGTCGCCAATTGGATCCGAACTTTGCTGCGGCTGATGAAGATCGTCTGGGCGAACTGATGCAACGGTTACTGTCCACTCATGCCATGACCTGCTGGCGCAATGCGCATCAGCGCGCTGATTGGATGTTCAATCATTAAAAGATGATTCTATGGAAACACAATCGTTGTACGGTGTGGAATATACCTTGCTTGAGCCATTGCCGGCACAGCTTGCCCAGGATGAGCAGTTGCTCATCGGGTTGCAATTGCGCAACAGTGGTTTGACTCCATGGATGACGAGCGGTTGTCTAGTGCTGATCGTGGTGCGCTGGACGACTCCTGACGGGCAGGTTGTGCGTGAATTGCCCTGGCAGCCCTTGCCGCATCCGGTGCCTGTCGGTGAATGTGTCACCGTCGAACTGAGCGTGGTTACCGATTTACCGCCTGCGTCGTATCTGCTGACGGTTGAACTGGTTGAAGATCAGGTGGCCTGGTTCCGTGATCGTGAAGTGCCTCCATTCACTCATCCGATCACTGTGGTGTTCTCAGATGCGCCCCGGATTACGATTCTGAATGGTAACTGCCTTGCCAACGATGCAGTCGGGACGCACGTTGCCTCGCAAGTTCGCGCGTTAGCCGCGGCAGGATTTCGGCCTCTGTTACTGACCGCATTTATTGACCAACAATTGCCGCGCCAATTGCGCCGCTTTATGGTTGCGGTCAATCCGCATCACATCCTGCAACCAGATGAACAGAGTCGCTTCGCAGCCCAGCATTTTCGCCGATCGGCAGCGGTGATCGTGAACTATTCGTCATACTACGATCTGGTTGAATTGATTCGAGCCGCGCGAGCGCCCGTGCTGTTTGATTACCATGGCATTACGCCACCTGCAATCTGGGGCATTGGCAATCCGGGCTACGAAGATGTTATGCGTGGGGTGGCTAATTTGCCGCTCGCGCGATTTGCCGATTATGCGGTCGCTCATAGTCAGTATATGGTTGATGAACTGGTAGCGACCGGATTGGTAGCTCCAAGTCGCGCCAGTGTCCAACCATACCCGGTCGTTACACGGGCGGCGTATGCCGAACCGCCCGATCCAGCGCTTCAGAACCAGTATCAACTTCACGGCAAAACGGTGTTGTTGTACGTGGGCCGTATGGCACGGAACAAGCGTGTTCATATCCTTGTCGAAGCGCTTCCCTTGATCCGCCAATCGTATCCTGAAGCGGTATTATTGCTGGTAGGTGAAACTGCTCATGTCTATGCTGGCTATGTCGCTGAAGTTAAAGCGCGCGCGACAGAACTTGGCATAACTGACGCGGTGATTTTTACCGGCCCTCAATCGCGCGAAAAGATCAGCGATTTTTATCGACTGTGTGATGTGTATGTCACTGCCAGCATTCATGAAGGCTTCTGCATGCCGGTCATTGAAGCTATGGCATTGGGTAAGCCGGTGGTTGCCGCCGCAGCGACGGCGCTGCCTGATACCGTAGGCGATGCTGGCTTGCTGTTCACGCCTGATGACCCGATTGATCTGGCGCAACAGGTTATTAAGGTATTGACGGCGCGCAATGGCGCGTATCCCGACATGGCGCTCGATCTGGCTCAGGCCCGGCAGATGTTGTCTCATCGCCCCATTGCATTTGTGACCCCGCGCTATGGTCGTGATGTGCTTGGGGGAGCCGAACGCGGCGCGCAGGCATGGGCTGAGCAACTTGCAGCGCGCGGGCTGAAGGTCGAGGTGTTGACAACCAATGCGGTCGATCTGATTGGCTGGCAAACTGGCTCCCTGCCGGAAACAGAGGAGATCAATGGGGTCGTTGTGCGACGCTTTCCTGTCGATCTCGTCCACCCAGGCGGTTTTCATGAGGTGCAGATGAAAGCGGCGCGTGGTGAAACAATTACTCGGCAGGATGAAGAGCGCTTTATGCAGCATAACCTGCGCAGCCGAGCGCTCGAGGCGTATATTGCCGATCACCGTGATCACTATGCAGCGTTTATCTTCACCCCCTATCTCTTCGGCACAGCTTATTACGCTGCCCAGCAGGCTGGTGATCGCGCATTCCATATCCCCTGCCTGCACGATGAACCAGCCGCGCAGTTTAGCGTCTTCCGGGAAATGCTCGAAGAGGCTCGTGGCATCTTCTTTAATTCGCCAGCAGAAGAGCAATTGGCTCGCGCCAAACTAAAGCTGGCTAACCCGTGGACAGCAGTCTTTGGTTATGGGTTTGAAGAGCAGCCGTTGCAAGGTGATCCCGCGCGCTTTCGCGCGCGCACTGGTGTGCAGTCGCCGTTTTTGCTCTACAGCGGTCGGCTGGAAGAGGCCAAGAACGTGCCTCTCCTGGTGGAATGGTTTGTCGCTTTCAAAGACGCGCATCCTGAGAGTGAGTTGATGTTGGTTCTAGCCGGTAAAGGTGATTTGTCTCTGCCAGATCGGCCCGATATTGTGCGCATCGGCATGATTGTTGATCGTCAGGAGCTGGCCGATGCCTACGCTTCCTGTCTGGCCCTCTGTCAGCTCTCGCTGAACGAGAGTTTTTCAATTGTGATGATGGAAGCCTGGCAGCAGCGTCGTCCGGTGATTGTTCACGCCGATTGCGCTGTGACTAGTGATCATGTTGCCCGCAGCGGCGGTGGCTATGTCTGCCGGTCGAGCGCTGAGTTTAGCGCCGTGATTGAGCGGTTGATAGCGGCGCCCGCTGAGGCGGTAGCGTATGGTGAACGGGGATACCATTACGTCAGTGAACAATTTGGCTGGAACACCCTGGTTGAACGGTTTATCGTCACGCTGGCTACATGGCTCCAGCCCCGACCGTTGTTGGCTGAGCTGGCGCAGCGTGGGATTCGCCGCGCGCTCAATTTTACCTACGGTCGATTTGAAGCCCATCTGATCGGCCTGCTGCGCCAGATGCTGGCCCAGTATCCCGATTGGCGCCTGATCGATCAAGTGTATAGCCAGATGGCGCAGGTTACTGCGCAGAATGGGCGCGCCGAACACGATCATCTGTCCTCGACGAGGTCGTTGACTCATTGGTTTCGTCAGGTAGTGCGCCGTGCTCGACCGCAATCTCACGTGTCAGTTGCAACTCCTGTAGCTGAACCTGTGGTAATGGTGGAAATCATTGCTGGTCTGCTTGATCTCCTCGCGCAGTCACGTCACGATCAACGGCGTCTGGAACGCGAGTTGATCCGTTTGCGCGATCAGTTGACTGCGGCGCAATCGCCTGATACCAGTTCTCGCTGAGCCAATCATATCACTTCAGTATATCGGTCGCGGTTGTTCGTGGTTTCAGGGAAGGGTGCAGGAAAAGCTGCGCCCTTCCCTGTTGTTTATTCATTGCCAATAGTATCGGCGTCATCCAGATTGTTCTTGATAGGCGAGTCTCATTGTCAAGGTTAGACACGTTCACGAAATTTCCTTCCTGCTCGGTCAGAAGCGGGGTATCGTGAGGGCGTGCTGGCACCCGCAGCATGTCTCTCCTGACAGCGAGAAGTATGTTGTGAGGCGATTTGGGTCTCTGAGCCGGGATTGCTACGCTGCAATCTGCGCAGCATGGCAAGGACATAGCGATCGGCATGAACGCGCCGCGTTGCCATGATCGGATTGCGGGGGCGCGCCAGCGCCTGAAACAATCCTCTCCCGGATTGGAACGACTGCCTGATCGATACTATCCCGCCGCGAGTCGGAGATGACCACGCCGCGCCACGTGCGGTGCGCGAAGATCTGAGTTGCAAAGGGATGATGCTTAAGCCTGCTCATTCATATCATGTCTTGCCTGATCAGCTACCAGGAGGAGCGAGTGCATGAAGGATTATCTGGCGCATAGTAGCAGGATGTAACAGAAAGAACACCTTGATTGCTAGTCAGCGTTCGTGATCGTCAGCGCGATGAGCGATGCGACGACCTTCAGCTCGAAGCCATCGTTCGCGCGCGCATGGAGCCGTTGGAAGCCCATCTGCTTGGCCTGACGGCAGCCCGTCTCGATCGCGCGATGATAGGTTCGGATGGCCAGCTCGTCGCTCCAGTGATGCGGGCACCCCCCGAAACCCCCACGGAGTGGGGGGCGCCAATGAGCCGCGCGCCATGCGGCAGGGCGAAGGCTCGTGGAGCGGCGTCAGGTCGTGAGCGGCCGCCATAGGGGCGCAGCAATGCTGCGCACTTCCCTGACTGGCACGCCGCTCGGCGTGCAGATCAGATGCACGCGCCAGCCAAACAACCGCTTGTCGTTGGCCGCGCCATACCTGCACAACGCTCGCCCGCGCGCGTTGCGACAGCGCCGCGCCCGAACACGGCGACCGACGGGCAGGGGCAGGCGGTCACTGATGACCACTTCCCCGCGCGAATCCTTCCCTCAATCCCCCCACGGAGTGGGGGCGCCAGTGCCGTCGTCGGTTGCAGCGTGAGCGGTGCAGCGACCCGGACAGCTACCGGAGCTGGCGCATCGCCCACAATGCCCGCTCGTGATGGTTCTGGACGGAGTTCGCGGCGACAACGGCGACGGTGATCACGTCCGAATCTGGCACGCGCGCCCGCGCGTCGCTCCGATGGCCACGCTGTTCCATCGTGTGGTCAATCACCAGCAACGCTGCTCTCATCCATTCGGCGTCCATCGTGTCCTCCGGTGTGATGCTGAGCGAACAACGACGATCAGGCCGGAACGACTGATGGACGTCAACGAGCAATCAAGATTTTCATACGCATTCCAGGCATTGTCTCTTGGTTATAAAATTGTTCACAAGATTTGCTATGCTTTTGATAGCGCGGTACATTCTCGCCTCATGGAGAAACGCTTATGTGGTATCCTCATCGGTCATTCTTTCTCTTCATCATAACCCTGCTATTGGCGACGATCACACCGTCGGTTCGTCATGCTCAGGCGGGGTACGCTGATCAACCATCGCCACTGCCAGGATGGACGCATCCAGAAACGTATGGTGAAGGGCACGATACAACCGCTCGCCACGGGATCAACCTGGGTAATGCCCCGATTATTCGCAGTTCTCCAGTGATTGCTGAGATCGATGGCAATCCTGCCAATCACAAAGAAGTTGCGGTGGTGACGAGTGATGGCTACCTGCATGCGCGGCGCTCGGATGGGAGTCAGCTCTGGACGCCCGTACCTCTACTGCCGACGCCGTGTAACCCACAAGCTGGTGATGTGGTCGGCAACAGTAGCCCAGCAGTCGGTGAACTGCTCGGTGATGGTGTCCCTTATATCGTGGTTGGCTATGGAACAGTGTTTCCCTCCGATTGTGATGGAGGTATTGTAGCGGTCAATGGCATGACTGGTCAGATTGCCTGGCGCTTCAGTTTGCGTCAGTGGCGTCAGCAGGAGCAGTATCCGCCCGAAGATCTGTATGGCATGGTGTCCGCTGTGGCGTTGGCTGATGCTGATGGCGATGGCAAGATGGAGATCGCATTCGGTGGTTTGGACCGCAATCTCTATCTGTTGAGCGCAGTTACGAGCACCAGCTATACGGTGCGCTGGTATTACCACGCTGCTGATACGATCTGGTCGACTCCCATCTTCTACAATATCGATGGTGATCCTGAACTAGAGCTGCTGGCGGCCACCGATATTACCGCTAATCCGGTTTTGATTCCGCCGACCCAAGACGGCGGATTTCTGCATGCCTTCGATACCGCCCCTCGCAACCCGAAGCGCATCGAGTTTCAAACCGGTTTCATCTGGCGCACGTTCGTAGATCAGGCGCTCTATTCCTCGCCGGCCATTGGTGATGTCTTGCCCAATCTTCCTGGTGATGAATTGGTCATTGGCGCAAGTTGCTGGCTCCCGATCAGCCCAATCGACCAGCCTGTGGTCAAGCGCGGAAATTGGGTCAAGATCTTCCGCCTGAGTGATGGCGCTGTCTTGCAAACGCTTAATGCCCCCGGATGTGTCGAGTCGTCGCCGGCCTTAGGCGATGTTGATGGTGACGGTAGACTAGATGTCGTTGTTAATGTCGGTTGGGAGGGTGATAGCAGCATTCCTCACAGTGAAGTGGTGGCGTGGGATCCTGAGAATCCCACTCCGAAGTGGCGCACGATCCCGTACAGCGCGAACTATGACGAAAATCCCAATCAACGTTTCAACGATCCCAGCGGCGGCAACATTCAATCAC
>FWPV01011269.1_pt1 | contig 14228 bp, 17 predicted proteins | sample 2228371 | NCBI WGS metagenome assembly FWPV01 (sample SAMEA103939776, study PRJEB20133) | metagenome
AAACTTTAGTAAGAATTAAAGAATAATGCAGACAAAATTTATATCAAAGGATAAATGGTTTAATCTATCTGGATATAAGCCACATGAAGGTCAGATGAGCTTGCATAAAAGCGAAGCAAGATTCAGGGTTGTGGTAGCAGGTCGGCGTTGGGGAAAATCTATTTCAGCGGCAAAAGAAGCTGAATTAATGATATTAAAGCCTGGGACAAGGGGATGGATAGTATCAAAGACATACGAATTGGGTGAGAAAGTATATAGAGAGATATACAACACATTAATAAGAAAGTTTCAATTTCCAACATTAAGAAATAGCTATTCACTCAAGAGTGGTTCAATGTATATTGAAAGATCGTGGGGTTCATCGGTAGAAGTTAAGTCAGCAGATCATCCTGATAGTCTTGTTGGAGAAGGGCTTGATTGGTTAGTATTTGATGAGTGTGCGGTGTGTAAATCATTAGTGTGGGAACAATATTTAAGACCAACACTAAGCGATAGAAAAGGTTGGGCTTTGTTTATAACAACACCCAGGGGATATAATTGGCTTTACGATTTATGGAAGCGAGGCAAGGATCCGGATTATCCCGAATGGGAGAGTTTTCATTTTCCATCATGGAATAATCCATATCTTAAACAAGAAGATATAGAAGAAGCTAGAAGGACATTAAGTAAGGCGACATTTGAGCAGGAATATGGTGCGTCATTTACATATTCATCTGGTCAGGTTTATAAGGAATTTAATGAAAGTATACATATAATACCTGAGAATGAACTTAAAGTAGGTTCTGATTGGTTAAAATACAGGAGTCTAGATTTTGGATATGAAAATCCATTTGTTTGTTTATTTATAGCGGTGGATCCTGATGATAGAGTAATAATATATGATGAATATTATCAGCGTCATAAGACGATAGAACAGCACGCAGAATATTTGAGAAGAGAAGAGGAAGGAGCTCGGAAGAAATATAAAAGGGAAAAAGTATATGAATGGACGACATGTGATCCTTCTGGAGCGGGCTATAGGGCGACATTATTAGAGAAAGGTATACCAACGATAGCAGGGAGATCGGATTTGCTAAGTGGTATTGAATTGGTAAGACAACAGCTTATGATAAGGGATGATGGGAAGCCTGGTTTATATGTTAGTAGTAAATGTATTCAAACAATCAAGGAGTTTAACCAATATTCGTATCCTGATAGTTCAAACACAGAAGAACCAATGAAATGTAACGATCATGCTATGGATAGCTTGAGATATTTTATAACACAGTGGCGAAGAGGATATATATTACAAAGCACAGCAAGATATTGATAATAAAATTTTTAGTCATGCAGGAGTCATTTTGATGGATAGTTTTTATAGAATTGTAGAGTTAATAATAAACGTTTTATCTCCCATAATATTTGCATTTGTTTTTATTTTAGCTAAAAAAGGATTACAGGTGCTTGAAAAGAGGCTTGATATAGAGATAAATTCAAGGGAATGGGAGATAATAGATAGTTTAGTAGAAGAGGCAGTAAGGTCAGTAGAAGAGAAAAGCAGAAGAAATATTATGTCTTCATCTGATAAAGAGGAACTGGCATTATTAAAGATAAAGCAATCATGTAAGAATGATATAGAAAAGATATGTCAGGAAGAGATTTTAAGGACAAAGATTCAGGCATGTGTAAATAAGCTTTATAATGAAGAGAGGTTAAGAGATGGATCTTGTGCATGAATCATTTTTGAGATGGTTTCATAATCAAACATATCATGAAAGATTGGAGAACTATGCGATATATGACAGTTATTATAATGGGGAGCATACAATCCATATTCCGCCGAAAGTAAAAGCGGCACTAGAAACGGAGCTAGGGACCGTAGACAATTATTGTAGGATAGTTGTTGACTCTTGCGTTGAGTATATATGTAATGGAGAAGTAGGTATAGAAGTAAAGCATGACGGGAGCAATCAAGCAGAAGCTGGGAAGGCGGAGCGATTACTTTATGATGTGTATGAATCAAACGGATTATTATATGAAGAGATGTTAAAAGCAATAACGATAATGGGGAAGAAAGGGGATGTATTTCTTAAGTTATATATAGATGGGGATCAGATAAAAGTAAGAGTGTTACGTCCTGACATAGTTTTTCCGCGGTATAAATCAGATGATTATAAGGAGATGTTATATTGTGTAGTAAAGTGGTTTTCCGAGGATGAGCTAACAGGTGAACGGAAATGGAAGGCACAGGTATTCAAGCCTGATGTTATAGAATACTATGAACTTAATGGAGAGAGAAGTTTTTTTACAATTTCAGAGACCCAATATAGTGAATGGAATTTAAAAAAAGTAGAAAAGAATATATTAGGTTTTATTCCGATAATACATATAAAGAACACAATAGATGATTTTGAATTTGGGATAAGTGATCTTCAAGTAATGATTGATCTTCAGGATGCACTTAATAAAGTGATAACAGATATGCTTTTAACAATGGATAATCAAGCATTTCAGCGATTAGTGATATTTGGGTGTCAGAGTCAGAAGGGTCAAGTAATAAATATGGAGCCAGGTAGAGTAATAGAAATACCGAATGAGAATGGCAGATTGGAAGTAGTAAATGCGGGTGACATAGGTCCATTTATACAAGTTATGGAAAAGATTGTAGATCAGATATGTAATGTGACGGGTATCCCGAGGATGGTGTTATCAAAGGCGGAAGGTGGTCCTGTAAGTGGTTATGCATTGCGAATACATTATATACCATTGGAGCGAAAATGCAGGAAGAAGGAATTAATATTAAAGAATCGGTTTATGGAATTAAATAAGATGATATTAAAGGCGGCTAAACTACTGGGGAAAGGAGATTATACAGGATTTAAGACGAGGGTAATATATTCAGGAGGATTGCCAATAGATGAGGAATCACAGTTGCGAGTAAATGAGATGGAATTGAGAAACGGGATAAAGTCAAGGCGGACAATTATGCAAGAAAGGGGAATAGAAGATATAGAAGCAGAGATGGCGCAGATAAGGTCAGAGAGAGATGATATTTAATAAATAATACTATTAAGAATAGTTATGCATTAAAATTTTTATTCTATCCTTAGTTAACAGTAATCCCTTTAAATCTCCCTTTGGAAAAGGGAGACTTTTATCAATTTCTTGTTTTGAAAGAGGATCATGTAATTGCACAAATAAGTTTTTAAAACGGATAAATATTTTGTGGAAGAACCACACATAGGAGGTCAAGATGACTGAAAGACAAAATGAGCTTGAGGCTCAAAAGTTAGAGGATGAATTCTCATATAAGTCTCTGGGAGATAAGCTTGAGGCTGGAAATGAGACAGAGACGGAGGAACAAAAGGGATCAATGGTTCCTATATCAGAATTGAGGAAGGTTCGAGCAGAGGCGGCAAAATACAGGAAGGAATTGCAAACTTTGAAGATGCAGATTGAAGAAGAAAACAAGAAAGCAGAGATATCAAAGATGGAAGAAGTTGATAGATTGAAAGCCATAGCAAAAGAAGCAGAAAATCAAGCACAAATTCTTAAAGATAAATTAAATAAGATGATAAAAGAGACAGCGGTAATAAATGCAGCGAGTTTGCTAGGTTTTTATAATCCTAAAGATGCAGCATCGATGATAGATATTAGCCAGATAGAGGTAGATGATACAGGAGCTATTGATGAAAAAGTAGTGAATGAATTGGTAAAGGAATTAGCAGAAACCAAACCATACCTTAAGAAGGAGTCGAGTATAGCAGGATACGGTCCGACAAATCCTCCGCCGCAGAGTGGGAGATGGCCAAAACCAAAATTAACGTTGGCTAATCAAATAGAACAGATGAAGCAGCAATCACGGGAGCTAACGAGGATGGGCAGAGTAGTTGAAGCAACTAGACTCTATAATAGGGCATGGGAAATGGAACAGAATATGATGAAAAAGACTGAATAGACAAATAGGAGGCTAATGAATAATGGCAATTGTGAACGATTTAATGCAGACATACGATCAGATAGATTCAGCAGATATTTGGGTAGCAGAGGGTATTCATAGCATATCACCAACAGATACAAAGTTACAACTTTTACTTCCGAAGATACAGGTAACAAGTGTTAAGGCAGAATGGATAGAAGATGAACTTACCGGGCAGGTAACGAAACTGGCAGCTGCAGTAAGCACAACTACAGCGACATCAATAACGGTATTGCCTGGAGATGGTGCTGACAAGTTTCCGTCAGATGTATCATCATATAATGTAGTGATCAGAGTGGATCAAGAATATATGCTGGTAACATCAATATCTGGAGATGTCTGCACGGTAGTGAGAGGATATGGAGATACAACACCTGCGACACATGCAAATGGGGCATCTGTTCATATTGTATCACAGTTAGAACATGAAGGGTCAGATGGAAAGAAGGCATTTGCAAGATCACGTTCGAAGCCATCTAACTATATACAGACATTTAGTAGAACGATAGAGGTATCAGGTGTTCAGGAGGCAATCAAGAAACTTGGTGGAATAACAAGTGAGATAGATTACCAGATGATGCAGGCAATGCGTCAGCTTGCATTGGAATTGGAGAAGACTTTGATAATGGGGGTGAAATCACAGTCAGGAGATGGAGGTTCAGCATATAGAACGATGGGTGGATTATGGTCGATGATCAGGACAAATCGGACATCAGACACAGGTAGTGTTGATTCAGAGGCAATAGAGGCAGATATAAGAAAGATATGGGATGCAGGAGGAGTACCAAGGGTTATATTAACAACAGGAAAACTTGCTCAAGATATAGCAAATATATACTCAAATAGGATTCAGACAGATATACAAACGACAATTGGAGGAGTAAACGTAACGAGTATAGTCAATCCATTGGGAGATGGTCCAATTGCAATCATTCCGCATAGGTTGGTAGCAGAAGGAGAATATTATATGCTGGACACATCTAGGATCGCACTTGGATATCTTCGTCCATTTCATATGAAGAGACTAGCAACAGAAGGAGATGCGGAAAGGCGATGGATAGGAGGAGATTATACTCTTGAGCTTATGAATGAGAAAGCACATGCTTATAGATATGGATTTAGTTGATAATACATGTTAGATCAAGGTGGGCAATGCCCACCTTACTAAGAATGGAGGAGTTGAGGTTGGCTACATCACTGGTTGCACAAAATAACTTGATTGCTGAAGTGATACGTTCGGCAAGCCCTTTAAGTGAGTCATATATGTCATCCAGCATAATGAACATACAGGGAGCAAACCAGGTGCAATTATTAGTAAGTTTTTTAAAGGGAGATTCAGACGGATGCAGGTTAAAAATAGAGTATTCGGAGGATAAAGTGGATTGGTATCAGGAGAGCATGATAAATGAATTTGATGCGAATTCCGCAAGACATGCTTTACTAACTCGTGTTATAGCGGAGAGTGGGAATTATGTTATATCGATACCTGTATCCGGGTCTTTCTTTAGAGTAAGTGCACAGGCTATTACATCTGGAGTTAATACATCACTTTCTATTCTAGCAACAAAAGCAAATATATAGAAGTTATTAGAACATTTTAGATATTAAGTTAATTGAGGTTGTTATAATGATACGGAACACAATGGAATGGTTAATTCATTTTTTAAGGAGAAAGGTAAACGATACAGAGTCAGAGATCTGGACTGATGAACAGTTACAGGATTATCTTGATATGTGGCGGATTAATATAAATCGTGAGAGGCTTAAGGTTGGTTCTGATGGTTATACATATTATAGTTCTTATGGTATGCTAGAATCCGATGTAAAGTTATGGGATGGTGCTGATGGGTCTGCAAATGAGATACCTGGCAATAAATACGTTTCAAACTTAGTAGATGGTGTGTTTACTTTTTTTTCTAAAATGGATACGAATTGTTATCTTGATGGTAAATCATATAACATACATGCGGGAATAGCTGAATGTCTAGAGCAGTTGGCAATGGATCAAAATAAAGCCAGGTCATGGTCTCGTGGAGCGGTTAGTTATACTCATTATGACCTTATGGAGATGGCAAAATATCATAGAAATCTGGCAGGAATAAGAGATGTATCAATTATGAAGACATACAGAAAGAGATAGGTCTTATGGAGAATGATTATGAGTCTTAGAGAAAGAAAGCGAATTTGTGCTATAGATGTTTTACAGAATGACTTTGAGTATTGTACGATTAGCTATTATTCAAGTAAGGTAAATAATGATTTAGGTGAGCCTGAAGGAATACTAACACAGAGAGGGACAAATGTTAAATGTAGTATAGATATTTTGCCTGGTGGTTCAAATAAGAAAGGTTATGATATTTCGTCACAGGGATATACAGAGGACATAACTTATTATATGGTATTGTCTGCAGAACAGGTAATAGAAAAAGGTGATATAGTAACGGATTATAATGGAACAAGATATGAGGTATTATTTGTGTTTAATTGGTATACACATAAAGAAGCTTTTCTGAGGAAGATAAATTGATGGATAGAGTTTTAAAAGCTATAAGAGAGCGATTAGTGGATGAACAGTTAAATAATATAGTTCCTATTGAGAATATCACAACGAGTTATGCTGGCAAGATAGCAAATTATCCGTGCATAGTTCTTAGTATTAAATCTGATGATGGCATTAAAGAAATACCTGGAATAGAGAGGCTGATATTAAAAATAAATGTTTATTCTTCTAAAAATAAGCAGGAATGTTGGGAAATTTATAAGAGAGTCAGGGAACTATTAAATAACAGGCAGGATGAAATAAGGAGTTCATCATTTGTATTTCATTTGGTGCGAGAGGTTTATTTTAGTGATGAATATTATGATATTAAGAACGACATAATGGAACTAAGAGCGGAATATAAAATTATTTGTTCTGCAGATGGTATTTTTGTCACTACGGGAGCAAGTGGAGTTATATATGGAGATTGTGACAATGTAAAAGCAGACCCGGCTAAAAAGATAGGGGAATTTCGTGGGGAATTAACATTGGAGGTTGGGTTTGAAAGTGAGATAAGGAAGACTCGTAATAGGTTTGGGACGGATGTTGTTTATAGGGTTGGAAGTGGGCGATTAGTTATTAGTGAAGTGGTATTTAATCCATCTGTTATTGATTTATTATGGAATGTTGAAAGCAATACATCAGATTATCTTAATGATAACATGACATTGGCGACGACATATAAAATTACACAATTATCGTATCCGAAATCGGTAAAGGTTCTTTATCAGGCGATCAGGGCAGATGATGGGAAGAGGTTGGAGATAGAAGCACAAAACGCATATTGTAATAGCTTGAGAGTGCCATTTAACAGGACAGACTTAACAATTGTAAATTGTGAATGGATGTTATTAGCAGATGCCAATGGTGTTGTAGCAAAGGTGGCTGTAGAAAATTGAGACTTAATATTATTGGAAAAATCGATCAAAGACAAAAGAATGAACTGGATAATTATAATGAAGAACGGCAGTTGATGCATAGATTAGAAGAGCATGCGAGAATAGAAGGTTTAAGGCAGGATTATACGGAGATAAAGATATCACAAGATGTAAGGAGTTTAATAGATAGTAAAGCAGAAGATGATCAGGTATTGAAGAGAGATGGAAGTGTTGAGCTAACTGGAGATTGGGACGTTGGAGAAGGAAAGGCAATTTATATTGAAGAGATACGAGCAAGGGATACAGACGGATTAGGTTTATATAATGATTCTGGATTTGGGATATATATAGGGGATGATGACAAAGTTGGAGTTGGGACGAGGAATCCATCTGCAAGATTAGCGATAGATGGTGGACTTCATGTTGGTGGAGATAGTGATCCTGGTGATGATAACTTACTTGTTGATAATAATGTTTATATAAAAAATTCGTTATCATTTTATGATGATAGTGGGACATTAAGTAACGCAATAGAGGTAGAAAACATATCTCCGAGCAGTTATGGTGGAGCGATAATAAGATTCATGCCTTATGATAATAATAAATATTCTGTAATGACATTTTATGGAAGAGGAACAGCAAGCACAAAGCAGCAAGCAAGTATTTCAATAGGCAGTGGGGTTGATGGGGGGAATGGAGTAACAGTAATAGATCAGATAACCATAAGTGCGGAATATGATGTAAACACGGGAACAAAGAACTTTGCGATATATAATCAGGCATATCCAGCAGAGCTGATACCTTTTAGAAATATAATTATAGGACAACGCAGGGCATCAAGCAGTCTAGTAGATAAGTTTTGTGAATGGGATACTAATGGCAATTTGACGCAATATAAGAACTTGACGGTGAGTCAGAATATAACGATATCAGGGACACTTGATTGGTCGTCGGGTCCAGCAAAGCCTAAGATATATGTTAGTTCATCAGAACCTGATCTGGGGAATGATAGTTATGCATTCTGGAAGGACACGGTTACGAGTAAATATTATCTATTGTTAGATGTTGGAGGAGAACAGAGGAAAGTAGAATTAGTATGAGTAAGCTAGAGATTATTTTAACAAAAGAAGAGAAGGAGTTATTAATAGAAAGGATTTCAGTTATAAATAGGATACAGAGAGAGATAACAGAATTAAAGAAGACGCTGGAAGAGAATGTAAATTACTTAAATGTGTTATGGGCTGCAATATATAGAAGGGAATTAATAGAGAGATATATTAATTGTGATAATATAACAACAGAAGTGCCCTCTATAATAGTAGATGGGAAGTTAAATATAGAATTTGTGGAACCACATATTGTAGTGGTAGATAGGAGTGGAGAAGATGGATGATTTTGATATACAGATATCGGATGGTTATTTAACAATAAGGATCAGTCTTTCATTATTAGTAAAGATTTTGCGGGAAGCGCTTAGCAGGATAAACCATGGCAAGTAATTTTAGACTTACATTAATAGCACCAACAGAATATAACGTTGAAACTTTTAGTAGCGAAGTTGATTTATGGGAAGAGACAGATAAGAACAAAACTTCGGTGTCTAGATATATACTGGATAAAGATCGAGACTCTGTAATGAAGGTAAAAGGGAAGACATGGAAGTTTGGTGATGGTTATACATTTTCAAGTGGACTATGTTTTGATGATAGCGTAGAAGGAAAGAGAGAGGGAGTTTACAAGGATTTTTCAGTGTCTGCAGGTGTTAGGTATGTGATTTCTTTTTTATACAAGGTAATTATTGGATCATTTGACTTTGAGATTCATGATCAAGATAATGGAAATGTCATTTTAACAAAAAATCTAAGTTCGTTAATATGGGCAGATTGTGAAGAAACGATTGTAATTCCTGATAAATGCAAGACACTAAGGATAAAGTTTTTACAGACTAATAATGCCCACTCTACACCATTTTACATTGATAATTTTTCGATAAACGGAAATGCATTATTATCGGATCCAGATAATTATGAAAGGATTTCAGAGAAGATAGGTGGAATGCATGAGACATTGAGTGGGCGCAGGATATATGATTTTAATGCTATTCACTATAAGTTTGGTCTTGGTTGGAATTATTTTGATTTTGCTAGCTATGAATCATTAAGAGAGCTTTTTTATTCAAATGAATTGATTTATTTTGACGATGGTAATGTTCCACCTTTGATAGAATCTGGGACAATATACAATTCATCCAGATATGATTATGTGAATATAATAAAACCATCAATTAAGCATAAGGCATATAAATCAAGTTCAAATGCATTACCATCTTTGAGGGATGATTTTGAGTATGATGAATTTGAGACCAGTGATTATCAGGCAATAAGCGATGAAGATGAGAACTATGTTGAGTCTATAAATCCATCAGAAGGAGAATATCTATATCATAAGTTTTTAATAAGATCTGATATATCAAGGAATGAAGTTCAAAGATTGTCTTTAAGAGTAATTGCAGGGGGAAGAGATTCATCTCCAAAGGATATTGATGGTGTAATACTATATGGTTTTAATGGAAGTAAATGGGTGGAGTTAGCTAGATGCACAAATAATGCGAAGACAGAGTTAACATATAGCACATTAAAATCGGAAATAGCTAGAAGGTTTATAGATGAAAATGATGGATATGTAAGATTGTTATTAAGATCGCGAAATTCAAGAGATGGTTCTTATGAATTAGATTTACGGACATATTACATTGAAGTTGTAATTAATGAGGGTTTAAATGGCATAATAAGACTTAGTCATAAAGCTATACTTGATACTAATGGTGGAGTTATATATGTAAAGAATTTGACGCAGGGTAAGGAATTAGCTTTGAATGATGATTATACAGTTTCAGTTGATAGAAGAGCAATTGAGGTAAAAGGTCAGAATTGTGGAGATAAAATAGAGGTCAAATATAACAGATATTTTGAGGTTACATTTACAACGATACCTGAGGAATGGTTGTATGGAGATGGAGAGGTAAGAAGAGTTGAAATAGTTTTGCAGACTTTATCGGGGATTAGATAGCAGAAATGGGTAGGTTTTTTATCAAGATTTGGTGCAATTAAATCCCCCTTTCCCCCTTTGAAAAGGGGGAATTCCTGGATCTGCATTATCACAGGAATTTTGTTATGGATTGATTAAAAACCTGCCCTCATCAGAATGATAGAGGGGATTTAGATGCGATTAACGAAGAATTTTTCAGATTATGAATTTGCATGTCCATGTTGTGGTAGATTCAAAATGGATAAAGGTTTTATAGATCAGCTACAAAAAGCCCGCGATTCAGTGGAGGTGCCTTTTGTAATAACAAGTGGATATCGGTGTGAAAATTACAATAGGAAAGTAGGGGGTAATACTGATAGCAGTCATTTAAATGGAAGAGCTGCTGATATAGAAGCAAGTTCTAGTTTGACAAGGTTTCTGGTTGTATATGGATTAACCATGGCAGGTTTTAAGCGGATCGGTATTGGAAAAAATTTTGTGCATGTGGACAATGATCCTGAAAAACCATTTGAAACAATGTGGCTATACTGATGCAATACGGAATATTGACAGAATCACAGCAAAAAGAATTCAATTTAAAGCAATCAAGATATATACGCAGGCACTCATTTGTAGTATGGATTGAAGGCTTTGGAGATACAACCGAATATATAATTGATATTGATGCAGAAATAGGTATGGAGTCTCCAAGTGGTAATTTAAATATAAATATTGGCAGAGCCTTATTAAGAGCAAATAACAATGATGGATATTTTTATTCAGATGGCTCTAGTAAAATAATGAAGAATTCAAGAATAAAAATCTGGGCAGGATTTGATGATTTAGTTATTCCGATATTTACAGGAGTTGTTTATAGTGTAAAACCTATAGGTATGGCTGATATTGTTATTATAGATTGTCGAGATTATATGGGATTATTTTTGGATATATATGTTAGCGGTAGCCAATATCCAAATAATACACCTAAACTAATGCTGGAAGACTTTTGTTTACAAATAGGTGAATCTGCTAATATCAAAGAAACAGATGAGACAATAATGGTTTATAATCGCCCTAGTTTTGATGGTCATAGCATACTTACAGCAATTGAGAAGATATGCTTTAGTATATTTCATGTTGCGTATTTTGATGAAGAAGGGACATTACAATTTTGTGAGCGAGAGTATTTTAATAAAACTGATTGGGTTTTTAATGATGATAATGTTGCGAATTGTAATATATTGGCAAGTGATGAAATAATAAATGACCTGACGATTGAATATCGAGAAGGCTTTTTTTCCAGAGTGCAAGATCAAGCAAGTATAAATGAATATAAGCTTAGGAATAAAGATATCAGAAATACATTATTTAACTCTGATTTAGTTTCCCAAAAGGTTAATGGATCGAGAGAGAAAGAGATAGAATATAATTTTGAAGGGTTTAAATTTGAATCTAGCTACAATTCTTCTATAATAGATTGCGTTCAGATAAAGATGCGTGGAGTTTGTGCGCATGGTAGTATATTATTAAGAATATATGATGATAGTGAAGGAATTCCTTCACAACTGGAAGGAGTAAGTCAATACAAAGCAGCAGGAAATTTGAGTGAGAATTTCATAATGGAATCTTTTGTATTTGATAGACCTATTAATATAAAGCCATTAACAAAATATTGGTGCATCATTGATGCAAGTTCTGTAAATAGTGGAAAAGTGTTTTTTCAGATCAGTGGTGCGGAAGTATCAGGTTTGTATGCTTATTATGATACTGGTTCATGGCATACTGAAGATAATAAAACAGTATTACATATAATAAGGGGTAGTAAAGAATCTCAGCGAGCAGGACAAGATATAATTAGGTTTTATAGTATACCGCATGAGCGAATCAGGATTATTGCACCTGCAGTGCCACAATTGCAACTAATGGATTGTGTATTTATTGATATAGATTCAAATGGTATATCAGGAAAGTATGTTATTGAGAGACGTAGACATATTTTAACTACGAGTAAATATGTTACTATTGATACATTAAGGAAAATAAATAATGACTAAAGGATATAATTAAATTAGATATAGAAAGGTGGTGATATATTTGGCGACATACCCAAATAGACCCAATTTACCTAGTGTTAGTTCAGAAACTTATGTTGATTCGATATGGGGAAACTCTGTAATAGATAATATAAATGCAATTGGAGATGATCTTGTAGGCACTTTCGGAGATGAACAAAATTTTCCTGGGATAGAGCATTCTCCCGGGCAGATACAGAACTTAAGAGGGGCAATCCAAGCTATAAGGCATATATTGGTTCATATAACAGGGAAGGAGAATTGGTATGATGAACCTAATGGTTCATTAAAAGCTCATAATCATTCAGAAGAGCAAGGAGGTTCAATACCATGGTCTTCAATAGGGACATCAAATTATAGAAATGTAGTTTATTCTCCGCAATATTTTGGTGCAATACAAACAAATTCATTAAGAGGGGGAGCGGTTAGTGGTAATAATATAATAACGATAACAACAGGAGTAGAATTGGTATCCAATGCTGGAAAATATTACTATGAAGGGATATCAAATCAGACGAATTTAAATGATACATATATTGCATTGTTATATGTTTTACCAGTAGATTTTAATTCATGGATGGAAAATGCAATACAGATTGAATATAAGACTGGTTCTTTATTATCCAGTAATAGTCATGTTGATGTTTATATATACAAGGCGGGAACATCGAATGTAATTTTTAGTAGTGAAAACAATGCAAATACAAGCTGGTCTACAATAAATATTGGTTCCAGTCTTTTAGGTAACTGGATAGCTGGTGATGTTCTGGAATTATATATAAAGTTTGAGTCTAAATCCAATAACTATGTAAGAGTGGGAAAGATAACATTAGGCTATAATGTATAAATTGGAAACAAAATGATATATACAATTGAATATTGAAATTAGTATTACCAGGCTATTTCATAGATAATTTTCTTTCGATAAGAAGAAAATTTTATTTAATACCATTTTAAAAAAATAATTATTCATTATATTTATCATTTATTATAAAATCCCTCTAAATCTCCCTTTGGAAAAGGGAGACTTTCCTGGTTTTCCTTTTTTCAATGGGGTTGAGGGATTGTATAAACAGTTTTTTAAAACAGTATAAGGAAGTTTTTATGGGTTAGTGGGTGATGAAATCAAACTAAGCTGAAAAGCAAGAATAGGGGTATAAAAGTGACAGATAGTGAAGTAGAAATGATAAAATGCCAGATAGACAGGGTAATAAGAATTCTAGACAATCTCCCTTGTACAGAGATGAGAGAGAGAGTAAGTCGTTTGGAGCAGCATAATGAGAATGGAAAGGAATATGAAGAGATATTGAGATATAGGACGGATAAACAATTTAAGGTATGGGGGATAACAATAACAATAGTAACGGTAATAATGAATATAATATTGAAGTTTATACCTGATTTGTAATCAGATATAAACTTTAGGAATAATGGGTTCATAGTTTTGCATTATTTTAAGCGGCAAAGAGCTATGAACCCATATTTTATGCTAAGAGGTGCGTAAACTATTAAATTTCTTTGTGTTTGTGCAAATTAGAAGTAGGGGCAGGTTTAGTCTTTTATGTCCAGGTTTTATATAATATAAAAACCAATTTGCACAAAATAGATTGCCAAATAACATACAAAACCTGCCCCTACAGCTTGTTTCTTATGTATATGCGAAGCATATAAAATTAAATTATCTTGTATTGGATATAGGGAACAAGCTGGACAGCATGTTTTACTCAAAAATAGCATCGAGCCTACATCAAAAG
>FWPV01011336.1_pt1 | contig 14226 bp, 3 predicted proteins | sample 2228371 | NCBI WGS metagenome assembly FWPV01 (sample SAMEA103939776, study PRJEB20133) | metagenome
AGCATCTGCTCAATCACTTTATAAAATAATAGAAGAAGAACCAAAAGAATCATAAGTAAACAGGAGTTCCATAGTTGCTGGAGCATAAATCAGGAAAGGTGAAACCCGGAATTAAATATCAAAATATAGTAGTACTATTGATATTTATCCTGTCAATATTTGTTTTTTCAATTTATATCTCATTCACCTATGCTTCTTATAATGACATAGAAATTTCAGAAGCTCTCTCCGATGGTCTGATAATCACATTTAAAACCCCGGAAATAAAATTTGGCACTAAAGAATATAATGGTAAAATCTTTCAGAAGCTAGAATTTGAAAATTCTAGCTTTATTAGCGAGGTTGGTAAGCCACAAATACCAATAAAATCCACTTTACTGGGAATTCCTGATTTATCGGATGTATCTGTATCGATCGTAAAAACTGATAGTTATCCGCTAAACATACAATATCCTATTTTAGCCTATAAAGATGAAGAGCTTTCATCTTTCATTGAATATAAGACACCAGGATTTTATCCTCCTGACCTAGCAAATATAAAAGTATTAGGATATTTAAGGCAACAAAAGGTTGCTAGATTAGAAATTCATCCAATCCAGTATAATCCCGCCGAAAAAAAATTGATAATATACAGTAAAATTCAATTAAAAGTAAAATTCTTATCAAAAAATATTAAAAGTGCGCCTTCAGCACGGTTATCCAGACAAGTTGATGAATATGGAGCACAAAATACCTATAAAGATATTCTTGCTGATGCAATATTAAATTTTGAACAGATAAAAAGTTGGCAAAAAAGCAGATTTCTCATAGATGATAATATAGCAGATATGGCACCAAAACTTGAATTCCCACTTAGCTATCAGAATCCAGTTTACAAGCTAACTATTGGAAAAAATGGCATTTACAGGCTAGATTATAACTACTTTGTAAAAGCAGGGATAGACCCAACCACTATAGACCCAAGAAAAATAGAGATAAAGACGAGTGGTAAGCAGGTTCCGATATATGTTGAAGGTTATCAAGACGGGAAATTTGATCGTGAAGACTTTATTGAATTTTATGCTTTTAAGATGGACAGCATTTATACTAATTCAAATGTTTATTGGTTAAGCTGGGAGCCACAATCTGGAGTTGGCACAAGATCATGGATGATGGCAGTAAAAGATGGCACACCGAAGGATCCGAAATTAAAATCTCCTTCAGCATTTTTAACTACTGAACACTATGAAGTGGATAGAGAATATGACCCATTGAAAATGGTTTCTTCAGAGTCAGCTGATCATTTCTTCTGGCGAGCTTTTCGTGGTCAGGACCCAAAGTATAATAGTAATAATGAAAGCCCGATACCTATAAATCTTCCATATAGAGCGCCAAATATAAGCTCTAATTTCAAACTAAGGGTATGTTTCCAGGGTATCACTTATCAAAAAGGTGCTTCGAAACATATAATGAAGGTAATGTTTAATGGCATACAGGTTAATACCGCAGAATGGGAAAGACAAACAGAATATATAAGTGAAACATCAATACCGCAAGTCGAGGTTCACAGGTCAAATTGGCTCACTCTTGTTTGTGAGGATAATAATGGAACAGTTGCTAATCCAGAAGATAGCTCAGCTCCCAAATGGGATGTGTATTTGAATTGGTTTGAGGTTGATTACTGGCGCGAGTTTATCGCTGACAAAGATTTTCTTGAATTCTCAACAGAGACAATACCTGCTATAACAAGAACTGCACGTTTCACAATAAGCAATTTCTCAAATTCAGATATCAGGATCTTTCAGATAGATAAATTTGGAGCAATAGCCAGAATTATAAACCCAGAGATACAGCAAAAACAAGGAACTTACACCGTTACGTTTGAAGATGAGGTGACCCAACCAACCAGATATTTTGTAACAACAGCTTCTGCAATTTTGCGCCCAGAGAGCATTGTAAAAGATGAACCATCTACACTCCATGATCCTGCAAATAAAGTTGATTATATAATGATTACCCATAAAAATTTTATGAACAGTACACAACGTCTGGCAGATTTCAGACGGAAACAAGGGCTTGATGTTTTAGTTGTAGATATTGATGATGTTTACGATGAATTTAGCTATGGAATATTTGACCCAATAGCAATAAAGCGTTTCCTCAGATATGCCTATTTCAACTGGGATAAAATCCCGACTTATGTGCTTCTCGTGGGTGATGCTCATTGGGATTACAAATATGTCTATGATGAATATTATAAGAAATACAAAAATTATCCAAGAATATATGTTCCTACATATCATGGCTATAATCCTCCTTATGGAGAAACTGCAATGGACCACAGGTTTGTTACCGTTTGCGGTGATGATATTTTGCCAGATATGATCATTGGCAGGATTCCTGCCGAAACGCTTGAGGATGCAAATAACGCAATAGATAAAATTATAGCCTATGAGACAAAACCCAACCTGGGTATTTGGCAAACAAAAATCATGCTTGTGGCAGATGATGAAAAAAGTAAAAGTGGAGATGAAGTCTTTGAGGACAGCAGTATAGATATAGAAAACAATTATATACCAGTCGGTTATGAAACAGTAGACGTATATCTAAGGAGAATAAAAGAGCCATACCTGGCAAGAAAAATGATCGTTAGTAATATAAACGAAGGAGTCGCAGTATTACAGTATTCTGGACATGGAGGGGCTTATCATTGGGCACATGAAGGAATATTCGATTATCAGGATGTAATTAATCTTAAAAATAGTGTATATCCATTTATTATTACAACTACATGTGAAAATGGCTATTTTGATAACCCTCAAGGTGGAAATAAATCTTTAATGGAGTTGTTCTTGCTTGGGGCAAATCAGGGAGCAATAGGGTGCCTTAGTGCCACGAGGCTAACCTATGGTCAGGGGAATGCTGTTTTCTCAAAAATAATTTATCCGAAGCTTTTTTCTGAAACACCACCAATATTGGGAAAAATTGTTAATTCAGCAAAAATTGAATTTATTAATCTTGATATATCCGCCTGGGTAGCTTCTGCAGAGCAATATACAATATTTGGTGATCCAGCAACAAAACTAGCATTACCGGAGTTAAGCATAGAATGTGAACTTGCCAGATCATCTGTTGATCCATCAAAAAAAATTGAGATAAAATCAGGTTCTGTAAAGCGATTAAAATTTGATCCATTAACTGGAGAAAAAAACTGGCTAACTTATCCTGAATTTAATTCTCAGATGAGAATTGCAGTTATATATCCAAATAATCTTGATGAAGATGCAAAAAATGATTTGCCAATCCAATATGAAACTGTTAAAGTCTGGAAGGGCGAATTTAAGGATGTATTAATAAACATTCCAAACAAAGTCATCCCTGGACAGGGGAAATTAAGATTCTATGCAAATATCGATAATACATCTGCTATTGGTGGTATTAAATTCAGCGTTATGACCCCGGTTGTCGAACAGTTGATCAGTACCTTTATAAATGATGAAAAATTACGTATTTATGCAGCGATTATTGATAATCTCGGCGATGCAGGTATAAAGTCTGTTGAGTGTGAATGGCGGAATACAGAGACATGGAAATACAATACTTATTCGATGACATTAGCACAATCTCCGGATAATGCTCCTAAAATACAAGGTTCCTGGTATGTAATTAAAGAGGATATCCCTCTTTCCAAACCTGGTTCAAGAATTGATTATAGAATAAAAGTATATGATGTTGAAGGAAATAATATCGCAACTGATTATCAGAGCGTAAAAGTGCCTATTGGGGTAAATCTTGCAATAACCCGGCAATTAGCTTTTATGCCACCAGAGATAGTATATTCCTATGATCAAAAAGAATCAGCCTGGACTCTATCAGTATCTGTTGAAAATAATGGTAGCAAAGAAGTAAAGAAACCTGTTGCAGTATACTTTTTTGAAGGTAATCCTGATAGAGATTCAGATGGTGTTTTAGACCAGGAAGCAAAAATCCTTGGCACATCGGTAATATATTATGATCAATGGCAAAGTGGATATTCAGGAGATACCCCCGTGATACAAAAGGCTATTGCTTATGCTAAGCTTAAAGAGCCTTTGTATTCTGGTTACCATCAAATATTTGTCTGGATCAATCCTAAAATTAGCAAACTTCATGAAATACCAGGTGTTGAAAAAGTAGAAGATAACGATGAAACAGATAACAAGGGTTCAAAGTTATTTCAAATAAATGAATTTCTTGTTGGAAAGACGGATAGAGATACATTAGCCCAAAGCCTTGATTCTGTAATGAATGTCAATATACCTGCAGGGGCATTAAGTGAATCTGTAATGTCAATAACAAAGCTTAAGATGCCAGAATCAAATTGGAAACAACCTGATTTAAAACCAGCCCCAATACCAGAATATGGTCTAGACGGAGGTGCTTTTAATATTCAACTTACATCGGGAATTAAATCGTTGAATAAAACAGCACAGATTGATATTAAGTTTGACGTCATGAAAATGAGAGAAATTGCTAAAGAACTGAAAGGTTTAGGAAATAAAAAGGATAGCCAGCTCACTTTTACTGAAATGCAATGGATTGAAACAGCAATGCAAGAAGAAGCAAAAAAACTTGCAATATATATGTGGCAGGAAGATATTGGGGTTTGGCGTTATATAAAATCTGAACTTGTTGTGCCAGAAAATTCAAATGATTTAAATAAAAACTTTGCTCAAGAATATTATGTTACACTTCCTATTACTGAAAATAGTTCAGAAGCATTTTTAGATATGTCTTACATAACTATAGATGAAGTTTCTACACCAATAGGAAATTGGGCAATATTCTTTTTAGATTCACAGAGATATAAGATATATTTAAGGCGCGAAGGGATGAACTACTATGAAACTCTTAGTAGATATGGCGAAGTCGGGAAATTGTATAATAATCCTGATGTTGGACTCCAGATTGAAATAAAAAATTTCAAAGAAGATGATTTCAAATTTGGCGATATACATAGGTTTCATACTTATCGTGATCTGGATGGCTCTATAAGGTTAAGAGGCTTTAGAAATAATAATGAAGGAGATGGCACTGCAAGGATAACTATATCGCAAGATGATGATTATCAAAAACAGTGGGTTGGTGAATGGGTTATATTTTTTATTGATTCAAAAAGATTTGAAATTCACAGTGAGTCAGGTTTTCCTGTAAATGATAATGAAGGGAATCCATTAATCGGAACTATTAGAAATGTAATAAATGTGCCTTCAATAGGTTTGAACATTGAAATAAATGATGGGAAATACCCCTTCCAATTCGGTGACAAATTTTCATTTCGCACACTTTTAACAGGGACGGTAAGTGCTAAGATAAATAGTCTTGGAACTTTTGCACTAATGTATAACAATGATAATGTTTTGCCAACTATCCAGCTATGGGTAAATGGTCTTCCGCCACAGGATGGTATGGTAATTCCTCCAAGGCCAAATATATCAATTATGCTTGCAGATTCAAACGGTATTGATATGAAAAGCTTCTCTTTTCTTTTGAGTATTAATGACAGAGGCTTTAATGAAGTACCAAAGGACAATTACATAGCCTCAGAACGTAGTCAACTGGAAAGTATACCAATTTTTTATTCACCAATACTGGGTATTGGCAAATATAAGTATCGCTTATCTGTTAAAGATTTTAACGGAAATATTACCAAAAACAATGGTGCTGAATATATAGAGTATATATTTTTGGTAGAAGAAAAACCTGATGTCAGTCCACCAAAGATTGAGATTCTAGCTGATGGACAGGTTATTATAAACCAACAAAAATTTAATAAATCACCTAAGTTTGTTATAAATATAAGTGATGACTATGCAATTGATAAATCAAGTATTGTCGTTTCAACTGCATACAATGATGAACCCTTAAAACCTCTTGAGAAAAACATAGATTATTCAATAAATATATCAGAAGACTTAAAGAGTGCTGTAATATTATATTCGCCTCAACTTTTAAACGGTAAATATTCTATTCAGGTTAAAGCTTCAGATACCAGCAATAATACTGCTTATGCACAACCTGATATGGAACCAATAACTTATATAGTTGATGAGAAAGTTGAGGTTAGAGATGTAATGAATGCACCTAATCCATTTTCTGATAATACGTTTTTTACCTATTATCTGACACAGCCAGCAGATAAAGTCATTATTAAGATATACACTATAAAAGGAAGGCTTATCAGAACAATTGAACAGGACTCTCCTAAGTGGAAATACAACGAGGAATTCTGGGATAGCAGAGATGAGGATGGTAATAAACTTGCCAGTGGAGTATATTTTTATAAGTTTACGGTTATTGATGGTGAGCGAAGAATTGATAGGATAGGAAAATTGGCAATTATTAGATGATTTATTTTTAATTTCAGGAATAAATTGTTACTTTTAAGTATTTAAATAGAATAAATTTTATTACGAATTAGTTATAGCCCGAAGGTAAAGGATTTGTTTAATAACAGCTTTATCGAGGGCTATTTTTCCTTAAGATGTGATTCTGTAGCATATAGGCTATATATCATTTTTGAGGTAAAATATGCTGACCAGCTTGTTATTAAAATATAAAAATCACAAGCTAGACAGCTTGTGTTACCTAATATATGGGCTGTATGCCTTTTATGGTAAACATGCTGACCAGCTTGTTATTAAAATATAAAAATCACAAGCTAGACAGCTTGTGTTACCTAATATATGGGCTGTATGCCTTTTATGGTAAACATGCTGACCAGCTTGTTATTAAAATATAAAAATCACAAGCTAGACAGCTTGTGTTACCTAATATGTGGGCTGTATGTCCTTTAAGGTAAAATATGCTGACTAGCTTGTTAATTTTACCAAAATATAAAGAAATTTCACTTACATAAGAGGTTGATTTGATGAACTAAGTCTAACAAAGAAAATAAAAAATCCAATATGCGAGTTTTCCAGTTAATATTTGGTAGGGGTAGGTTTCGTTGCTTATACGGAAAGTTTACCATGAAAAACTATTGTCTATGCTAAATAGATATTAAATATGCAAACAAAACCTACCCCTATAATGTTTTCATTTATATAACTGAAAAAGTCGTGTTAATAAACGTTACAATTAGCAATTGGCACTATAAAGGAGATATTTTATAAATGAGACAATTTACTGCATTATGGGCTTTAAGCCTTATAACAGTAGTTTTTAGTTCTTGTGTTTCTTTTACTCAACAAGTAAATGATATTGAGCAACCAAAATCTAATGATAATTCAAATAACAAAATCCACCTAACCACTACTAATAATAAAGAGCCTATAGTCTCTCAGAGTGTGCTAATAAGTAATAACGTTCGTGATGTTTCAGTTGATAATAAATATATCTGGATTGCAACTGATAAAGGTGTTTCAATGTTTGATCGTGAAAAAAATACCTGGAATCATTTTACAAAAGAAGATGGTCTTGGGTCGGATAATGTAAATGCAGTTGCAATAGACGGAAATTGGGTCTGGTTTGGAACAGATGATGGTGTAAGTAGATACGATTTATCCAATAAAGAATGGCGAACATTCAAATCAAAAGATGGATTAAAAGGAAGTAAGGTTTATTGTATAAGTGTTGAAGATAACTATGTCTGGTTTGGCACTGATGGTGGCTTAAACAGGTATGATAAAAACATTGATAGTTGGGCTGCACGAACGAAAAAGGATGGTCTAAGCGATGATAGAGTCAGCGCTATTGCAATAACTGGCGATTATATGTGGGTCGGCACACTCTGGAGCGGAGTAAATAGATATGATAAAACAACAGACTCCTGGAACACTTATTCTAAAAAGGATGGCTTGATAGATACTGATATTACCGCTATTGCAGCTACTGAAAATTTTATATGGTTCGGAACAAAAAAATCAGGAATAAGTCTTTATGATAGGACCAACCAGACCTTTGTTAAGAATTACACGAAAACCGATCTACTTTCCAGCAATGATATAAGGGCAATAACAGTTGATGGTAACCATGTCTGGATAGGAACAGCCAATGGCGGTGTGCATAGATATATTGGAATTGTGGATACATGGGTCAGGTATACCAAAGACAATGGTCTAGCAAGTAATAATATAACATGTATTAAAATTTCAGGGAATGAGATATGGTTTGGCTCTTATGATAGCGGATTAACTATGTTTAATAAAGTGACAGGTAAATGGACTCAATTTACTATGGCAGATACAATCCCGAGTGACGATATCAATGACGTAGTTAAAGATAGCAATGGAAATTTATGGATCGCAACAGCTAAGGGGCTGGCGATGTATTCTTCTGAAAAAGATGAATGGATACGTTATGGAAAAGAATCGGGACTGACGACCGAATTCATTACAACCATAACTGCAAACGAAAGACAAATATGGGTCGGCACTTCAAGAGGATTAGCAAGTTTTGATACTCAAGCAAAAAAATGGGAATTTTATACCAGCACTAACGGTCTTGCACATGATTTCATTACTTCCCTTGAAATCACAGATCATAAAGTCTGGATAGGCACGAATAAAGGACTTGCTTATATGGATACTTCAGGAAACAAACTTGATTGCGTCTGTATCGAGGACCTGAAAAATGAAAAGGTGACATCTATAACCGATGATAATGGCATTTTATGGGTGGGAACAGAAAATGGTCTATGGAAGTATGATATTTTGAACGGTAAATCTTTTCATTATACAACTGAGCATGGTTTAACCGGAAAATTTATCAATACAGCTCTATGCTGGGAAAATCATGTATGGGTAGGAACATCCGATGGTATATTTAGTTATGATGCTGAAAATGATAAATTCAACAAAATCAATACAGAACCAGTGTTTTCTTCAGATAGTAATATATTGACAATGGATTATGATAAAGGCAGGATATGGATAGGAAAATCTGATGGTCTTGCTTGCTTTGATACAGTAGCTAATCAGTGGATTGACTTTAATGAAAAAAATATTGATGGTACTCCCGGACGTTCTATCAGAGAAGTATATGTAGATGGAGAAAAACTATGGCTTGGAACGGCTAGCGGACTGGTAGAATATATTACAAGTGATAATACATGGAAAGAGCATAGAACACTTATGACTCGCGAACCTTTTAGAGAAGCTGATGTATCAAATATAGAATTTGATGGTGATTATGTCTGGATGAGCAATTGGGATAAGTCACGAAATGGTGCAATAGTCAGATTTGATAGAAGAACAAACTCATGGCAGTGGTTTAGCAGGGAAAATATACTAAAGGATATGAAAGCTGAATCCATGACAGATGTAAGGAGAATAATTGTTGATAAGGATGCTGTCTGGTTTGCTACCAACTATGGTATTTTAAGATATGATAAATCGAAAGATATCTGGAACCACTTTACCAGAGAAGATGGATTGATTGATAATAACATCGGTTATATTTCATGTGGAGATAATGTGGTCTGGGTATCATATTGGAGTTCTCCGAAGTTAACAGGGGCACAGATTAGCAAATATGATAAAATTCTTAAAAAATGGACAACTGTTGATATTGAAAATTTAATATTCCCAAGGGAAAGTGTCAACGTAATAGCTGCAGATGGTGATGATGTCTGGGTTGGTGTCGGATCATCAGGAGTCAGGAAAATATCTAAAGATGGCAACCAAACACTTTATACAAAAGAAAATGGATTAGCGCAAAATATAGTAGATTCTATTGCTGTTGACGGTGACGAGGTCTGGTTTGGTCATAGGTCTGGATGGAGCGGTGGTTCAATTACCAGATATAATAAAATAACAGGTGAATGGCGCAAGTATTCAAACAATGATGTTTTAGCAGGTGATAGCATTGAAAGAATCGTTCCCACCGATAGATATATTTGGATAATTTACAGTAATGGTATAGCAGCAATAACTGCTTATGATAAAAAAATGGACAGCTGGAATACTATTGAGCCTAATCCTTCCCAGAGATGGAGAGCAGGAATTGAGGATATTGCAGAAGATGGTGATTATCTCTGGATAGGAACCGATGGTGATTGGGTTAAGCGATTTCATATATCATCAGGGACATGGACAACCTTCGATTACAAATCAGGATTAATTGTGGACGATGTTAATGATTTCGGATTGCAGGTAGACGAAAGATATGTATGGGTAGGCACAAGAAGGGGATTAAGCAGATATGATAAGATAACTGAATCATGGACAAACTTCACAAAGTGCGATTCCCTTGCAGATGATAAAGTTTGCTCCATCGCAATAGATGATAGGTATGTCTGGTGTGGAACAGCAAATGGGCTTTCAAGATATGATAAAACCTATGGCACCTGGAAAAATTATATCCGAACCAGCGAATATTATTATACTGAAAATGAAAATTATTCACGTGATGAATGGATGAAAATACGTGAAGAAAGACGTAATAGCTTGATCAATAACTACGTAAGTGCATTGGCTGTTGATAATAGATACTTGTGGGTCGGGACAAGGGAAGGTGCAAATAGATATGATAAAATAACCGATAAATGGGACCGATTTGAAAAAGAAAATGGATTACCAGGACTGGATATTAGCTCTGTTGTTGTTGATGGATATGATATATGGATGGGAACAAACGCTGGTCTTTGTAAATTTCCAAGCATGTCCGATAACCTCAATGCATGGGTAAGTTATACTTCAGGCATTGAGATCAGGCAAACTGCAATGACCAAAGAATATGCAACAACATTAGTATCTAATGAAGTATGGAGTATTGATGTAGATCAAGAATATGTATGGATAGGCACGATGCGAGGCATTAGCAGATATGATAAGAAAAAGGATGTATGGACTACATTCACAGTTGAAGATGGACTTCCATCTAACGAAATAGGAAGTGTCAAAGTTGATGGTGATATTGTCTGGTTTGGATGCGGCGAAGGAATAATTGCTTATGATAAAAAAAACATGGATTGGTTAAATTTTTCGACAAAAGATGGTTTAAGTAGCAATAAGATCACCGCAATAGCAAAAGATAATGAGTATATGTGGTTTGGAACTTTTGATGCTGGTGTAATAAGATACAATAAAACTACAAAAAAATGGGACTCCTTTACAAAGAAAGATGGTTTATCCCATAACACTGTTCTATCTATCGCAGTTGATGGCGACCAGGTCTGGATCGGCACTCAAAGAGGACTGAGCAGATATGATAAGATAAATAACACATGGACAACCTTTACTAAACACTTTGACTCCGAAGATGTATGATCATATTTTTAAAACGGTATAAGGAGAAATTTACATGGGAGTATTCGTTTCTACGTTATTATTTTTAATGACTTTATCTGACATGGATAATAAGACCATAGTAGATACAAACTTTGGAGAATTTGAGAAATATAATAACATCTCTGATGGACAAATCAGTGGACAGCTCCCTATAGGCTGGATGGATAATTCCTCATGGGCAAAACTTAATGTTAATTACATGCCCATAGAATCCGATGGCTTAAAATTCATGCGTGTCCATGTAAGAGAGCTTTCTGAAGGTTGGTGCCAATTGGCTTATCAACCTTTGAATATACAAGGAGGTTATTATCAATTTTCCGTAAAGGTTCGCAATTTGTCAAGGGCTACAATACATTTTGCAATCCGCACAACTGATCCACCTTATGAGTTTGTATGGGAGGAAAACGGCACTTTCTCCAGGAATTGGGAAGAATATGATTTTCGCTTTCATATTAATACTCCTGAAAGACCAGTTATGTTGCTTATAGCAATTGTTGGCGAAGGAATGGTTGATATTGCCAAATTGAGCCTGATTGAACAATCCAGAGAATATATTATTGAAGAAGCAAAAAATAAAAGTCTTGAATCAAAAAATTTATTACGTGTATCCCGGTTTCCACTTGGATTACAAAGCGGTTGGTCATTAGATAGAGATTGCTCTGATAATGATGACGTCATAATTAACACAGATTCAAACGTAAAAGGCATTAGCGGAGCAGATGCATTAAAGATTGAATCATCCAGAATTATGAAGCTTTACCTAACCACTTTCAATATTAATAAAATTGCAGAACCACATGTTGCCAGTTTGTATATTAAAGGTAAAGCAAAAGGAAAATTAAAAATCATAAGTGATAGAGATATAATTTCTCAGACCGATTTCAATATAGAAAACGAGGATGAATGGCAAATTTGCTTTGTGAAGTTTGATCCCAGATTAATAGCAAAAGTTTATTCAATAATGCTTGAAGGGTCTGGCAAATTCTGGATAGATGCCCTTCAGATAGAACCTGGCACAGAACCGACAAAATACAAAAATAGTTGTGAAATAGCCCTTTCTTGTCCTTATAGTGACACGTCTAATATAAACGTTCAATTCGATGATGAACCATCAATAGTTCAATACTGTGTCAGTGGTTCGGATAAAGAATTTACAGCAAAATTCAAGGTCGTCAATCTTTATGGCGATGAAAAAATTATCGAACATAAATATAGCAACCCTGAAAAGTTTAATTATGGTAAGCTTCAGTATGATGTATTTTCTGAAAAACCTTATGGTGCATTCAGGATAGAAGCATGGGTTGAAGATTCAAATAACGTCAGGATCAGTCCATATAATGAATTGATAGTTCATCGTATCCGTCGCCCGAGATATTGGATGAAAGATGCCCCAAATTCACATTTCGGCATACATACAAACTCAACTACAAGGCACATATTAATGTCAAAAGCCATTGGTATCAATTGGACAAGATTACATGACGCTGGTGGGGAATATTTGATGTGGTATTTTCTTGAGCCTCAGCGAGGAGAATGGCAATTTCGTGATAAAGAAATTCACCGCTATCGCAAGTATGGTATGAAGATACTGGGAGAATTGGGAACAGCGCCGAAATGGGCAAGTTATTATCAAGACGTTGGGAAAGATCATTCCGGTTATTTTGATACTTTCTATCAACCTAAAAACCTTGATGATTATGCTGTTTACGTTAGAACGGTCACCGAACGTTATAAAGGTGTTATTGATGCTTATGATGTATGGAACGAGCCCTGGATACACGCCTGGTGGGCTGTAGGTTATGATGAAAATAAGAAGAGCGAGCATGGTGGATATGTTACCAGTGAAAAGCCAATGGTTGACTTTGTAAATTTAATGAAGACAGCTTATATTAATGCAAAATCTATAGATAGTAATATAACTATTCTTGGTGTAAATACGACAAGTTCATTGCGTGGTGAAGGCAACTTTAGTGGTGATGAATGGACTACGGGCATAATTGAAAACGGCGGATTAAACTATTGTGATGTAATTTGTTATCATAATTATATTTTCAGGTTAACAGGATTTCCTGATGATGATGTATCAAAAGGTTATAAGATTGCAATGGGTTCCATAATAGAAAAAAACGAAAAAGCAAAGCCTATCTGGATGACAGAAGGTTCACCAATCATGTTAAAAACTGGTTCTGGCTTTTATAAGCATACAATACCTTATAAATCAACAGAGAACGTCATTGACACAGCAGATTCTTTATGCAGGTATATTGTAAGCCTTTTATCAAATGGAGTTGATAAGATTTTCCTTTATTCCATGCATTGCCATTCATATTTTCCACAGACCGAAAGGGTCCGTTACAACATGTTAGTAACCGATGAAGGGTCACTACATCCAGGTGCTGATGCTTTTTCTGCTATGGCATGGCTATTAGAAGACTCACAATTCTTCAAAGTATTGAATATAACACAAGGCTGTTATGCTTATTTATTTAAATCACCAGAACGATCAATAGCTGTTCTTTCAACAGAAATAGAGCATGCAGAAATAAATTTACCTGCTAAAGAAGGTATCCATGTCTGGGATCTTTTCGGAAATTGTGTTAATCCTGGTTCAAGATTGAGCGATACATTGGTTTATATCTGGGCACCAATTGATGTTCAAGAACTTGAGAACTTGCTTAACTCCTATTTTTAATAATAATATCATATCCATAAGTCTGAAACTCAGCAAATAATAAAAAATATGTTGAGTTGAGTAAGGGTGGGCAATGACTCATAAGCTAAGAAATTTTGATAATGAACCATTAACAAAAATTAATAAGGGAGCTAACCCCGTCAGGGTGATATGTTTGTGGAAATTTGGTCATATTAACAACCTAGCTCCGTTAGAAGTAAATGTTGATGGATTTTCACATACCGCTCCTAACTCCGCTTGGTATTGTTCTTTCATATTTTCTACAAACATATCGCTCCTACGGAG
>FWPV01011337.1_pt1 | contig 14224 bp, 6 predicted proteins | sample 2228371 | NCBI WGS metagenome assembly FWPV01 (sample SAMEA103939776, study PRJEB20133) | metagenome
TAAAAGATCTTAAGAAGAATTTTTTTCTTTTTAAAAAGAAAAAATGAATAATTTAATTTCCTCACTTATTTTTTAAAAACTTTAAGAAAAGTGGAATTTCACTCTTTATTGCTGTGCCGACAACATTGGCTTGACAAAATTTTAATTTAATATTATTATATTTCCGATGCCCAGGTAGCTCAGTCGGCAGAGCGAGGGACTGAAAATCCCTGCGTTGGCGGTTCGATTCCGTCCCTGGGCATATTTTTTTATGGAATTTGAAGCTCCCATTGTTGAAATTAAAAGAAAAATTGAAGAGATTTCTTCTCTGCCTTTGACAAAGGAAAGAAGCAAGGAGCTAGAAAAGTTAAGGGAAAAGCTGGAAAAAACTACAAGAGAAATTTATTCCAAGTTAGATCCTTATCAAATTGTTCAAATTGCCAGGCATCCTTCAAGACCCTATGCCTTTGACTATATTGAAAATTTTATTGATGATTTTATAGAATTGCATGGAGATAGGGTTTGGGGAGATGATCCTGCAATTGTAGCTGGGTTTGGATTTTTGGAAAAAATTCCTGTGGCTATAGTTGCTCAACAAAAGGGAAGAACTACACAAGAAAAGATAAGAAGAAATTTTGGAATGCCTCATCCAGAGGGTTATAGAAAGGCATTAAGAATTATGAAACTGGCAGAAAAGTTTAAAAGACCCTTGATTTCTTTTGTAGATACCCCAGGAGCTTACCCTGGAATTGGGGCAGAGGAAAGGGGACAAGCAGAAGCCATTGCTACAAATCTTTTGAATATGTCTCAATTAAAAATTCCCATTATAATCTGTGTCATTGGAGAAGGTGGAAGTGGAGGTGCCCTTGCAATTGCTGTGGGGGATAGGGTTTTAATGATGGAATATGCAATTTATTCTGTAATTTCAGCAGAAGGGTGTTCTTCTATTTTATTTAAATCCCAAGAGCCAAAGTTTGTTCAAGAAGCAGCAAAAAATTTGAAACTTACAGCAACGGACTTAAAAGAATTTGGAATAATTGATGAAATTATCCCAGAACCCTTAGGTGGTGCCCATTCAAATCCTGAAGAAGCAGCTATAAATGTAAAAAATTCAATTTTAAAAAATTTGAAGGAAATAATGAAAGTACCCATAGATGAACTCTTAGAAAAAAGGTATGAAAAATTTCGTAGGATGGGTTTTTACGGGGAGGAGTAAGAAGAAAGCATTTTTAAAGGAAAAGATTGAAACATCTTCTTCCTTACCACCTTTAATTGAAAGAATACTTTTAAGAAGGGGAATTGCTAAGGATGATTTTGAAAGTTTTTTAAACCCAAAGGTGAAAGAACTTTTATCCTTTGAAAAATGGGAAAGTTTGAGAGAAGGAATAGATTTAATTAAGTGGGCTATTAAAGGTAAAAAATTTATACACATTCATAGCGATTATGATGTGGATGGAATTACTTCTCTTTCAATGCTTGGAGGGGCAATTAAATTTCTTGGTGGAAATTTTTCCTATTCTATTTCAAATAGGTTTAAAGATGGTTATGGAATTCCAAGGGATATTTTTGAAAATTTTAGTTTAAATAATGAAAAAATTTTGATTTCCTTGGATTGTGGAACAAATTCAAAGGAAGTTCAAGATAGAGCAAAAAAAGAAGGTTTAAATTTTTTAATAATTGACCATCATCCACCTCTTTTTGATATTGATAAATTCCTTTTCTTTTGTAATACACATCAAGAGGATTGTCCTATTGAATTTAAGAATTTTTCCACTGCTGGAATAATTTTTAAATTTGTAGAAGGGCTTTATAAGTCCTTTGGGAAAAATTTCCCTTTTAATTCTTATATTCGCCTTTCTTCCTTAGGGCTTGCACAAGATATAACAGAAATGGTTGGAGAAAATCGTTCAATTGTTTATATTGGTTTAAATGAAATTCCAAAGACAAAAAATATTTTTTTAAGGGGACTTTTAAAGAGTTCTGGACTTGAAGGGAAAAAATTAACTTCAGACCATTTGTATTATCGTTTAGGACCCAGGTTAAATGCCCCTGGAAGAATGGAAGATGGAACCTTTTTAATAGATTTACTTTTATATCCAGAGGAAGAAAAAGTAAAAAGGGGGATTGAAAAAATAGAAAGTTTGAATAGATTAAGACAAGAGGTTCAAGAAAAAATATACAAAGAGGCATTGGGAAAGATAAAAGATGAAAGAGTAATTATTTGTTATAATCCCAATTGGCATTTAGGCGTTTTGGGGCTTGTGGCTTCAAAACTTGTCCAAGAGAAAGGAAGAATTTCAATTGTTCTTTCAAAGGATAAGGATTTAATAAAGGGTTCTGGGAGATCTATAGAAGATGTTTCCTTAATTGAAATTTTGGAAAAAGCAAAAGGACTCTTAGAAGGTTATGGAGGACATAGGGTTGCTTGTGGTCTTTCATTGAAAGAATCCAATTACCTTTCTTTCTTAGGGGAAATGAAAAAAATTATGGAGGGTTATCCAGTGGAAGAAAAAAATAAAATAGAAATTGAAGAAGAGTTAGATTTTAAAGATTTAATTGATTTAAAAGATCTCCTTGAAAAATTAGAGCCCTATGGAAATAAAAATCCAAAACCAATTTTTGTAACTCATAATGTTAATTTTTATGAAGAACCAATAATTTTAAAAAATGGTGCTTATCTTTTAAAGTTTTTTCAAGGGAAAGATGTCTTAAAGGGGATTGGATTTGACATAGATAAATTTAATTTTAGGAAAAATTTTTCTCTTGTTTATTCTCCAGAATTTTATGATGGAAATATTTCTTTAAAATTTTTGGGTATATTTGATAAATGAAGTTTAATTTTAGAAGAGAGTGGCTCCTTTTTTTACTTTTTTTATATTTAATTTTTTTATTTTTTCAATTAAAACCAAAGAAAACAGAGTGGGAAAAAAAGGAAATAGAAATACCTCCTCAAGAAAAAAAGGAAGTTACAAGATTTACAAAGGAATTTTCCTTTACAGAAACAAAGGGAGATAAAATAATTTTTGAAATTTATGCAAAAGAAGTAATTTCCCAAAAGGAAACAATTTTATTTTTAAAAGATGTAGCAGTAACTTTTTATTTAAAAGAGGGAAAAGTTTCTATAAATTGTAATGAAGTTAAGTTTGATTTGGAAAAAAAGGATGCAGAAATCTCTGGCAAAATTTTTTCAAAATTTCCTAATGGTTTAAATCTTTGGACAGAGACCTTTTATTACAAACATGGGGCAGGAGTTTTAGAAAGTCCCATTTCCCTTAATATTTCTTATGAAAATTATATAGGTTCTTGTGCTGATTTGGAATTGAACATTTTAAGTGGAAATTTTTCTATAAATGACTTAAAAATGGAATCAAGGGAAAGTTATTTTTATATTCCAAATCTTAAGGGAAATGCAAATACTTTAAAATTTTTTTCAAAGGGTCAAAGTTTTTTAATTTTTCAAGAAAATATATTTATTTTAAAAGATTTAAAACTGGAATTCTTAGAAAGGGATATTATTTTAAATTCCAAATGTTTTGAAGGAAATTTTATTTCAGAAAAAAGTTATATCTTTACGTCTGAAGAATTTTATGGAGAATTTATAAGGGACAATTTTGTACCAAAGATATTTAAATATTCAAACAATTTAAAAATTTTGGGTTATGAAGAAAGTTTTGAGTTAAAAGCATTGGAAGGAATTTTATATTTTAAAGAGGGAAAACCAGATGTTTTTAATCTTTCTGGAGATGTTTTAGTTGAAAGGGGATATGATTTATTAAATTGTGATGTTATAAATGCCTATTTTAAAGATGGAAAAGTAGATAATGTATATTTTGGCGACTATATAATTTTATGTTATGGGGGATGGTATATAAATTCTGATAGTATGCACTATGTCCCTTCTGAAAATGTTTTGTTTTTGGGAGGGGATATTTATTTATCAAAGGGGTATAAAAAGATAAGGACAAAATGGATGAAGGTTTTAGAGGAAGGGAAAAAGATGTTTTTTGGAGGGGGATTTGAAATGGAAGAAAGGGAAATAAGATTGAGGGGAAAGGAAGGGGATTATGAAGAAAAATTTGAAAAATTAAATTTAAGAAGTAATGTAGTGGTTTGGAGTAAGGAATATACTTTAAAGGCAGATAATTTGGAGGTTATAAAAGATCAAATTAGGGCTTTTGGAAATGCTTCTCTAAATGGATGGAGTAAAGAAGGAAATTTTTTTTTAAAGGCAAAGGAAATTTATATTGACCAAAAAGAAGAGACCTTAAAAGCCCTATCTTCTGTTTCTTTTCAATGGGAAAATTATAAAATGGAAGGATACTTTTTACAAATTTATAGAAGAAATCAGAAACCAGAAAAATTTGTTTTTTCTGATCAAGTAAAATTTTTTACCATAGATAAAAAACAAAAGGGGAGTGGAGACTTAATGGAGTATTATGCAGAGGGGAATTTTTTTATCTTAGAAGGTTGCCCTGCTCAATTAGAAGATGAATTGGAAGGGAAAGTTGAAGCAGGACTTTTATTTATTTTAAAAGAACCACCCCAAATATACATCTTTGATGAAAGGGAAGGGAAAATTTTTTATAAAAAAGGAGTAAAGAAAAATTAATTTTCTATTTGCCTTAATAATTTTTTAATATCTTCTTGTTCTGGATTTAATTTTAAGGAAGTTTTATAGGCATCTTTTGCTTCTATCTTCATTCCTAACCTTAAATATATTCTTCCTAAAGCATTGTACAATTGATAACCAGGAAACTTTAATTCCTTTGCTTTTTCATAATAAATTAAGGCATCTTTAAAGTTTCCCATTTCTTCTAATGCCATACCATAGTTATATAAAAGTTGGGCATCCTTTGGATTTAATTTTATGGCTTCATCTAAGAATACTTTTGCTTCTTCTTTTCTATTTTGCATTAAAAGAGCAATGGATAAGTTTCCTATAAGGTTTGGTTCCTTTGGATTTGATTTTAGCAATGTTTTAAATATATCTTCAGCAATCTTTGCTTGTCCATTTTTTAAACATACTATACCTAAGCTATTCATTAGTTTTAAATTTCCTTCTGAAGAATCCCAAGCATTTTTTAAAAGGTGTGCAGCCCCGTCAAAATCCTTTATTTTAAGGTAATAACCTAACAGTTTTTCACATGCGTAGGGTTCCGAAGGAGAAATGTTCAATGCTTTTTTATAATAATCTATATGTTCTTCTCCTAAATTTTCTGAAAGGACTCCTAAGACCGTGTAATAAATGGCTCTTTTTTCCCATCCAAAACTATTGCTTTTTAATATATTTAATGCCTCCCTTGTATTTTTTGATAAAATTGCATAATCGGCAAAATTTTTTAAAAAAGTATCAGGAAAGTCCCTTTCGTAGGGAAGTGCCTTTTTTGCATAAATATAGGAATCATTAAATTTTCCTAACTTTTCATAAACAGTTGCAAGTCCAGCAAGTCCTAAGGAAAAATTTGGGTAAATTTCTATTGCTTTTTTATATGCTTCTTCTGCTTTTAAAAACTCATTATTTTGAAAAAAGGTTGTTCCAAGATTATAATAATAAGTAAAGTCCTTTTTTTCTTCTTCTTTTTTTTCTTTTGCAGGAGAAATGTAGCCCAAAGCTTGTAATTCCTTTATTCTCTCTTTATCAACTGCCATTGTTTTTTCTTCTCTCCATACCTTTGGTATAAAATTATAGGAAGAAATGTAATTAATTTCTGGTTCCTTTAAAAATATTTCCTTTATAACCTTTCCTTTCATATCCTTTGATAGGGGAATGCCTAAGAGAGTTAAATGTGTGGGTGTTATATCATAAATATCAGCATTAAAAAATTCTCCCTTTTTAATATCTTTTCCTTTAATAATCCAAACTCCAGTCATTCTATGCCATTGGGAAGCACCTCCTCCAAAATCATCTGGAGGAACAGAAGGTCTGGCTCCCGTTGTATAAAAACCATGGTCTGATGCCACAGAAATAATCCAATTTTCCTTAGAATATTTTAATATTTCCCCAAGGATTTCATCTATTAATTCATAGTAAGAAGATAAGGCCTTTTTTCCCGTTTCATATTCCTCCTTTGAAACCCAAGGTAGCTTTGGTGGAACACATTGAGCAAATCTATGAGCAACAGTATCTGGTCCTTCCAAATAAAAGGCAAAAATATCAAAATCACTTTCTTCAAGCAACCTAAGAGTAATATTTTTTGCTGAATGGGTAACTGCTAAGATTTTTCTTAAATGGTTTACGGGATCTTGGAAGGGATTTTCCATTTTCTTTCCCTTTTCCCATCTTTTATCATATTCCTCTTTACTTATGTTTAAATATTTTGAAATTTCTTCATATTTTATATCTTCTGCTTTTACAATTTCTTTTTCATATTTTTCTTCTAAATTTTCTGGATAAGTATTTCCTTTTACTTTTTTTTCTGGTTCTATTCCAAATAAATGGAAAAATAACCTTTCTGAAATTATATTTCCTTTTATTTTTTCTGCTGGAAAGGTTGCCCACCACCCAACTAAATTTGTTTTTAAATCAAAGGAAGACAAAATATTCCAAAAGGCAGGAACCTTTCTTTGAGAAGAGGTTACGGGCACATCTTCTTGAGTGTAAGGGTCTTTTATTGTAAATTCAAGTATTCCATGTTCTTCTGGAGTTCTTGAAGTGGCAATGGAAGTCCAAATGATAGGGGATAGGAGGGGATTGTATGATAAAAGGGAAGTATAGGCGCCCTCTTTTTTTAATCTATAAAAGTTTGGAAGTTTTCCCATTTCAAATAAATAATTGAGCATTCCCCAATCAAGGGCATCTAAGGCAAAGAAAAATATTTTGTTTCCTGTGGGCTTATATTTTTCCTTAATTTCATAGGGAAGTTCCCCTTCAAGGAAATAGGAAAAAGCAAAATCATAGATGGGAAGTTTATTAAAAAAATTTTCCACTTCTTTTTTAAAATTTTCTACTTCATAAAATTTTAAGTTATTTAAAAATTCCTTAATATCTTTTTGAGAATTTTTATTTTTCCAAAGATTTTTTTCATCCCATTTAAAATATATATCTAATATTATATTTATTTTTGCACCTTCTTTTGTTAAGAGTTCCTTTTTTTCTTTTAATGTAAAGGGCTGGTTAAAAATAAAAACCCTTTTAAAGAAGGGTTTTATGTGTAAACCTTTATAATAAATCTTTTTTCCTAAAACTCCAATTTTCCCTTCTGGAATTTTAAAAATGGAAAGATAAATAATTAAAACAAAAAGGGGTATAAATAAAACAATAAAATATTTTTTCATTCCTTTTCCTTTATCATTTTTATAATAGCACTTGCGGGATAATTTTTTCCATTATAAAAAATAGTAGGAGTGTAATGAACTCCTAAATCAATTCCTTGTTGTAAACTCTTTAATACCATATCAATATTTTCCTTTTTCATATAACAATCCAAAAACTCCTTTTCCATCTCCTTTTCCTTTGCAAAGTTGTAAATTTGTTCATCTATGTTTTCCAATTCAATGCTATCGTGAACTGAATAAAACCAATTTATATAATCAAAAAATAACTCTTCTTTTACATTTTTAAAGCAAAAACCACCAGCAGATGCCTTAAAGGAAAGGAGGTGTATGCTTAAGGGGAAAAGGAAAAAGGAAGCAAAAATATCCTTTTTTTCCTTTAAAATTGGAAAAATTTCCCTTTCTATTTTTTCACAATAGGGGCATTCTAAGTCAAAAAAGAAAAAGAGCCTATCCTTTGCATCTTTATTTCCAATACTTCCACCATAATTTAAGTCAATAATTTTCAACCTTATTTCATCAATTTTATCATTAATATCATACATATTTCCTAAGAATAAATGTCTTTCTGCTAAAATATATGCCTTCATTTGAACCTTCCCATAGCCCGTCTCTTCTAAAATTTTATATAAACTTAAATTTTTGTCTATTTCCTTTTCCTTTTCTGCTTTTACAGTTGTTCCCATAACTTTTGACAAAAAGGATGATAAAAACTGAGGTGTAATATTTACCTTTTCTTCCTTAGTTAATCCAAAATACTCTCCCAAAATTATATTTTTTCCTCCAAATAAAGCACAGGGGACGAGTTCTTCCCTTCCCTTTATTTCCGATTCTCTTCTTGCATAATAAATGGAAAAATTTTCTCCAGTGTATTTTTTTTCTAATTTAATTTTACTTTCTGTTTGAGTCATATAATTTTCTAAAAATTTAATAATCTTTTCTTCTTCAAAGGTTAAAGAAAATAAAAGAAAAAATAAAAGCATATATTACCTCCTAATTATATATAAATGATGAACTTGGTTGGTTTTAAATTTTTCATTTTTTTCAATTAAAAGTTTAAGGAAATACCAATTCGAAAAGACCTTGGTTCTTGGTAAACAATTGGTTTTCCCCAGTTTGGATTTATATAATTGCAGTATGCAGACCTCTCGGGGTCTCCTAATGGAAGATCACAGCCATGAGGGTCCCATTCGTATCCATCAGATACTCCATCACCATCTATGTCCCAAGTTCCACTGTGGTCAGTCCAAGCAAGAGCCAAGGAGCTCCAGGTCTGTTCATACCACATACCTTTCTGGAAGTTGAAGACATTAAAGATGTCAAGGATGAGTTTTAAATCCATTGATTCAGAAAATTTGATGGGATAAGCAGCATGGAGAGAGAAATCATATACATTATCTCCTCTTCCATAAGAACCCCTTGGTCCAACAAATCTTTCATCATCACCGTAGTCAATATGGGAACCAAGTTTAGAAAGGGGTTGACCAGACATAAACCAAGCATCATAACCAAGGGTTAAGCCAAAGGGGAATCTATAAGAACCATAGGTCTTGAATTGCCATTTTCTATCATTGGGTAAGAGACCCCTTGTATCTGGGAGGAGTTGAGGTAAGTCATAAAGGGATGTGATGAAGGGATCTAATTGACCATTATCTTGCCTGAAAAGACCCCCATAATTTCCTTCTGATTTGCTATAAAGCAAGGATGCATACATTTGCCAATTATTTGAAAATCTCTTGTTTACTGAAAGTTCTATACCACGATAAAAACGAACTGGTTTTACAAAGCAAAATGTTCTGGTCTCTGGTGTTGTTTCAAGGTCATTATCAATTGTAACGCAAGCACTTTCATCTCCTACAAGGGTTTCTGGATTTCCAATTACATATGTGGAACCACCATCAAAGGAATAGTCCTCCATAACATTTGAAATGGAGCGATAAATTCCTTTCAATCCCACTGCTACATTTGGCATAACTTCATATTCACCACCGAGGATATATTCTTCTTCAAAAGCGGGCTTTATGTCATCAACAATTGTTGCTGCTCCACCTGAGAGACGGATTCTCTGGAGAAGTCCTGGATTTGCTGTGGAGGGAAGGGTTGGATTTCCATTTTCATCAAGGGGATATTCATAGTAATAAAACCAATATTGTTCATTTCCAAAAGCCCTTACATTGATTTGTAATGGAATATCATTGAAAAACTTTCCATAATGCCCATAAAGTTTTGACCTTCCATTGTTTGCAAAATCCCAAATAAATCCAATACGAGGTGCAATCATATCACTAAATCCAAAATCAAGACCTCCTGAGACACCAAGATCTGTCATATTCCCTTCACTCTTTGAAGAATCAGCCCTTACTCCTGCTTTAATTGTTAAATTGGGTAAAACCTTCCAAGCTGTTTGAGCAAAAAGTGCCCATTGGGTTGTTTTGCCTTTGGAATTGTTTTGATAGTTTCTGTTGTAATAATCCATATAAGATATGTAGTCCATATCATATAAGAACCATCTGTTTCCATGTCTTGCTGGCATTATAATCCCATCATCAGCAACTCCATCTCCATTTGCATCACAGAGACGGCCTGTTAAAGTTGCAAATTCCTCCAAGGAAAGGTATGTCCAGCTAAAGTCATGGTCTGCATAGTTTGGAATTCCATCCCCATCTTCATCTCCAAGGTAATCATATGTTCCTCTTTTGTCTCCAAAGGGAACACAAATTTCAGGTGAGGAACCATTTACTCCTGCATAATCAGTAAATTCCAATTTCTTATAATCAATACCTGCTTTTACTTCAAAGTTTCCAATATACCAAGTGAGGGCTGCTTTTGCATGATCTCTAAATCTTTGAGTATCCATTTCATCAAAACCAGCTCCACCAAAAATAATTCCAGAGCCACAGTTGTAACCTACTTCTGTATGGTTTCCATAACAAGTCCACATACCAGACCAGTCAAACCAGGTCTCTTGATTTAATGCAGGTCTTCTATCAAGTTTTGTTTCATGGTGAGCTGCTTTGAAATCAAACATTAAAGAAGGTGAAAGGATTGAGGTGTATGTTCCACCATAGTTGTATCCACCTTCTTTTCTGTTTCTGTTCATATCAGTTATAATTGGAGAACCAGGATCTTTTGGATTGATATAGTCCTCTCTATCAGAGACATCAATGAAATAATCACCATAATAATCATTTCCCTTCTTTGGGTCTGCAATTACATTAAATACAAAGGAATTGTTTGGATTAAAGGAGTAGTTTAATTTCAAAGCACCATATCCAGGATCTCCTTCTCTCTTTTCTTTAAATGTCCCATAACCTTCAATTGGCAGACGATATTCATCTTCTCTATAAACAGGGTTTAATGCAACAAAATACCATAACTTATCTTGAATTATCTTTCCACCAATTGAAACACCATAATCATAATTTTTAAAGGACTCAAGGGCAGAACCACCTACAGGTTCTTCTCCTTCTTCTGTTAAAGTATCATCTGTAAAATACCCAAAGAGTTCACCTTTAAATTCATTTGAACCGGACTTTGTTACAACATTTATAATACCACCCATTGCACCACCATATTCTGCTTCATAACCACCTGCTTTTACTTCAACTTCTTGAATGAAATTGTATGTTACATTTGTCCCATATGTACCAAAGGCAGGGTCTGAGGTGTCAATACCATCTACAAGGTATCTGTTTTCAGCTGCAGAGGCACCAGAAACAGAAGGATTTGCTCCAAGTTCACCTTCTACAGCTGTTGGAGCTTTAAATGCTAAGGACTGATATGTCCTTCCAGCTGGTAAGTCCTGAATGATTTCTTGGGTTAAGTTTAATCCAAGGGTTGTGCTTGTGACATCAACCAAAGGGGATTCGCCAGTGACAGTAATTATTTCTTCAAAGGCAGGTTGCATTTCAACTCTGATAGTAACTGTTTTGTCTAAGAAAACTTGAATGTCTGTTTGTTCCAGTGGTGCAAAGCCCTGCATTGTTGCCTTTAATTTATAAAGCCCTGGAGGCAATGCACGAAATACAAAAAATCCATTTACATCAGATGTGGTTGTCCTTACACCTTGCAAAGCAGGTGAAGAAATTTCCAATGCAGCACCTGGGAGGGGTTCTTTGTTGTTGTCAAGAACTGTTCCTTGAATTGTCCCAGTTGTTTGTGCAATTACACCTACGGATAAAAGCATAATTGCAAAAAAATACCAAAAATACTTCATAAAACCTCCTTGTTTTAAAAGATTTAAAAGTTCTTTGGCTTCTTTTTTAGTTTTTTCATAGTTCATAGCAACCATCAGATATTTTTTTGAGTCATCCTTTTTACCTAATCTAAAGGCAACTTTTGAGAGAACAATATATATATAAGGATTATTATAACCCACTTCTTCAGCTTTCTTTAAAATTAAAAACCCCTTTTCCAAGTTTCCTCCATTTGCAAGTGATGCACCATAATTGTATAAAATTTCTGGATTTGCTGGTTCAATTATTAATGCTCTTTCAAAAAACTTGTATGCTTCATTATAATTTTTTTCATAGGTCTTTAATGTCCCATAAAGATATAAAATTTCAGGATCTTCTGGATTGCTTTCATATCCTTTCTTTAAAAAGCTTTTTGCCAAATCAAGAAAACCTAAACTTAAACATAACTTTGTAAATTTAATGATTTTTTCCTTTTCAAAAAAATTTTGAGATGCCTCTTTTAATTTTTTTATGGCAAGACCTTGCATTTTAAGTTGTGGATTTTTTAATGCTTCTTCTATAGCATAGGGTTCATATTTGTCAAATTCAAAGGCAAATTCCAAGTATTTCCTTGCACTTTCATAGTCCTGAAATAAAATCTTTAATATTGCCAAGGCAGTAAAATATGTGGCTTCATTTTTATATTTTTCATATACTTCATTGAGTATTTCATTGACTTGATTTAATTTTCCAATTTTTAATCCTTCATCTATTAAATATATGCAAGCCACGGGGGGAACAGCTTTTCCTACCCTTAATGCCTTTTGTAAATTATAAAATGCCTTTTCATTTTCTTGAAACCTTGAATTTATAGCAGCCAGCTCAAAGTATCCAAGTCCAAAGGAAGGGTTTTCTTCTATGGCTTTTTCATATGCTTCCTTTGCTTGATAAAGTTTTCCTTGAAATTTATAAGTATTGCCCAAATTATAGTAGTAAGTAAAACTTCCTTTTTCAATTTTTTCTTTTTTTTCTGTGAAACCCCCAATATATCCCAGTGCCTTAAGTTCTTTTATTCTTTCTTCCATTTCTTCATTTTTTATTTTTCTTTTAATTTTTGGAACTTCTCCTCTTTCATAGGTATTTATAAAATTTATTTTTCTCTTTGAAATTATTTTTTCAAAGGGCTTTTTTAAGATTTTCCCTTCCATATCTTTTGGTATTGGCATACCCATAAGATATAAAAGATTTGGAGCTATATCTTTTATGGAAATTAATTCCCCCTTTCCTTTATTTATATCACTTCCAGATATTATATAAACCCCTGTTTTTTTATGCCATTGGGGTGCACCAAGTGCCATATCCTCTGGGCTTTTTTTAGGTCTACCCATTCCCGTTTGAAAACCATGATCTGAGGCAATGAAAATTACAAAATCCTTTGGTAAAATTTTTAAATATTCTCCTATCATTTTATCTAGGAAAATATAAAAATTGGGAAGTGCCTCTTTGTATTTTTCATAACTTTCACTATCTACCCAATCCATTTTTGGAGGTAAATATTGAGCAAATCTATGTGCTACTGTATCTGGAGCTTCAAAGTAAGGGGCAATTAAATCAAAATTTCCTTCTTCAATTATTTTTTTTGTTATATTGTGTAAATTTATTGTAGAAGCTAAAATCCCTCTTAAATGGTTTATTGGATTTTTATGGGGTTCACCTCCCTTTTCCACCTCTTCCCATGCTTTTTCAAATTCATTTTTTTCAATATTTATTATATCTTTTATAATTTCATATTTTATATCCTTTGCTTTTAAAATTTTTAAGTCAAAATTAATTAAAGAAAAAGGTGAAATAAGGTCTTTTATATCTTCAAATTTTTCTCCCATTCCAAATAATTGATAACTTAACCTATCAGAAACCATTACTCCATTTACCCATTCTGGAGGATAAGTTACCCACCAGCCAAAGAATGCAACTTTTCTTTTCCCTTCACTTAAGATATTCCATATTGCTTTACACCTTCTATGATCAGAGGTTATGGGAATTTCATTTCCTTCCTCATCTTTTGTAGTAAATTCTAAGATATTATGTTCTTGGGGAGGTTTTCCCGTGGCAATTGTAGTCCACAAAATAGGTGAAAGCATTGGTTCTTCTGATAAAATTTCTCCATATGTTCCATTTTCAATTAAATATTTAAAGTTGGGACATTTTCCTTTTTCTAAGAGGGGATTTAAAACATTCCATTCTAAGGCATCTAAACCAAGAAAGATTGTATATATTGGCGGATTTTCAATTTTTTTTATTTCTTCAACTTTTTTTAATCCAATTTCCAAGTCCTCTTCATTTATTTTCAAATTTAATTCAATTATCTCAATAAAACTATCTCTTAAGAAAGATTTCACTCTTTCCAAAATATTTTCTTCTTTTATATCCTCTAAATAAATTGTTAAGGTTGCTTGAAGTATGGAATTTTCAATTTTTTCATAAATTTCTTTAAAAGAAAAATTTTCTTTAACTTTTTCACCAATTATTTTATACTTAATTTTTATAGCACTTTTTATTTTATCAAAGGAGTTTGTATAAATTTCTCCTTTAAAGGTATAATCAAAGGTCTTTTCTTTAAAATAGTTGTGAAGGTATTCCGTTCTATCTACATATACATTGCCTTCACAGATTGTCTTGAGGTCTAAATAGTATTTGGCTTCTTTCGTAAACGCGGAAAGCTCTGTATCGAATACATCTGCCATACGCAGTTTGTTTTTTACCTCAAGGATTGGGGTTCAACATCGCACATCTATACC
>FWPV01011355.1_pt1 | contig 14218 bp, 12 predicted proteins | sample 2228371 | NCBI WGS metagenome assembly FWPV01 (sample SAMEA103939776, study PRJEB20133) | metagenome
GCGACATCACCGAGCAAAAGAAGGCGCAAGAAGCCCTGCGCGAAAATGAGGAGCGGCTCGACCTGGCGATGGAAGCCGCCAACGCGGGCGTGTGGGAATTCTGGCCGCAAGACGACAGGGCCTTTTTCAACGACCGCTGGTTCACGATGCTGGGCTACGAGCCAGGCGAGCTTGAACATTCGTACGCCACCTGGCGCGGGCTGCTGCACCCCGAAGACGTGGAGCGCGCCGAAGGCGTCGTGTTCCCGGCCGTGCAATCTGGCGGCGACTTTGTGGTTGATTTCCGGATGCGCGCCAAAGACGGCAGTTGGCGCTGGATTCACGACATTGGCAAGACGGTCGAAAAGACGCCCGAGGGGGCCGCCCGGCGCATGATTGGCACGCACACCGACATCACCGAAGAAAAAACCGCCGAGCAAGAGCGCGCCCGCTTTACGCTGCAACTGAGCACCGCCGCCGAGGTGACCAGCCAGGTGAACGCCATCCTCGACCCGGACGAGCTGCTGCGCACCGTCATCACGCTGATCAAGGAGCGATTCGATTTGTACTATGCCCACGTCTACACGCTCGACCAGGACACCTTGCGGCTGCGCGCCGGGTACGGCGAGGCCGGTCGCATCATGTTGGAGCGCGGCCACAACATTCCCCTGTCGCGTGAGCAAAGCCTGGTGGCGACCGCCGCCCGCACTCAAAACATTGTCGTGGTGCATGATGTGACCCAGGACCCGAACTTTCTCCCCAATGAGCTGTTGCCGGCCACCCGCTCCGAAGTAGCCGTGCCGTTGCTGGTCGGCGACCAGGTGCTGGGCGTCCTGGATGTGCAGCACGACCAGCCCCATTACTTTACCCAGGCCGATTTGAATGTCTTTCAAACTCTGGCCGGACAAATCGCCACCGCGCTGCAAAACGCGCGCTTTGTCCAGGAAATCCAGCAGGCCGCCGAGCGACTGCGCGAGGTGGACAAGCTCAAGAGCGAATTCCTGGCGAATATGAGCCACGAGTTGCGCACGCCGCTCAACTCGATTATCGGCTATGCCGAATTGATGTTGATGAACCTGAGCGGCCAGCTGGATGAAAGGACGCTCAATGACGCCCAGGCCATCATGGACAATGGTCAACACCTGCTGCACATGATTAATGACATCCTCGACCTGGCCAAGATCGAAGCCGGGCGGTTGACGCTGAACCTGGACCAGGTCGAAGTGGCGCCTCTGCTGGACGAGCTGGCGACCACCAACGCCGGCTTGCTGGTCAACAAACCGGTCGAGCTGGCGCTGGAGGTGGCCGAAGGCCTGCCGCCGCTCACCGCCGACCGCGTGCGCCTGAGCCAGATTGTCACCAATCTGCTATCGAACGCGATCAAGTTCACCGACCAGGGCACAGTGACCTTGCGCGCCTTTAGAGAAGATGAGCACATTTGCATCCAGGTCCAGGATACCGGCGTGGGCATTGCCGAAAAGGACCTGAGCGTTATCTTTGAACGCTTCCGCCAGGTAGATGGCTCGAACGCCCGCCGCGCCGAAGGCACCGGGCTGGGGTTATCTATCACCAATCACCTGGTGCGCATGCACGGCGGAACGATTCACGTGCAAAGCAAGTTGGGTGAGGGCAGCACCTTTACCGTGCGCCTGCCCCTCCAACCGCAACAATAGACCTTTAGGGTCTTGCAGACCCTAAAGGTCTCCGGGTTGAAGGAGACCGCGCGATGGATAGTCAATCCCCCCCGCGCATCCTGATTGTGGATGACAAGGAAAACAATCTGCGCCTGCTCAGGTCTACGCTCGAGCCGATGGGCTACGAGGTCAGCGCTGCCCGCAACGGCCCCGAGGCGCTGGAGCGCGTCTTTCAAGACCGCCCCGATATGGTCGTGCTGGACGTGCTGATGCCCGGCATGACCGGCTTTGAGGTGGTGGAAAAGATTCGCGCTCACGCCGAAAGCCAGGCCATCCCGGTCTTGATGTTGACCGCGCTCAGCGAAATGCGCGACAAAGTCAAGGGACTGGACGCCGGCGCAGATGACTTTTTGACCAAGCCTTTTCATCCGGTCGAATTGCTGGCGCGTGTGCGCTCGCTGCTGCGCATCAAACGCCTGCACGATGAGCTGCAAGCCAAAAACGCGCTCCTGGAACGCATCCTGATGCGCTATATTTCCGAAGAGGTGGCTCAAGAGATTTTGCACAATCCCGACCAAAACCTGCGGCTGGGCGGGCAAAGCTGCGAAGTGAGCGTCCTGTTCGCCGACATTCGCGGCTTTTCTCATTTTTCGGAAAAACGCGAAGCCGTGCAGGTCACCCAGGTCCTCAACAAAGTTTTCGACCGGCTCTCGCCGGCGGTGTTCGAATATCGCGGCACGCTCGACAAGTATCTGGGCGATGCCATCATGGCGTTTTACGGCGCGCCCGTCCCCTCGCCCAACAGCGCCGAACAGGCCGTGCGCACGGCCTGGGAGATGATGCAGCGTTTCACCCAACTGTGCCAGGACGACCCCTGTACCATGTGCGAGCTGGGATTGGGCGTGGGCATCAGCACCGGCGAAGCGGTCGTCGGCAACGTTGGCTCGGAACGCATCATGGACTATACCGTCATCGGCAAAACGCCCAACACCGCCAAGCGTCTGCAAGAAAGCGCGCAGGCGGGCCAGATTCTCATTGACGAGCGGGCCTATCAAACGGTGCGTGAGATTGCACACGTCCGCCCCATCGAACCATTGCGCCTCAAGGGCTATAGCGAACCGGTCCGCGCTTACGAGGTTCTATCGGTGCAAGACCACCTGGAGGTCGCTTTGCCGCGCCGCGCCGAGCCGGCCTGGGCTATATGAGGAGGCGGAATGGAAACCCTCTTTGCATCGGTGTTATGTCGGGAATGTGGCGCTCACTCGCCGCCCGATTTGTTTGCAGCTCGTTGCCTGGCGTGCGGCAGCCCGTGGATCGAGGCGCATTACAACCTGGACGGCCTGCCGACCGATTGGCCTGCTCGCCTGGCGACGCGCCCCACCAACCTGTGGCGCTATAGGGAACTGTTGCCTTTCCCGGCCGGCTTTACGCCCGTCTCGATGGGCGAAGGCTGGACGCCGCTCATCCGCGCCGAAGGATTGGAACGCGAAAGCGGTCACACCGGCATCTGGATCAAAGACGAGCGACAGCAGCCCACCGGCTCGTTCAAAGACCGGCAGGCCGCGCTGGCCGTCAGTGCCCTGAAAGCGCAGGGCATCTCTGAGCTGGTGCTCGCTTCGACCGGCAACGCCGCCGCCGCTTACGCCGCCTATTGCGCCCGCGCCGGCCTCAAACTGTGGGTCTTTCTCACCAGCGCCGTGCCGGTCGAAAAAGTGCGCGAGCTGGCGCTGTATGGCGCAGAAGGCGTCAAAATCGCCGGCACGTATGATCAGGCCAAAGACGTGGCCGCCGACTTTGCCGCCCGACGCGGCATTTACCTGGATGGTGGCGCCAAGAGCATCACCGGCAAAGAAAGCATGAAAACCATCGCCTTTGAAATCGCCGAACAGCTAGACCCTAAGGGTTTTCAAAAACCCTTAGGGTCTCCCGACTGGTACATCCAGGCCGTTTCCGGCGGCATCGGTCCCCTCGGCGTCATCAAAGGCTTTATCGAGTTATACGAAGCGGGCCTGATAGACCGCGTCCCCAGGCTGGGCATCGTGCAGGTCGAAGGCTGCGCGCCGATGGCGCGCGCGTGGGAACAGGGGCAGGCCCGGGCCGAACCCGTCCAGCCCGATACGCTGGTGACGGTGCTGGCGACCGGCAAGCCGGGCTTTGCTTACGAACTTTTGAAGCAGGCGTGCGACCGCTACGGCGGCGCGATGGTCGCCGTGAGCGATGGCGACGCTTTTCGCGCCATGCGCCGCGTCGCGCGCGTCGAGGGCTTTTCGATGGAACCGGCCGCCAGCGTCGCTTTTGCGGGCCTGGAAAAATTGCTGGCCCAGGGCTATCTCCAGCCCGGCGAGCGGGTGGTCGTCAACTGCTCCGGCCACACCTTTAGCGCAGAAAAACACGCACTGGAAGACCGCTACTTTTTCCAGCTGGAAACGGTCGCCTCGACCGCCGGCCCCTCGACCGAAGGATTGGCGGAGGCGTTGGAACAGCTCGACGAGCAAATCACCACCATCGTGGTCATTGACGATAGCCCACACGATACGCGCCTGATTCGCCGCTTTTTGGAAAATTACAAACGCTATCGCATCCTCGAAGCCTACACCGCCGCAGAGGGATTGGAGCTGGTGCGTCAGCGTCGGCCCGACCTGGTGGTGCTGGATTTGAACATGCCGGGGCGCAACGGCTTTTCGGTTCTGGCCGACCTCAAGAACGATGAGCGCACGCGCCACATCCCGGTCGTGGTCGTCTCGGGCAAATCGCTCAACCCGGACGAATGGCAATACCTGCGCCGTTATACCGACTCCATCTGGCAAAAGGGCAGCTTTCGCGCCAGCGAGCTGGTGCGCCACCTCGCCCGCACGTTGGGCGACGAAATCGCGCTGCCGACCCTGCGACGCCGCAGCGGCGATGAGCCCGAGGAAAGCTGGGAATGTGCGCGCCCGCATTGCCCGCGCATCCTGGTCGTGGACGACCATGTTTCGGACGCGCGCCTGTTGCATCGTTTGTTCGAGGCGAACCGCCGCTTCGAGGTGAGCGAAGCCCATTCCGCCGCCGAGGCGCTGGCGGCGATTGACCGCGCTGTGCCAGACCTGATTATTCTGGATTTGATCCTGCCCGATGTGACGGGCGAGCAATTGCTGCAAATGTTGCGCCAGCGAGAGGAAACCCGCACGGTGCCGGTGATTGTGGTCTCGGCCAAAGACATTGACCCGCCCCTGCACGCGCAACTGGCTTCTCAGACCGTTTCCGTGTGGTCCAAGTCCACGATGGACCGCAGCAGCCTGCTGGCTCATGTAGAAACCCTGTTAGCGTAACCGTTCCGATGGAGGGCCATTTTACCGCCGAGACGCTGAGGACGCAGAGAAAGCAAAAAGGGATCTCTGCGCCTCGGCGGTGAAAAATCCAATACAGGCTGAACGGTTACCTGTTAGCGGAGTAGAACGCATGAATCACAACACGGTTTTGTATATCGAAGATAATATCCACAACCGCGTCATTGTGCGCCGGATTCTCGAAGCCAAAGGGTACAACGTCATCGAGGCAGAAGATGGCATCGCCGGGCTGGCGATGGTGGAAGAACTCAAACCGCCGCTGGTGTTGCTGGATATTGGCCTGCCGCGCCTGGACGGTCTGGAAGTGGTGCGGCGCATCAAAGCCAACGCTGACCTGGCCGCCATCCCCGTCATCGCCTTGACCGCCTCGGCGATGCGCGGCGACCGCGAACGCTTCCTGGCCGCCGGCTGCGATGATTATCTATCCAAACCGGTGCGCGCTATGGAACTGCTCGATAAAATCCAGACCTACCTACCCAATGGCAATGGACATCACTAAAGGGCGCAACATGACAACACGGGTGCGATTGCCCAGCGAACTGGGCTATGAAAAAGTGGCGATGGCTTCGGCGGCGATCATTGCCCGCCGCATGGGATTCCCGCCCGACCGCATCGAAGACATCAAGACGGCAGTGGCCGAAGCGTGCCTCAACGCCATCGAGCACGGCAACCAGTTGAATCCCGCCCTGCCGGTGACGGTGGAATTGTGCGAAAAAGAAAGCGCGCTCGAAATTCGTGTTTCGGACCAGGGACAAAAACAATGGCCCGCCCAATGGCCCTGCCCGGGCGACACCCCCTCCCATCGCCATTGGGGTCTGTTTCTGATTCAAAACCTGGTGGATGATTGCAGCCTGAACGCCTCGCCGCAGGGCGGCGCCACGCTATGTATGCGGCTGTATCTGAAAGGACGGCAGACGGAATGAACGGGTCGGCTCTTGCCATCGGCTCATCTCCTGCGCGCATCTTGATTGTGGATGACAACCTGAACAACTTTTGCATGATGGCGCGGGTGCTGATGCATCAAGGCATCGGGCAATGTGAATGGAGAACGTGCGGTTCGCGCGCCGTTGAATTTGCCACGACCTGCGACCGGCTCGATCTGATTTTGATGGACATTTATCTCCCCGGCGAAGATGGCTATCAGGTTCTGGCTCGGTTGCGCGCTCAACCTCGCTTTGCTCGAACACGCATCGTAGCGGTCACGGCAGATACCACGCCCGAAAACATCCAGCGCGCACAGCAGGCCGGCTTTGATGGCTTTATCGGCAAACCGATCAGCCTGGCGCGGTTTCCAACTCAAATCCAGGCCATTCTCAATGGACAGGCGGTGTGGGAACAATGACACTCGTTCTATTGATGGAAGATGACCCTTATGAAGCGCAAATGGTCAAGCGTGTGCTGGAGCATCACGGCTACGATGTGAGGCACGCCCCCGATGGCGAAAGCGGCCTGCAACTGGCTCTGGAAGGGCAACCCGACATCATCTTGCTCGACCTGGGCCTGCCCGATCTGGATGGACAAACAGTGGCCGCTCTGCTGCGCAGCATGCCGCATCTGGCTCAGGTGCCGGTCGTTGCTGTGACAGCCTGGCCGCCCGATACGGCCCGTCAGATGGCGAAAGCCTATGGCTGCAACGGATTCATTTCCAAGCCCATCAGCCTCAGAGAGTTTCCTTCTCAAATCGCGGCTTATCTGAACCCGCTGGCATGTTCGCCCTCCATTCACCGCAGCCTGAATACACTACACTAAAAGGCCCTGAAGGTCTGCCCGACCTTCAGGGTCTTGTCAAGGACCACCCGATGTCACAATCTGATCCCACCTCTCCGCTGTCGGCGCTGGCGCCGTCTCTTCAAACAGAACTCGCGCCGGCCTGGCCGTGTGCGTCCTCGCTGGGGCCGGCCCGCCTGATGTCGGCCAGCCTGTTTCCGTGGGAAGCCCTCACGCACGCCTACAACCAGACCCGCATTGATTACATTGTGCCCATGCCCATGAATATCGCCCGCCTGCGCGATTATGTTCGCATTTACGATGTGGACATGAGCGCGTCGCTGGTCGCGCTCCACGAGAATCAAATCGCCGGATTGGCGATGCTGGGCGTGCGCCCTGCTCATTGCTGGGCGACGCGACTGGGTGTGCTCCCCGTCACCCGCCAGCGCCACATCGGCCAGATGTTGATGGAAGCCCTGATCGAACAGTCCCTTGCCCGCAAGAGCGAATATATCGTCCTCGAAGTCATCAAGGGCAATCAGCCCGCCTATCGGTTGTTCAAGAAACTGGGCTTTGGCGAGGTGCGCGAATTGCTCATCATGCGCCGCCCACCCGGCCTGCCGTTGATGGAACAGTGCGTCATACCGCCCTATACCGCCTGCGCGCTGGGACATCGCCAGGCGATAGATTTATTGCAACGGTATCGCGGCGTCCCATCGTGGTTGAACGAACCCCGCTCGCTCGAAAACGCCGGCAACATTGCCGCGCTGGAAGTGACCGTACACGACGGCGGGCATGGCTGGATCGTGTACCAGAACACTGTCTTTCAGTTGGGGCGGCTGGTGTTGCAAACCGAAGACGGCGATCCGCGCGAGGTAGGCCGCGCCCTCTTGCACGCGCTCCACATGCGTCATCCCGCCCAGGATACCAACACCGAAAACATCCCTGCCGACGACCCTCACCTGCCGGCCATGTACGACCTGGGTTACCTGGAATCGTTTCGGCGTATCGAAATGCGGCTGGAGCTGCGCATTTAACCTCGCGCAGAGGCGCAGAGACGCCAAGAGAATTTCGTATCTACTGCAACCTGTCATTGCGAGCCGTCCCAAGGGCGGCGAAGCAATCTCCCTCCTTGAGCGGCTTTGGGGGCCAAGTTGCTTCCATCCTCAAGGCGTGCTATACTGAACACAGACACAATCTGCACTTGCACGGCGAGAATGCATAGTGTCCGAAGCAATCTCAATTCTTCAGCCGCGCATCCATGTTCACCGCCGAGACACAGAGGACGCCGGGTTTCGTGCCTTTACAGATGTCAGGCTCGTTCTCTGCGGCTCTACAAACACCCCTCTGCGCGCTCTGCGTCTCTGTGGTGAATAGTTGCAAAAATTTGCCATTTGTGACCGCATCGAGCCTGCACGGGCGGGAGAGGTGAATGATGCAAAAACTGCCAATTGGTATTTCGTCCTTCGAGGTCATGCGCACGCAGGGCTTTCTTTACGTTGACAAAACTGAGGGGATTCACCAGCTTGTCACTGAGGGCATCTATTACTTTCTGGCGCGCCCGCGTCGCTTTGGCAAGAGCCTGCTCGTTTCTACGCTGCGTTGCCTGTTTGAGGGCAAACGTGCGCTGTTCGACGGGCTGTGGATCGCAGGGGAAGGGCGTTGGGATTGGACGCCGCATCCGGTGGTGGTGTTAGATTTCAATGGCATTGCACGCGACACACCGGAGCGGCTGCGGTTGGGATTGCATGTGGCATTACAAGAGATCGCGGCCTCTTACGGGCTAACGCTCAAAACGCCCTTGCTGGAGTCGCAATTCCAGGAACTGCTGGTCGCGTTGGCGCAACAGGCACGCCAACCGGTGGTGGTGCTGATAGACGAATATGACAAGCCACTGATTGACCATCTGGGACAGGGCGAAGCGGAAATGGCCATTGCACGCGCCAACCGCGAGATTTTGCGCAGTTTCTATGGCGTGCTCAAGGGGGCGGACGTGAGCGACGTGACGCGCTTTGTGCTGCTGACGGGCGTGACGCGCTTTAGCCGCGTGTCGGTCTTTTCCGCGCTGAATAACCTCAATGACATCAGTATGACCGAGGACTATGCCACCCTGCTGGGCTACACAGAAAATGAACTGACAAACTATTTTCAGCCTCAGATAGCGCAGCTGGCCGCCAGGATGGGCTGGTCGGCGGCTGAAACCCGCGCCGCGTTGGCGCAGTATTACGATGGCTATCGTTTTTCCGAAGGGGCACAGCGCGTTTACAACCCCTTTTCTGTGCTCTCGGTGCTGCAAAAGCGCGCGTTCCAAAACTATTGGTTCGAGACGGGCACACCGACCTTTTTGGTCAACCTGCTGCGAGAAAAACAGTATGCCCTGCCCGAGTTGGAAGGGCTTCAGGTGGCGCCAACGGCCTTTGCTACCTTTGATCTGGAGCGATTGTCGCCAGAGGCCCTGCTCTTTCAGACCGGGTATCTCACAATTCAGGATGTGCAAAGCAACATTTATACCCTGAGTTATCCCAACCACGAAGTGCGCACGGCGTTTACCGAAGCCTTGCTGCTGGCAACAGAAAACCTGCCTGCCCCCATCAACTCCCACGTCCTCAAACTCGCGCATCACCTGGCCGCCGGCGATCTGGACGCCTTTTTCGAGGCCATGCAAGCCATCTTTGCTTCCATTCCCTACGACATTGAAACCAAACGCGACGAAGCATACTTTCACACCATCTTTTACCTGGTCATGTCGGCGACCGGCGGGCCGGCCGAAAGCAGCAAGCTCACCAGTCGCGGGCGCATTGACCTGGCCATGACATTGCCGAATCACGTCTACATTTTCGAGTTCAAGTGTAACCAATCTCCCCAGGCGGCGCTGGCGCAAATCCGCGCCCAGGGCTATGCCGACAGGTATCGCGGCCTGGGCAAGCCCATCACGTTAGTGGGCATCAATTTTGATCCACAACTGCGCAACGTGGCCGAGTGGGCTGCCGCCCCGGCTGACCCATGAGAGGCTGCCGAAGCAACCTGTCATTGCGAGCCATCCTGCAGCGTTTTTCACCGCCAAGACGCAAAGGACGCCAAGAATTTCAATATAAACCCTGGCGTTCCTGGCGTCACCTGCCCCCGCCGCAGGCAGGGTGTGGTGGTTCCAAAATCCTCCCCGTAGCAATGGCAAACCAGGACAGGCAGCTCCATTTCACATCAACGCTAACATCTCTGCGTCTTGGCGTCTCTGCGCGCAAGTCTGCGACCTCAGCGCCTCGGCGGTGGATTTCACCTCACATCCACAAAGCGATGCGCCGCCCGTCCACCTGCGTCACCTGCACCGGCGCGTTGTACGTCGCGCTCAAGTGCTCCGCGGTGAACACCTGGGGCAAGGGGCCGGCCTGGTACACCTGCCCATCGCGCATCAACACAAGCTGAGTCGCAATCGCCGCCGCCACCTCGGGTTCGTGCGTGGTGAGCAGCAACGTCGCGCCTTGCGCCGCCAGGTCTTGCATCAGCCTGAGCAAGCGCGCCTTGTTGGCCAGGTCAAGGTGCGAGGTCGGTTCGTCCAGCAGCAGCAGGCGCGGCTGTTGCGCCAGCGCGCGCGCCGTCAGCGCCAGTTGCCGCTCGCCGCCGCTCAACGTGGTGATGGCGCGCCCGCTCAAAGGCCCCAGCCCGACCTGCTCGATGGCCTGCTCGCTGATGCGGCAATCCTGTGCGCCCGGCATTTCCAGCGGCGATAGATACGGCGCGCGCCCCAGCAAGACATATTCCAGCACCGAATAATCGAACGGGATGCGTTCGCTCTGCGGCACGAGCGCCATCCATTGCCCCAACTCGCGCCGCGAAAAACGGCCCAGCGGTTTCCCGTTCAAGCGCACGCAGCCGCTTTGTGGCGACAGCCAGCCCAGCGCCAGGTGCAGGAGCGTCGTCTTGCCCGCGCCGTTCGGGCCGAGGATCGCCGTAACGCTTCCTGCTTGGATTTCCAGCGAGAGCGCGCGCAGAACCAGATGGCTGTTGTGACGATAACCAAACGTAATCCGGTCGAACGAGAGCAGAGGCGCGTGGTGGGTCATTAGCGTTCCGCCCGAATGTTGCGCAGCATCAGCATCGCCAAAAAGAAAAGCGCGCCCGTCAACGAAGTCAAAATGCCGAGGGGAATTTCGCCCGCCAGCAGCATACGCGCCGCATTATCGCACACCAGCGCGAACAGCCCGCCGATGAGCATCGCCGCCGGCAGCGCGCGGCGCGCATCCGCGCCGAACCAGCGGCGGGCCAGGTGCGGCGCGACCAGGCCCAGCCAGCCCACCATCCCGCTGACGGAAACGACCGCCGCCGTCGCCGCCACCGCCGCCGTCAACAGCAACGCGCGTTCGCGCCCGGTCGCAACGCCCAGCGAAAACGCCGTGGCGTCGTCCAATGAAAGCAGATTCAAGCGCCAGCGCATGCGATACATCACGTACAGGCTGACCAGGACGAGCGGCGCAATGGCAACCACCTGCGCCCAGGTGATGCTCCACAAGCCGCCCAACAGCCAGAACGTGATTTCGGGCAACTGGCGCAGCGGGTCCGCAATGTACTTGAGCACGCCCACGCCAGAAGAAAACAGCGCCGAAACGGCAATGCCCGCCAGTATCAGGCGCAACACCCAGCCGCCAAAGCGCGCCCGTCGCGCCAGCGTAAAAGACAGCCCCAGTCCCACAAAGGCAAACAATATCGCCCCGAGCTGCACCAGCCACGCCGCGCTGCCCAAAAAGATAATGCTGAACGCCGCGCCGAACGCCGCGCCTTGCGACACGCCTAAAAAGCCCGGTTCGACCAGCGGATTGCCCAGGAGCATCTGCAAGACCGTGCCGGCGGCGGCCAGCGCCATGCCCAGCATGACGGCGGTCAATGCGCGCGGCAGGCGCAAATTGAGCACGAGCCGTTGCGCCAGTTCATCGTTTGCCAGTTGTTCCGGCCCAAGCAAGCCCGCGCCCGAATAGCGCCCCACCAGCAGCGACAGCGCAAACACCACAATCAACAAGCCCGCCATCCACGCCAGCGGATAGCGCGTCGAGCGAGTCGAATAAACAGCGGGGGCGTCGGCGCAGCTCAATTCAAATCGCCTGCAAGATTGGGCTGAATGTATTGTTCAAAGGCCGCATCATCCAGCCGGTACATTTCCCTGAAAAACGTCCGCGCTTCTTGTTGAATATCCATTTCGGGGAATCGCTCGGGGTGCAGCTTGCCGGCCAGCCAGGTCAGGCCCAAAATCCAGCGCGTGTCGGGTTGATCCCAGCTATAATAGTCGGCGGGGAAAGCATACAGTTTGTTTTGTTTGACGGCGCGTAAAGCCTGCCACTGCGGATCGGCCCTCAATCGCCTGACCGCCTCATCCACGTTGACGGTGTAAGTGATGATGTAAATCTGGTCGGCGTCCCACGCGGCTATTTGCTCCAGATTGACCTTGGTCCAACCCTGGCCGAGTTGGGCATCTTGCCAGACCGGACGCCCGCCGGCCGTCTGCGCCATCCAGGTTTGAATCCACGCCAGCGGCGGGACGTTGAACGCGACCTGCCCATCCTTGTCGCTGTAATACAAGAGCAGCACGCGCGGTTTTTGCTCCTCGCTCAGACCGGCCAGCGCGGCGGTGATGCGCTCGACGCGCGCCTGATAAAACGCGCTCACCTGCCGGGCGCGGGCCACATCGCCCATGATTTGCCCAACGGTGACCAGGTCGCGCTGATATTGTTCGGGCGTCTCGAAATCCACATAGACCACCGGGACGCCCAAACTCTCCAACGGCTTGCCCAGCGTTTCGGCCATGTAGCTTTTGAGCAACACCACATCGGGCCGCGCCGCCGCCACCTGCTCCGCCCCGACCTGCGTTTCCAGCTTGAGCTTGCTGGCGTGATTGGGGTCAACCACCGGGACAAAATCTTGGCCCTGTGTGCTTTTGGCCAGCGTCACCGTGCGTTCCGGCGCGGACGGGAAAAGATAGACCACGTCCGCCACCAGCGCCACCGCTCGACCGGCCAATGCAACGCGCTGCGGCGGGTTGGCAAAGGCCACCTCGCGCCCCAGCGCGTCGGTGACGGTAAAGCCGGTTGGAGCAGGCGCAGGAGCAGACGGCGCGCAAGCCGACAGGAGCAAGACGAAAACGAGCGAGAATATTATGCGACGTGTTGAAAACATTGTGACCTCTTTCTTGCGTCAACGAATATTGACATTATTGAGAATAGCGTTTTTCACCGCCAAGACGCGAAGGACGCAAAGAATTTGTATAAAACTTGGCGTTCTTGGCGGCTTGGCGGTTCCAACAATCCTTATTTCCGATAGAGTCTATTGAATAGACATTATCGAGAATAACGTTTTTCACCGCAAAGACGCGAAGGACGCAAAGAATTTCAATATAAAACTTGTAGTGCGCGCTTTAGCGCGCTAAAGCGCGCGCTACGCACCTCTATTTTCCAGGCAGCGATCCAGCCAGCCAATGACGGCGCGCATTTCGCTCTGGCGAAATTCCAGCACCAGCCGCAGGTACTCATCATCCGTTTCGGCCAGCGCGCCGCTGAGCGACTCGACGCGCGACTGGAACAAGGCTTTTTGATCGGCCACGAGCTGCTCCAACCCCGGCAGCGACAGTCGCCGGAAAAAGTACAGCCGAGCTAAAAATTCGAGCCGGATGTGGCGCACGTGGCGGGTGGGCTGGCGCAGCCAGTCGAGAAAAGCGGCCTTGCCGGCGCGGGTGATGCGATAGACGTTGCGCGCCGGGCGGTTGGGCTGCGCTTCGGTCTTGACCGTCGCCAGCCCGGCCTCGGCCAGTTGCTTGAGGTGAGCGTAGAGGTGGCTCTGGCCGATATGCCAGACCTGCCCCAGCTCACGGTCGAACTCACGATAAAGCTCGTAAGGGTGCTTGGGACCTGACATCAAAAAGCCGAGCAAAACGGGGTGGGGCGAAGGCAGGGCGTCTCTGGACATTATGTTCAAGCTCTGAATATTCAAACTTTGAATATATTATAGCCAGATGGCTTGAATTGTCAAGCAAAAGACCTTTAGGGTCTGCGAGACCCTAAAGGTCTGCTATTCCCGGATGCCCTCCATCACATAGCGCGTCAACTCGCCACCGTCACCCGTTCGTAGTCGAGCACCTCCAGCATATGTGCGCGACCGAAGGCGTGACATAGATCGGCCACAGCGGGGAGAGATTCCGCTCGGGCCGGTCTCCTGACCGTGCCCGCCCCTCGCCATGCGGTGGCGCGATGAGACCTGCGGTGGCACGGTCAGAGACCGGCCACGGCGGACGAGACCGGCCACAGCGGAGAGACCTGCGGTGGCACGGTCAGAGACCGGCCACAGCGGACGGCTCCAGCGGGGACGAACGGGCGGCGGCGCGCCCCAGCGGCAAGGGGGGGCGGATGCGCACCGGCGCGCCCAGTTCCGCCCCCAGGCCGCGCACCGCTTCGCCTGCCGGACCCCGCGCCTGGGCCGCCGTCAGGACGGCAGTCAGCATCAGCGGCAGGTCGGGCGCCCACTCCCGCAAACGGCGCAGGTTGGCGACCGTGCGGGCATAGGTCCCGGCGCCGCGGCGGGCGTCGTGGGTCG
>FWPV01011346.1_pt1 | contig 14217 bp, 7 predicted proteins | sample 2228371 | NCBI WGS metagenome assembly FWPV01 (sample SAMEA103939776, study PRJEB20133) | metagenome
GGTAGAGCAGCTTTTCCTTTCGTGGAACCGGGGAAGCAACACCCTACGAAGGCTATGCGCAATAACTTAGGGCGTCGTGTCTAGCGCGTTCATCTCCCCTGCCCACCTCTCCACCTGGGCGTGGAGCGCGGCCGGGGAGCAGCCCGTGCGGACGGCGCGGGCGATGGCCATCGCGAACAGGGCGTTCGTCTGGAGGCACACCGGATGGGGGTGGGTGAGCGCCGCGTCCTGGCGGGCCCACTCCGCCACCTGCCACGGATCGTGGTTCGCGCCGAAGATCCCAAGCGGGCTCACCCGCATCAGGGCCCCGTTGGCCTGGCTCGCCGGGTTCGGCGTCCCGAGGAGGCCCGCTCGCACCGTGGTCCCGCAGTCGAACGGCCCGGAGCGGAGCCACGCCCCGTACGCCTTTCGTGCTTCGGCGGGGTCGTACCTCCCCACGCGGACCAGGGTTCGGGCAAGGGCCAGGGCCATCTCCGAGTCGTCCGTGGGCTGGCCGGCGAGGGTGTTCCACGTGCCGCCGTCGGCCAGGTCGCGCACGCCGTTCGGGTAGCGTCTGCGGATCTCCTCGGGCCCCATGAACTCGACGAGGCTCCCCAGGGCGTCCCCCGCGAGCTGCCCGAGCAGACACCCCTGGGCCCGCGCGACCAGCCGATCGAGCGAGGTGGAACAGATCAGTCCTTGGTCGCTGGCCGGTCCTTGCGGTCGAAGCTGCATGTAGGAGCCACCTTTCGGTGCGCGGAAACAGGATCCCCCGTCGGCATGCCCGGTCGAGCTCTGCCCCGTGGTCTGCTCCGCTTGTCCCTTCGCGGCATGCAGGTCAGAAGAGCGATGGTGGGGCATCCCTGCAATCATGGAGCTGCGCTCCAGAAATGCAAGGACGGCCAACCCGTTTCTCGGCGGCCGCCTCGTCGCGGCATCTCCGTCCGTCACGTGTCGGCCTTGTGCTCCTGCGCGTTGCCCAGCGCGTCCCCCGGATGCAGCACGGACACACACTCCTGGGCGCGAGAGAGGGTTCGGCCAAGAGGATTCTGTGATCTCGTTTCGCGTTCGCCAACCAATCAACCGTCCGGAGCGCACTTCGGAAGAGCATTGCTCAGGATGCCTATGTACAGAGGGGCTCCGCGGATGATGCGCCCCTCTACTGCGTGCCGATCTCGATCTGATCCGACAGCCCAAGGTCGGCGAGGATCTGGCGGAGATCCGAGATGATGTTCTCGACTGCCTCAGAGCTCACCGTTACCGACAGCTCGATCCCCACCTGCAGGTCCGAACCCGCGCGGAGCTTGGGGAGGATCCTCGTTCCGAGCCGGTTCCACACCTCCGGTGGCACAGAGCCGCGCAGCCGCAGCGTCCTCGGCCCGCCGGGTGGGGTTGTCCCCGCGTGAGGGCCCTCAGTGGGGGCCGAAGGTCGGCCCGGCTCCTCGGGTGGCTCCGGAACCTCGTCCGGAGGAAGAGTCGGGGCGGGCTCTTTCAAAGCCTTCGCTCGAGTGCGGAGGAGGAGGAACACGTCCGAGTCGAAGGCGACCTCGTCCAGGGGGACCGTCTCCTCGAACCAGCCGCGGATGAACGTGCCATCGGGTTTTTTCCCCGCGGCGAGCCCGAACTCCCCGCGCGCCACGAACTCGGCGACCTTCTGTCGGAGGACGGCGTCGGGGTCGACGAGGCGCGTGAGCGAACCGTTGAGGAAGCTTTGCCGCAGGCTGGCGAGGGGCCACTCCCCGGACTCCTTCAGGGCCGGGGGCCAGTTGCGCTCGATGTACGATGCGCCCACGGACTCGCTCAGCCGACCTTCCGACCGGAGGGCAGCGAGCACCCGGCCGGAGAGCGACTCCGCGCCGCTGGCGTGCCCGGCCCCGAGGTCGAGGACCTTCAGGCCGCCCGGCTCGCGGGCGTCCGCGATCACCACGTACCGGTACCCGGCCCACACCTCGTCCCGGGCGGCGTCCTCGGCGAGCTTGACCTTCACCTGGACCTCCGCCCGTTCCGCCCGCTCGAGATCGGCGCCCAGGGTCCCGTTGGCCACTTCCTGCTCCACCCGCTTCCAGGCGAGCCAGAGCTCGACCTTCTCCCGCAGGTCCCGTCCGGGCTTCTTGAGGCACCACACGAGGGAGGCGGGGTAGAGGCGGGGCGATCCCCCGCGCCCGCGGGTCCAGTCCGCGATCTGCTGGCGGAGGGCCTCGGAGCCCGTCCACTCCAGCTCGGGATCGAGCACGACCAGGGTCAGCTTCGGGGTGTCGGGGACGTCGGCCCCGTCCCGGACCAGGGGGCAGACGGCAATGGAGGCGCCGCGCCGGAACTCGGCCCCCACGAGCTTGCGCATCGCGGGTTTGACCTCCGACTCCTCATCCAGCGACGCCCGGCGGTCGCTCACTGCCTTGTCGATCTTCGCCTTGCGGTACACGCGGTAGCCGTCGCTGCCCACCCGCTGGACGAAGAACGCCTTCGACTCGAGGGTCGCCGCCGCCGTGTCCACCGACGTCGTGTCCAGGCCCGGGCCACCGAGGGCGAACCGGAGCTCGGGGAGGTGGGCCACCTTGTCCACCTGGCCGCCGGAGGACTCGAAGAAGATCGCCGTTCCCACACGGCGGTGGATGTCCTTGAGCGGCCCCTTGGTGTCGGCATCCAGGACCCTCGCGTGGGCGTGCTCTCCGGCGATGTCCGCCTCGATCGCGGTCATGAGGCGGGGTTCCCCGATTTGGCCGAGGACCGTGCTTCGGAACCCCGGGTCGTCGAGCGGGGCCAAGCCCAGCGTGAGGAGGGGCTCGGGTCGGGCGCGGGTGAACCCCTCCCGGTACGCCCGGGCCACCCACTGGGCGAGCATGGCCAGGGTCCCCCGCGGCTGCTGGTACTGCGGCAGAGCCTGCCACTTTCGCTGGAACACCGATAGCGTCGCCGGGTGGAACGGGTAGCACGTCTCGAACCTCTCCTGGAGCCGTTCGCGGGCCTTCTTCTCCGAGACCGCGGTGTCCACCGCTGTCCACTCCGGGGGGAGCTGGGCCCGGCGTTCGAAGCACCACTCCGCGTACGCGCGGGCGACGTTGGCCCGCGTGCGTTCGCTGCCGAGGTCCTCGAACAGGCGCCGCCGCACGACCTCCGCGATTTCGGCCTCGTCGTTGGCGATGAGGTCTTTGGCGACCCGCTTCACCACCTTGGTGATCCGCTCCTGCCAGGTGTGGTCCCAGTCCGTCATCTCGACCTGGCTCCGCGGGAGGCTGATCATCGCCACCCCGTGGGTCGTGCCCGTGATCGCGCCCGTGAGGTTCTGGAGGAAGGCGTGGAACGGTTCGGCGAGCGGGCGGTGCCGGTTGAGGAAGTTCAGGACCTCGTCGAACAGGACGAGCACCGGCCCCCCGGCGGCGTCGAAGAGGTCCCCCAGAGCGTCGGTTCCGGGTGGGGTGGAGTGGGCGGACTTGCCGAGGAGGGCGACCCCGCGGTCGCCGGCGAGCTGGCGGGCGAGGTCGATCCACGGCGTTTCGCGTCCTTCCCGGGGGTCCCAGGCGTTGCCGACGAACACCGCCACCCGTGCCTCCGGCACCGCCTCCAGGCCCGCCGTGCGCAGGAGGTCGCGGACGCCGGGCAGTTCCACCGCGCGCGGTCCCGCCGTTGCCAGGTGGTAGAGGGCGGTCAGGGTGTGCGTCTTCCCCCCGCCGAACTGGGTGACGAGGGTCATCACCGGTGCGGTGTTCTCTGTCTTCCCCGCGAGGCGGCGGAGGACCATCCCCATGTGTTCGGTGAGGGCGCGGGTGAAGCAGGTGCGATCGAAGAACTGGTGGGGGTCCTGGTAGTCGGCCGGCGCGCGGCCGGCCACGACCTGTTCGAGGTGGATGGCGAACTCATCCGGGTTGAACGACCGCCCCTCGCGGACCTCCTTCCGCGGCGTGACGACCTTGTACCACGGTTCCACAGCTAGCTCCCCTCCATGGGCGGCCGGACCTCCTCCGGGAGATGGCGCACCACTGCCCGGACGATCTCCTCGGCCAGGTCGACCGCGGTGCGGACCTCCGTCGGGGAGGGCTCGGGGAGGTCGCCTGGGTACCGGGCCTCCACCCCGTAGGGGGTGAGCGTCACCGACCGGCGGACGGCGTCTGCCAGCTCGGGCTCCTCCGAAGCGATCAGGTCGACGAGGTAGGCCAGGTCGTGGGTGCGTGGGACCTCCCGTCCGTGCCAGACGAGCACCGCCTTGAGCGCCTTCTCGGCGGCCTGTTGGGCGTGGAACGCGGCACTGGGTCCCAGCCTGTCCCCTCCCAGGAGAAGGTGGCGCGCCGCGGCGAGGTCGCCGGCCGCCTTCCGCAGCCACTCCCGGACGAACCCCTGCCGCACCGCCTCAGGGCGCTTCATACACGACCCTCCCGTACCGGTGAGCGGGGTAGGCGATGCCGCCCGGCACGTCCTTCGTCTCCTCGTACCGCGCGCGCGACATGACCACCACGTCGAACGCCAAGCCCAGTCCCGACAGCGCCTCGCGAATCCGCACCGACTCCGCGCGCGGATCGGCTCCGTCCTCTTCCAGGACGAGGAGGTCCACGTCGCTGTCCTGGCCCATCGACCCCGTGGCGGCGGACCCGAAGAGGACGATCCGCGCCGGTCGCGCCACCGACACGACCCGGGCCACGATCTCCCGCTCCAGCTCCGGGGTCAGCTTCCGGGTCTTCTCGGGGTCGGCCCAACTCGTCATCGCGCTCACCTCGGCACGGCGAGGAGCATCGCGTCCAAGAGCCGCTTCTCCTCGCTGTGCTGAGGATACAGAGCCGACAAGGCGTTGGCCAAGCGGAGGAACTCCGGGCCCCGCTCGACCTCCGCCTTGAGCAGGGACCGGAGGGCCTGGGACCGCCCGGCGGCCTGGAGGAGCATCGCCATGTGCACCCGGTCGAGCGTCGTCCGCTCTCGCTCGGCGGCCGGATCCTCGGCTCCCTCGATGACCGCCCGGCGCGGGGGCGGTTCCTCGGGCTCCTCGGCGAACAGGGGGAGCTGCGGGTCCCCGCGGCGGACCGCGTCCTCGATCCGTGCGGCGAGGGCGTCCGCCCCCGCGCGGCCGAAGAGCTGGGTGGCCCGCTCCCGGACCGGGAGGAGGTAGACCACGCCCTTCTCCGTGCGGATGATCCGCTTGTCCCACTTGGGGAGGTCAATCCCCAGGGGTTGGGCGAAGCGTCGCACGATGTCGAACACGAGGGCGTAGCCCTTCCCCGAGGTCGCGACGGGGGCCTCGCCTTCGTCCTCCTCGTCGGTCTCTTCCTCCCCTTCCTCGTCCTCGCCGGCGGTGGCGTTCGCCTCCTGGCTTGTGCTCTGCAGGGTCCACAGGAAGAGGGCGGTGAGGCGGGCGTCCTCCTCCAGGGCCCCGATCGCGCCGTTCCGGGCCCGGGCTTCATCCGTGCCAAGGACGTTCTCGAGCGCGATCCGCCCCACGACCTCCCATACCTTCTCCAGGTACTCGGCGAGGGAGACCTCCCGCCCTTCGGCGGTCTCCACCCGGGCGAAGCGGCTGAAAATCTCCAGGGCCGGGCCGATGCAGGCGAACACGAGGTCGGCGCCGCGAATGCCCTCGCCCTGAAGCCGCTCCATCCAATCCCCCACGCGCCAGGGGAGTTCCCGCAGGACCTCGCCCCAATCGCCGACTTCCCCCTCACCCTGCCCTCTCCCAGTGGGAGAGGGTTGGGGTGAGGGCCGCGGGCGGCAGATGAGGTGAACGCTCGTGGCGAGCGCCGCGGACTCCCGCGCACGAAGGCGCGAGCCCATCTCCGTTGCGATCGGCCAGGAACCCGTGATCGTCCACCCGCCCCGGATCATCCCCGAAAGGAGCGCCTCCCATCCTTCCGTCGTCTTGTGGGCGAACACGACCGCCCCCACGCCATCCTCGCGCAGGACGCGGCGGCCTTCAGCAAAGGCGCGGGCCATGGTCTCCTCGAACCACACCCGATCCTTGGCCCGGCCGTTATGGCGCTTGGTCTCGTCTTGAACCACCTCGCGCTCCTTCGGGGTGAGGGGGTTCGCGGGATCGAACGGATCCCGCAGAAGCGGATGCCCCGGTAGCGTCCGCTTGAGCCAGACGAAAAAGAAGTCCGAGAGGTCAGCATAGGGGACGGCGTCGTAGTAAGGCGGGTCGGTGAACCAAGCCTGTGCCGTCTCATCGGGCAGCACGTGTTGTGTAGCGTCTGCTTGGTGGGCCTGACCTTCCATCTGGTCAGGAAGGCCGGAAGCCAGCACGTTCACGATCGAGTCGATGGCACTGAGCCAGCTTCGGGAGGCGTCGGCCAGGTAGTTAGACTCCCCGAAGTCCCAGACGATCGGGAGGGCTTGGCGTGCGAAGACATGCTTGACTTCCTCTCCTGACGACAGCCATCCGGACAGTGAGGCGCTTCCGTCCGCAGTCCGGCCAAGCGCCATCGCCAATGCAGTTCTCAGAGGGAAACCAGCCTTCCTTACAGCGGAAGCCAGGCTGACCAGCACTACCTTCTGCCGCGCCGTGAACAGATCGCCCCACTGCAGCAAGCCGTAGCGCTGAACGCGGAAGCCGAGCGTTCCGATCGGTGGCAGGGGCTCATCGGGCACCGGACAGGGCCCCTGCTTCCCGCCGCGCTCCCAGTCGGCAAGCACCTTGGCCAGCCTTGCCTGCGCCTTCCACACCGCCTCGTAGTCGCGGTCGGTCGGCAGCCGGTAGTGCCGGCCCTGCTCACCAGGCTTGAGCGTCACCACGGCCAGCATCCGCGCTCCACCCACCCGCCTCGGCGCACCCTCTCCCCCGGCGGGAGAGGGTTGGGGTGAGGGGGCAAACGCAACATCCGCGCCGCCGCGCTGCGCCGCGAGCTGGGCCCGCACCCGTTCGGGAGGGAGCACGGTCCCACAGCAGATGCACGTCGCCCGAGCACGGGTGACGGTCCCCTTGGGCACCTCTGCCTCGCTCTTCGGCTCGAAGATCTCGAATTCGACCCGCGGCGGCTGGCCCGGCTCGCGCACAACCCGGTGCCGCAGCGCCCGCTTGCGGTTCGCCTTCTTGCACAGCCAGAACGATCGCGCGAGCGGAATCTCCGCACCGCAGTTCGGTGCCTCGCACCGCACCGTGCGCGCCCAGAGGTACGCGATCGGCGTCGCCCCATCGGGGTCCGTCGGATAGAGGTCGGCGAGTTCCTTCTCCGCCTGTGCCTTGATCTCCGCCCCCACGCGGCGTAGCTCCTCGGCAAGCTTCGGCCCGTGGCGCGGGATGTCCTCCAGCATCACCTTCAGGATCAGGCACGCCACGGGGTTCAGGTCGCTCGCAAACGCCTCGCAGCCCAAGCGTAGGGCTTCGAGCGGGATCGACCCCCCACCCGCGAATGGGTCCACCGCGAGCGGCGGTTCCTCCGGGTACGCGGCGCGCACGAGCTCCCGCCCCACCCGCAGGTACGTCTCGTGGGAGGCCAGGTCCCAGTCGGCGAACGTGCCGATGAACCAGAGGAGGGCCTTGCGCAGCTCGGCATCCGTGCGCGGCGGTTGGCGGACCGCGGAGAGGATCTCCCGCGCCTGGTGCTTGAACGCCTCGGGGCAGTGCGGATCGCACGGATCCGGCAGGAGAAGCCCGAGCAGCACCGCCCGGCAGCTTGCGAGCGGTCGCCGCGCCCACCACAGGTGGAGCGTGCTCGGGTGTCCGTGGCGGATCGACTTCTCCCGCGCGGCGTGCTTCGACACCGCCGCGATTGGGAAGTCCACCTCCGCCAAGCGTCTGCACTCCTTGGGGATCATGCCGCCTCCTCCGCTGATGGGCACCGTCACTTCCCACCCCACCGGTGCTGGACGTACTTCACCACCTGATCCACGGGCAAGGGGGACGTCGCGTTCCCCGTGCGCAAGTAGAACGTCGAGGCCCCGCCGTCGTGGACGTACACCGGGTGGTCCGACGGGTCGATCGACACCTGGCATACGTCCCTCCCGTCGATCTCGTGGAACGTCACGGTGAGAAACGCGTTCACCGATGCCCCCAAGTAGTGGTTGATCAGGTCGCCCAGACACAGCGCGAACCCGTCTCGGTCGGACTTCCTGAGCGTCCCGTAGTCGTGCTCCAGACCAACCACCTCGCCCTGATCGTTCACGCCGATGATGAGCGTACCCCCTTTCTTGCTGTTCAGGAAGCCCGCGATGGACTTGAGCACCACCTGTTCCAGCTTCTTGTTCACGCCACCAGTGGCGAAGTCCCACCGCAGGCTCGACTTGAACTCCAGGGTGTCGCTTTCCCCAGCCGCGATGCGCCTTCGCACCGCGAGCTCGTCCGTGGGCTCGGCCTCCGGGGCGGGGAGCAGGCTTGCGATGTGGTCGTTCATCGCCTTCGCCAGGAGCTGCCGCCGGGCGGCCAGGAAGTCGAGGTAGTTCTCTGGCTTCCACAGCTCGCGGTCCAACGGCACGCACTGGGCCTTCAACGCACCGGGCTGGTTCTCCTCCACCTCGGGCAGGTACTTGTCCGGGCTCTGAGCCTTGATCCGCCGGTTGGCCTGTTGCGTGAGGAAGGCACGGTTGGCGAGCTCGTTGATGAGCTTGCGGTCAGTACGAGGGAGGTACCCCGCTCGCTTCAGGATGCCCTTGGGGAAGATGTGGTGCGACTCAAGCCCGTTCCGCTTGCCCACTGCCTTGTCGTAGAGCCGAATGCCCGTGAACCAGTCGCGCGCCTCCCGAGCCCGGGCAAGGATGTAGCTGAACTTGGCTACCGCCGAGGCGACCCCGGCACCCTCGAGATCGGAGGCCTCCAGGGCGATCCTCCCGCGCTCGCGGAGGATCGCGGCCTCGAGCTCCGGCGTGGGATCGAGATCGCGTCCCGTCACAAGGGACACGTCCTGCTGGAGCTTCGTCTCGCTCGCCCCCGAGTAGCGAGCCCACAGCCCCGCAAGGTACAGCCAGCGGATGAACCGCTTCTTCACCGTCTCGCTGGGAAACGCGCACGTTTCCCTCCGGGCAAGGTAGACGGTGACCGGGATGAGGACGTACGTGGTGGGGAGGTCGCCGAGATCGTCGACGAACGCGTCGTGGCGAAGCACGTTCACCAGGTGCTCGAACGCGGCCTTGAGCTTTCGCCATGCTGCCTGCAGGTCCTCCACCGGCGCCTTGGTGAACGATGACTCGAGCAACACAGAGCCGACAGCGATCCCGGCAAGGCAGCGAACGAGGAACCCGAGGTCAACCCCGAAGCCGTACTCCCTCATCGCTTCCTGGAAGCCACGCATCTCGGCCCGCGCCTCGGGCCAGATGCTGCAGATGTGAGCGAGGGCAAGATCGGCCTTCGTGAGTGGTGTCCCGGCGCTGTTGACCCGGTTGAAGATCTCCACCACCTCGTCCAACGTGAAGGTGTCCCCAGAGACCTGATCCACGGTGTAGGAGTACTCGCGGATCTTGTCGAACCGGCTCAGGCGACTCAGGTTCTGCTGGACGAGCTCGCGTTGCGCAGCTTCCATCTGCTCCAGGCCTTCGAGGAGGTTCGTCAGGCCCCGTCGCAGGAACTCGTGCACGGAGATCCACGCCGGGTTCCCCCGCATGAGGGACCCCTGCCAGAACCGGAACTCCTCGGTCTGCATGTTGAAGTAGAGGTCGAAGAACAGCTTCTCCCCTTCGTAGAACGGAGGTGCCACACCCTCGAACAGGACGTAGAGGGTCGTCAGCCTCTGCTGCCCATCGAGAAGGAGGACGGAGTGGCTGTTCGCCTTCGCCTCTGCGCCCCGCACGGGGGCGGGCTTGTACGTGCGCCAGGTGAGGAGGTGCCCCGTGGGGTGCCGCCGGTAGAGCGACTGGGCAAACATCCTCACCTGGTCGTTGTTCCAAACGTACCCGCGCTGGAACTCGGGGAGGAGGATCTCCCCGCGCCGGATCTCGGAGATGAGTTCCTGTACGGTTCTCACTTCATGCATGATCTAGCCTCCCTCGCGTTCGTCGTGCCGGATCTCGCTGATCATGCCGTCGTCGATGACGTTCCGGTCATCACAGGCCTGGAGGAGTTCGTGGTGAGGGCGTGGACGGCTGCCATGATAGAGTTGAACGATGGTCCCAGCATCGCGGGCGATCTGGATCGCGGGGACGAAGTCGCTGTCCCCAGCGATGAGCACGGCTCGGTGAATCTGCTTTTCACACGCAAGGCGCACCAGGTCCACAGCGAGCAGAACGTCGACTTTCTTTTGGATGAACCGCCACGTGCCGTCGGGTTCCTGGACGCGCTGTAGGCGGCCAAGCCTGAGCTGGAAACGCGGAACGTCTGCCTGAAGCGCAAACACGAATCGATCGAAGGCCTGTTTCCGCTGCTGTTCCTCCTCGGTGGGGGGCATGCTCTGGTAGGGCGCGCAGTCGTAGTAGTAGGTGCGTAGCCTCTCCTCGCCATGAGCGAAGTAGTCCCCAAGCTTTGCGTAGGATATGCGTGGCTCTCCGAAGCTCCGCAGCACGGCCCGCAGGTACCCACCGTCGATGAACACCGCGTACCGCGGCATTGGCGGATCACCCCCCTCCAAGAAAAGGGGCAGCGACTCCGAAGAATCGCTGCCGCGGATAAACCCGGGCGTCGCTTGGTGCAACACCCGTGACCATTGTCAGCGGAATCATAGCGCTTCCAGCCCACGAAGGCAAATGCCTCCGGAACACACCTCTACTGGCGTGCCCGGACGCTTCAGACGGGCTGGCACAGAACGACCCCTGTGTGCGGCGAGCCGGAGATCTACGACCTCGAAGGCAAACCTGAGAAGTGACAACCCCGCCCGAGGCCTTGCGGCATGTCGAGCGGGGAGCAAGTCTTGACCTCATGATAGGCCTCCAGACGCGCGCGTCAAGACCTTGGGGCCTCAGCACCGGGAGCTCAGGCACCGTGGCCATACTCCACCTTGGGCTCCCGCACCTGCATCGGCTTCGTGAGGGCGTCCACCTCCAGCCAGTAGTGCTGCACCTTCGTCACCTCGTGCCACGGGAACCGGGCCGGATCCTTGATCGGTTCCTGCAGCTTCGGCGCAGAGCTGCAGTCCGTTACCACGTACAGCCAGTAGCAGTCGCGGCGGTCCTCGGCCACCCGGCGCTCGTTGGGGGTGAGAAGGATGGTCCCCTTGGCCCCCTTGAGCCCTTTGACCTCGATCAGCCGGAGCTCGCCCGAGTTGAGGTCCAGGCTCGTCACGTCGTACCCGAGGTTCCTCTCGGAGACGTCGTACACCTGGCACCCCCGGGCCCGCTCGTGCTCGATCACGACGCGCATGGCGATGGCCTCGGTCTCGGGGTCGGGACGCATCCTTTGGACCTCGGGCTTGTTCTGCTCGGGGTGGGGAAGGATGAGGACCGAGGTGATCCGCTCGACCCCCTGCAGGGACAGCGCCTGCTCCTGCTCGATCTCCCGCCGCCTCCGCTCCCGCCGCTCGAGGAGCTGGGCGTGCCGCGCCTCGGCCTGGGCCAGCCTCCCCTCGGCTCCCTGCTCGCCCCGCTCGACGGCCTCCTGAGCCCGCCCGATCTCCTCGTCGGCCCGCTGGAGAAGCTCGGTCAGGGCAAGCTCAACGTGTTGCGCAACCCGCTCCACCTCGGCCAGCCGCTCGCGGCGGGCCTCGTCGAGGAACGGGGCCAGCGCGTGCTCGGCAAGCCACGCCGTCGCCTCGGGCACCCCCGCCACCGGGGGCAGCCCCTCCGGCCGCGCCGCGGGGATCAGGTTCCCCAGGAGGTTTGGGTCGCGGAGGCACGGTTCCTTCCCCTCGGCAACCTCGACGGCGAACAGCCGCTCGTGCACGACGTGCCCGAGCCCGTCCACCACCCGCGCCCGGTAGAGGTCGACCCGCGCCGGCTCGCGGTGATGCAGGGAGTAGAAGGTCGCACCCTGGGCGAAGACCGGAAGGGACTTGGCATGGACGTGCTGCCGAAGGGCCTCGAACAGGGGATGCCCGGGGGTTACCCACTCCAGGTGTTCCCTCTCCGCGGTCTCCCGGTCGGTCGTGCAGCGGGGATAGCGCGCCGCAAGGGCGGGGAGCCGCCAGCTCGGGTCGCGCTCGTACTGCCGGAGGACAGGGGGCGTGGGGCCGGGCTCGAAGGTGTAGGGGAGCTGGGGAACGACCTTGATCGGGAGCGGAACGTAGGGGGCCGCCTGCCGGACGAACCGGGCCACGGTCTCCGGCACGACGCGCCGCTCCTGGGCCCGCGCCCGGCGCTCGATGAGCATCTCCAGGTTGAGCTTCTTTGAAGCCAGTCCCTCCAGGGCGCTCTGACAGATCGCGCGGAACCGCCGCTCGTCGACCTCGGCGAGCAACCGCTCCTCGAGGTCGGCGTCGCCGAGTCGGCCCGCGTAGTAGTCGCGCAGGATGCGCTCCACGTGACTCGCCGGCAGGACCTCGCCCACCACGTTGAACACCGCGTCGTCGTCGAGCGCGTCGCGGATCTCCTGGAGCTTCGCCAGCAGCCGCTGCAGGACCCGGCCCTCGATCGTGTTCGTGGCCACGAAGTTGAAGATGAGGCAGTCCTTCGTCTGTCCGTAGCGGTGGATGCGGCCCATGCGCTGCTCCAGGCGGTTGGGGTTCCACGGGATGTCGTAGTTGAAGAGGATGTTGCACACCTGAAGGTTGATCCCCTCTCCCGCGGCCTCGGTGGCAACCAAGATTTGAACCGCGCCCTCGCGGAACTGCTGCTCAGCGTGGAGTCGCGTGCCGGGTTCGTCACGCCCCCCGGGCTTCATCCCCCCGTGGATGCACCCCACCCGGAACCCCCAGCCCTTCATCTTCCCGAGGAGGTAGTCGAGGGTGTCCTTGAACTCGGTGAACACGAGCAGCCGCTGGTCGGGCCGGTCGAAGAAGCCCTCCCGTTGGAGGACCTCCTTGAGCTTGCTCAACTTCGCTTCGCAGTCGCGCTCCTCCAGGTCCCGGGCCAGGCTCGCCAACCGCCGGAGCTCGTCGATCTCCCCCCGCACCTGGTCAGCGCTTCGGGCCAGGGTGACCGCTTCCAGCATCTTCTCGAGGCGCTCCCGGTCGGTGTCCTCCATCTCCTCGAGCTCCTCGGGGTCGGGGAGATCGGCCGGAACCGCGCGCGCCCACTCCTCGGCCCCCTTCAGGGCCTCCTCGAGCCGACGCGCCCGGTTCTCCAGGCTCCGCCGCAGCGCGTACGTGCTCGACGCCAATCGGCGCTGGTACAGCGACATGAGGAACCCGACCGCGCGGGCCCGCGGGTCGTCGCCGCCCGCTGCCGCCCGGGCGCTCTGCTCCTTCACGAACCGCGTCACCGCGCGGTAGAGCTCGTCCTCGGCCCCGTCGATCCTGAACTCGACGGTGTGCGGAATCCGCTTGGTGAAGATCGGCTCGGCGACCCACGTTCCGTCGGGCCGCCGGCGGGGAAAGTAGACCATCGCCTCCTTCGTCCGCCGGAGGTAGAACGGGGCCCTCCGCCGCTCCATCGCCTCGCGAATCGAGCGAACATCGGCGTAGGCATCCCGGTCGAGGAGCTGCAAGAACAGGCAGAAGTTCTCCGGATCTCCCTTGTGGGGCGTGGCCGTGAGCAGCAGGATGTGGTCCGATGCGTCCCGCAGCAGTTCGCCGAGCTTGTAGCGGAGGCTCTTGTGGGTCTCGTCGGAGGCGGACATGCGGTGCGCCTCGTCCACGATCACCAGGTCCCACCGCACCTGCCTCAGGCCAGGGAGCATCTCCGCACGCTTGGCGAGGTCGAGCGACGTGATCACCTTGTTCTGCTCCAACCACTGGTTCACCCCGAACTGGTCACGGATGTCGGCCCCCCGGAGCACGGTGAACCGGGCGTCGAACTTCTCCCGAAGTTCCCGCTGCCACTGGAAGGTTAGGTTGGCCGGGCACACGATGAGCACGCGCTCCACCAGGCCCCGGAGCTCGAGCTCGCGGATGAGGAGACCAGCCATGATCGTCTTTCCCGCCCCCGCGTCGTCGGCAAGCAAGAACCGGACCCGGGGAGCCTTCAAGAGGTAGTCGTACACCGCCTCGAGCTGGTGCGGGAGCGGATCGACGCGGGAGATGGACAGGCCGAAGTACGGGTCGAACTCGTAGGCCAGCCCGAGCATGTAGGCCTGCAGGCCCAACCCAAGGAGGTGGCCGTCTCCGTCGTAGGTGGGAAGAGTGTCCGAGATGGTAAGCCCGGCGAGGTCGCGCCGGGTGAGGGTGACCCGGCAGAACCGCTCGGACTGCATTCCCACCAGCCCGAGGACCCAGGTGTCCGGTCCATCGACTCGCACCGTCTCAACGCGCATCGGTTCCCGAAACAAGGGGCCTGCGAGCGTCTGCCCCTCGCGCGGGGCCGATT
>FWPV01007399.1_pt1 | contig 14216 bp, 7 predicted proteins | sample 2228371 | NCBI WGS metagenome assembly FWPV01 (sample SAMEA103939776, study PRJEB20133) | metagenome
TATATATCCATTCTACAAAGAGAATAAAATATACAATAAAGGCTGATTATATAATGATATAAATATTATTATATCAGACTTTATCTATATATTATCTATATATTGATAAATATGCCCCTAAAATAGACCTGTTCTTCATCAAAAGAGGCGCTTATGAGACATCTTCATTCAGCGGTTGTTTCTGCGGTCGTTTTGTTACTTTCATTTACCAATTCAATTTACGGTGACGTAACTGTCGACGATTTCGAATACGGCTATACCTGCAATAAAATAGGGACTTATTGGTATTTTTTGAGCGATACCAATACTACGGTGACCGGAGGATACGATCAGGGCAACGGATCCGATTCCGCAGGTAAATTGACATTTTCCTTCAAATCCGGCGCCAATGATTATTCGATGGCTTATATGGGATTTAATATCGACAATGCACTTCCTCCGCAACCGGTGGATCTCAGCGGCGCTACTGCGATTTCATTCGATATAAAAGCAAGCCGGCAAATGGATATTCTTTTCGTAGTTTCGCAATCAACCATCAAGGATTCTATTACGGCTATGTATTACTGTGAATTCAACGTCGATACTTCATGGGATAGTATTACTGTTAATTTATCTACTACTAGCGGTACCAACAAACTATCACTATTGTGGGGCAACGGTTCTTTTTCTATCAGTAAAGTAACGGGTTTTAGCTGGGCTTATTCGCCTTACTATAATAATAATAGCAACAAATACTCCTCCGGCACCGTTTTTCTTGATAACGTTATAATAAAAGGAAATCCGAAAGACCTTAAACCGCCCTATGCTCCGTTCATCGGTCGTGTTTCGATGCCTTATGTCGAGTGGTACCCGAGCGCTGATGCGGCGTCATACGGTCTGCAGATTTCGAAATCATATAATTTCGACACCTGTATTTTAAATCAAGGAGGGATTACCGGGACAAAATATAAAGTACCGGCTCTCGATCCCGAATCGACCTATTATTGGCGCGTTAATGCATCCAATTCAACCAACACCAGCAGATGGTCATGGATAGGCTACTTTACTGCGTCGAATCGTGTGATTTATGACGGCAACGGCAGTGACGGCGGTAGTGTGCCTGAGGCCGCGAACTGGGCTTCAGGAGCAACGGTTACGGTTTCGGCAAATACCGGGAATATGAGGAAAACCGGATATATCTTTACATCATGGAACACGGCGGTAGACGGAAGCGGAACAAGCTATGCCCCGGGCGATAACTTTACTATGGGTAGCGCCGATGTTACTCTTTATGCTCAATGGGAGAAGGGCAAGTACCGTCTGGTTTATAACGGAAACGGCGCAACCGGAGGAAACCCTCCCGGCGAGGAAGAGATATTATATGAAGATTCCGTAACGGTAGCGGACAACACCGGTAATTTAGTGAATACAGGCCATACTTTCAGCGGCTGGAACACAAAAGCCGACGGCAGCGGAACATCGATGGCTCCGGGTACGAAGTTTGCCATGGGGCCCGGCGATATGACGCTGTATGCTCAGTGGTCGAGAAACAGCTACCGTCTCACTTACGATGGGAACGGCGCGACCGGAGGAAGCGTGCCCAACGCTGCGGATATCCTATATGGCGACTCGGTAACCGTGGCGGGGCAAGGGGTGCTGGTCAGGGCCGGATATGCCTTTACAGGATGGAATACCGGAGCCGATGGAAGCGGTATAAATAGAGTTCCGGGGACGAAGTTTGCTATGGGAGCCGAGTCGGTTACACTTTATGCTCAGTGGGTTAAAACTTACACCGTCACATACGACGGAAACGGAAACGATGAAGGCAATGTTCCTCCTGGGGGTGATTATATTCCGGGATCTATTGTAACTGTTTCAGGCAATACGGGTAATCTGAAAAAAAGCGGCTTTTCCTTTATCGGCTGGAATATTGCTTCAGACAGCAGCGGAAAGAGCTATACTGCCGGCGATACATTTACCATGCAAACATCGGATATAACCCTCTATGCCCGGTGGACGTCAAATCCAACCTATGTCGTCAATTATAACGGTAACGGGAATGACTCCGGCTCGGTACCCGAAGATCCGAATAATTATTTGGAAGGAGATAAAGTAGCGGTTAAGGACAATACAGGAAATCTTTTAAAAAACGGTTTTATCTTTACCGGTTGGAACACTTCCGCGGACGGAAGCGGAAAAAGCTATGCTCCGGGCGATACCATCACAATAGATAGTTCGGATATAACTCTTTATGCAAAATGGATGATAAACAAGTATACGTTGACAGTCAAACAAATGATAGATGAGGAAGACGCCCGGAAAACCGGCGATACCATCGTAATGCACGGAGACACAGTACTTATAACCGCAGACCAGACTGAAGGGCTGGAGTTTATCGAATGGCGGGTAACAGAGGGAGATGCTATACTATTCGATTCAACTAATACGACATGTCGTATTATACTGACAAACGGAGATGCCGAGATTACTGCATTTTATACCACATTGGTCGCAGCTAGAACTTTTGCTAAGAAAATTCCAAAGAGTTTCGGTCTGAACTTTAACGGAAAAAAAGGAACCATAACATTCGCGATTCCGGAGATAAAGGGAGTATCGAAAATACCGGTAAATATCAGAATTTTCGATATGCGGGGCAGGCTTAATGGAGTTATTGTAAACGGAACTTTCGAACCAGGATACCACACGGCAAAGATAGGCATAAGGGGCAGGGGTGCAGCAGAAATGAAAATTTGGATAATGGAATCATTAGGGTACAGAAAAGTTACAAAAATAATTACTCAATAAACAAACGCCATCATATAAAAAAGAAGAAATAGTGAGTTTATAAATTTATATTTTTAAGTGGACAATATCGATAGATGGGATATGCCGACCGTGCATAAGGTGAGAGTGGGAACAACGCCCCCCACGGCGGTTGCCCTGCCTGGTTCCACAGTAGTAATAGTGCGGAACTTTGGCTTATGGATAAAATGAAATAAAAAGCTTCCACCTTTATAACAGGCTGGAAGCTTGAATTAAATACTATCTATCTCGACCGAAATAAACTCTATTCGACCGTAATGGATGTCAGGGAATAAGAAGGAACCGTTAAAATCATTTTTTCTGTTACGGTAATGGTTTCCGACGAGGGTCCTTTCTTTGCGTTCTCCCGGTTTAGTTGTTTTAGTGTTCCTTTGCCGTTAAAGCCGGGTATCGATAGTTTTACCGAGGCTTTTGATTCTTCCATTTTGTTAATGATATAAAGAGTCTTCTTATTCCCATTTTCCGCAAGGTAGCAGGATACATTCTCATTCGAACTCACCGATTCAACCAGTTTTCCCCTAAGTCCATCCGAGACCATTTTGAATGCCCAATAGGAAGGTCTCGGTACGTTATCGCCGTCGGGAGCGCCTGTACGTGAAAGATAGCCGTAGTCGCCGCCCTGCTCTGTAATGTCGTTATGAATATCCCAATAGGAAGCCTGCTCGATATTCCATTTAGCAAGGGTTCCGAGGTAGTCGGCGACAAAAAGCGCATTTACAATAGAAAGAGTCTGCGGCCCGGGTTTAAAATCAACCGAATTCCACTCCGTAAGCCATATCTCATATTTCTTCCCGGGAGAGCCATACTCATTAAGCTGTCTTTTGACGCCCGGGATAATGTCGTCTAAACTAGCCGCCGAGGAGAGAAGGGCCGCATCATTCTCTTCTCCGGCATGCTGCGGATAGTGATGAATCACGACTGCGTCGGCCAGATCTTTGGTATGCTTGAAAACATCCCTGTTCCATTCGCCTTCGATGACCCATATAACCGCGACCAGAATGGAAGGGTCTACGGCTTTCATCTGCCGAATGAATTCAGCTGCCCTTTTTCCGTAGTCGTCTCCGGTTGTAAAGTTGGGATGCCAGTCTCCATAAATCTCATTTCCGACTTCCCAGTATTTTACGCCCTTTTTATTCGTTATATTGACATGCTTTACCCATGCGGCCGCTTCTTCGGGCGTCCCTTTGCCGAAATTTACCGTTATCATTGCGGTGTTCCCGGTTTTTTCGCAGAAATCAAGAAATTCGTCGATGTCCACCATCCAGTCTTTTCTATCAAGAACCTCCTTCCAGTGATCGTCGTCGGCCCGTAACCCCCCGGGATACCGAAGAACTTTATGATTTACCGCTTTTACATATTCGGCTGTCTGCGGTTTAAGCAAATCTCCGTCCCACAATGCAGCGTTTATTCCGAACAGCCCGTCATTTATCGATTCGGTAATGGTCTTCGAAAAATCACCGGTTATAGTTACTTCTACCACTTCAGGAGCTTTTGTCTTTTTCGCCTCTCTGTCATTAGTAAGTCTGACGTTATCGATCATGAAACTGCCTGAAGTGCCTTCGCCCGAAGGTTTGAAATCGATCGATCTTACGGACTCCATATCGAATTTTCCATTCTGTACGGCCTCCGGCGGTTGCCAGTAAGGGAACTTGTAGAACGCTTTAAAAGGTACGAGTATCTCATGCCATCCCTTCGGACATCCGGCGCTGGCAATAAAAACCTCCCTACCGGCGTCTTCCACCTGAACATTTATTCCCTGATAAGCTTTGGGAGAGTACATGTCAAATTTTATTCCCCAATGTTTGGTCCAATCCCATTTTTCAGCAGGAGATTTGTTTACATCGAACCTGTAGACGGCATCGCACCAGTCGTTAAGCCTGAATTTCACAGAAAGAGCCTTCTCGCCTCCGTTTTTTGCCCCGCTTTTTTCGAGGCTAATACTTACTTCAGACTTTGGCCCATTTGACGTTTCCCATTTCGAAAGATCAGGTTCATCTTCGAAATCAAGAAGCATAATGTCTTTTGCATCCGATTTGAAAGAAGCCCAATACTCATCCGGATCAACATATCCGGGAATCTCTTCTATAAATGCTATCTGATCAACATAAAGTACCACCGGTTCACCCGGTTTTACCTTGTTTTCGTCTTTATTTGTCGAAAACCGGATCTCGTTTATCTGATTCCATTTAACATCGCTTACCACTTCCGCTTTCTTTGTTGCATCCCAGTATTTGCCGATGTCCTGAAAACGGCGTAAGGGAACCATGAAATATTTCCATACCGTATCGAGTTTTCCGAAATCTCCAAGAGAAACCTTTGTCTGCACTTTCATTCCGTCCGATTCGTCGTCGAGTATGCCAAGATAAACGGCGCTTACCCCCGGAGCGCCTTTGGCCCAGAAAGCGATTCCGGCCGCTTTGGCTTTTCTCTCCGCTTCGAGAGAAAAACTGCGTCCCGCTCCCATTGCAATTGTAACGCCCGAATAGTCGCTGTTGTCAAGATAACAGACAAAAATTCCCTTATCGCCGGCGGGAGTCGAAGGCTGGACGTTATAGGCGGTTTTTCCACCATATACATATACAAAACCTCCGGCCGGTACGTCATTTGAAAAAATCACCCGTTTTTCGACGACCTGAGGCTTCTGCGCTGCCGGCGGCGGCTCAATCTTATCTCTCCTGTCATCCCAATACTCCTCCTCGACTTCGGGCCGCGGCTCGAACATATCTTTACATATAAAAATATCGTCGATCCATGCGGTAAAAGTGGGATTATCGGCCTTTTTTATTTCAAGCCTGAACTCAGCCACCTTATCCCATGAGAACGGATACGGTACTTCCACTCTTTTTTTGGCGTCCCAGTAAACGCCTCTGTTGCCGAAATCGGCCAGAGGTATGGTAATCTGTTTCCACTCTTTGGAAATTCCCCCGTAATTCTGGATGGGCAGCCTTACTACGGTCTTCTTGCCGTCGGTATTTTCTTCATCGACAAGCGCCGCCCATGCTATTTCACCGCCGTTTTTTCCTTTGATCCAGAACTGTAGCGCTCCTGCAGCTTTGTAAGGTCTTAGATCATACGTCATATTCCATAAACAAATAGAACCTCCGGAATAATCGTTTGCTTCGAGATCGAACTGAATCGCAACCTCGCCGTTCTTTCCGGATTCTTCGGGTATGAAAACCTTCGATTGTTCCGGATACCAATATGGAAATCCGCCGGATATGAAATCATCATCGAAGAATCTGAATACGACTTTTTCCGAACCGGATTCAGCGACAGTGGTTTTAACCTCCCTCACCGTCGATTTGAGAGGCCTTAACTGCAAGCCGCAGCCCATAATAAGGGAAATAACGCCTATCCCGATATAAAACAATCCGTTCTTTTTCCACATAATATTCCGTCCTTTTTTCAACTTTTTTCTCTATAAAAGATGTCTTTAAAGACTCTTTTATTTCTTACCCCTCGTATTAAAAATCCACAGTCAAGAAGAATTCTGTTTGCCAGATATTGAATTTTCTTAATTTATTTGCCTCTTCCGTCTGACTGCTGTCTTTATATCTTGCGCCAAGCCGACCTAAGCGGCATGTAACGGATGATGCATTGTTTACCCTATATTCCAGCCCCGCCGCGAAGTGCCCCTGTATGTAAGTTTCTGTAAAATCGCTGATTTTGGTTTCATTGATAATCTGCTGATGTCCGGCAAGAACCGAGAACCTTTTCCAGAAATTATAGTAAATACCGAAATTGAAAAAGCCGTTATTGCTTTCAAATGCGTTTGTTTCTGTCCCCGTCATTACTTTTCCGTTTTTAGCGCTTTCCAAAGAGTAACCGACGCTGATTTTGAAGCTATTCAATGCCTTTGCCCAGGTGGCAACATCGATGCAGAACCCACCGCCTACTCTCATAAAAGAGGTCTTTTCGCTGCTGTAAAGAGTATCCGGATCGATTTCGCTTAGAATGGCTCCGTAAGCACCGATATCAACTCCGTTATTGAAAAGTTTTAGGTTAACGTCGAATTTCGGGCCTGTACGGTTTGGCGTTGCAGGGCCATATGGAAACACAAGCTGAAGTGCAGGATCGAGTTTAAGAAGACTTGGCCCTGCTGTGAAATCTACTTTACTCTCTATTTCATCTCTGGTAAGAATCGCATTGAGATATGAAATTTTCCGGTGCGGTTCCTTTGTCCATTTGTTATTCGAAGACGGCGCAAATTTGAAGACGTAATTATAAAGAGCGTCGTAAGTTGTATATAGCTGTCCCTTTGATTCATAATCGTTCTCTATATTCATTATTCGCTGCCCCATAAATGTAGGGGACTGGGCCATTTCGTTAATATAATCATTATCATTATTCATAAAGCCCACCGAAAACGAAACTGTACCTTCTTTACCAAGTTTTATTTTCCCTTTCAGAGCTGCATCCAAAGCAATTCCGCTTTTTATTGTTTCGTGCAGAGTGCTGTCGCCGGAAGCCGCGTCAACCGTGTACCAGGCTGTGTCGAGATTCGAAGAATTCATTACTTCCGCATAAAGTCCGATCAGGAAAGCATCGGCGTCGAGAAAGATACGTGAATCGGGCGCGATCCGACCGCCGTAAACAAAACCCCTCCGTGTGTCAGATAGAACGCGCGCTTTTTCTATAGAACCGTTGTATGTGGGTATATAATCGAAAATTGACAGGAAAGTTCCTCCTACCCCCAGGCCCCGTAATGCCAGCACGTCCAGGTTTGTACCTATTTCATAGCGATCCATATCCGAGCCCTCAAACCTATCGGCCACCGCGCTTCCGTTTGTCCAGTTGGTATTGTTAAGACGCAATCTGGCGGCGTTTACATTAAAATGCATTTCGTTGAAAATCGGAACCACTTCCGCGTCTAAGTTGAAGTTTACTCCCTGTAAAATCCGGTCGTTGTTGCCGAGAAACACCTCTTTCATTGCTTCACGTCTTTTTGAGGCAAATATCTCGGGTTCATAAAGTATCTCTATATCGGGCGACCAGAGTGTCAGAGGAGAATAGTGCTGTCTGAAATCCCCTACATTAAATCTGAACATCTCCTTCACATTTCCGTCGATGCTTATCCAACGGCTAAAAATGGGATTTGCGATATCAGAGAAGAAGTTCTGCCAGTTCTGGTGCATTCGGAAGATCAGACGACCGCAAAGAGCGTCGTTCGGCCTTGCGGTAATATCGAAATCAACCGATGTGTACTCATTGCTTTCGTTGGTTTTCGAAGAATAGTTGACCACGCTGTCGCCGGATTTATCGTCGATCGTAGAACTTAGATACTGGGAACGGAAGGTTCCGCTCAACTGAATACCGGCTTTGTTTAGAATTGAGTTGAGTTTGCTCTCGATCTCCTTCAAGCCGTTCTCCTTGACGTCCGTTGACGCGAAGAGAGACGCCGCCAAAAAAAACGCTGCCGTTAAAGAGGTTCTCATTACCATTAGAGATCCTTTCGTTGTTATGTACCGTAAATTTAAAGAATTGTTTTTCATATTACTACACCTCGATCAGGTTAAAACCAGGTTTTTATTTCACAGGAAATTATAGGAGTCGCCCAGTTGTTCCTTCTGAAATTGACGTCATTATGGAACATGTATTTAGCCCGTCCGTGCAGTCCGACCCGTTCTAATATCTCCCAATCGAAACCCAGGCCGAAAGCCGCATCTCGAAAGTCGATAGGCACGTTCAATATTGTATCGCCTGCGTTAAAAGCTTCCTTTGCTGAAGAAGGCAGATATTGGTTGACTAACGTGGAATCGCTTTTCTTGAATTTCATCCACGCCTTATCAGATCGCCAGTTCTCGAAACCAGCGATGCCTAGAAGGTAAAATTTCTTGGTAAGAGCAATGGCGGGTTCGAAACGCATATAAAACGACCATAGCTGTACGTCTTTACCGTCTGTTTTTACTGCCAGCGGAGAAAATGCATTGGTCACATTGTTTATTGCGACATATCCTCCAAGGAAAAGATTGCGCGGATACCCGATGACGTCGCTTATATCGTAAGCTGCATCAATTTCGAAGTTATTTGTAAATTTACGGCTAACAGGTACAAAACTGGTCGGACTTAGAAGCGTGTCTCCATCAACGACGATCTTGCGTGATGGTGACACGGATTTACTATTCGAAATAAGGTTACGTCTTGCACTTTCTGCGTCAGGATATGCGACGAAGCATTCGTTGGTTGAAAGGTAATCCGTTATAGTTCCGCCGCTTTCTACGCTTCGTGGGGAGTTACTGTATGTAGTAAAGCTTTCGTCGCCAAGCCTGGGTCTATAATCGTCGGTAAGCGGAAAATCGTAAACATGTCCTTGTCCCCACCGGTTATAGCTCGAATGAAACAACGTAAAGAAATCAAGTCCGTTCAGGCGATAAGGAAAATATAGAAGATCACGGCCTTCCTTGAGCTGAAAATGTTGTCCGTAAGAAATTCTGAAATGACCGTAACCCGGCATTTTCGGAACAAGCGACAACAGTACTCCGGCCATATTCTGTACATAGGGAGAAGCCTCGTGTCTTGCGACGAATTTTCCGGATCCTACAAGGTTTGATCCGAAGGGATAGAAAGCGTCCTGAGGAGCAACAAAAGAAAGAGGAGAATAGAAACCCTTTCCTATCACCGCCACGTCGGCCTGAAAAGGAAGCGCAGTGTTGACTTTAAGTTTGGTGTAAAAAGCCGGGACAACGGGGCTCGAAACAACCTCTTTAGTAAAACGTGTGCTCGAGTCGGCGGAGCTCCAGGTTAATTTTACTGTGTCAACCATACTTACGGCAACGTCCGAATGAATTTCAAATAATCCTTTTGCTATAGGCCCGCGCGCATCAAACGAGAAAACAGAGGATTCCTTGTAAAAACCGGTACCGTTCATTTCTAAAGGTCTGGAAAGGGTACCGATATTGAACAACTGGAGGAAACGGTCGGCATTCCCATCCTGAATGGTAAATATATCGTCTCTGCAGTCGAATCGGTTGAAATTGGCCGCCACGGTAAGTTCTCCCAGCCATTTTATCCCTGCGATACGTGCATGAAGTATATGACGGTAGGAATCACCTATACCGGTTGACTTCAATGGAAATGCATCACTGTATCCAAGATCACCCATAGGATCAAGAAATTCACGTTGATAATTATCGTTTCGTTCATAGGAACCCCATACAAGGTCAACGTACAGATTGGCGGGAAGGCTTATACTTTCGAGCGTTATACCGTTGAAAGGCTTTTTATGCCACGCCGCACGGCCGGCCTTTTCACCTGCCGCTATATTGTATTCGTAATAGCGGGCAATAGGCTGTTCGATTTCATACGGAAGGAATTCCCATGCAAAGGTACGGGGCTGAGCTTTCCAGATTGTAAAAGGAGAAGCTTCAACCCAGTTTATGTTTCCCATTCTTAACCAGAAAGAGGCGGGTACCGTACGTATTGCCATACCGGCGCTCATATCCTCATGTATATTTGCCGTTACAAGCATTTTATCATGCCGTGTCTGCTGAATTGCGCCGTCGGCATTACCCGTAACCCACCGGTTGCCGGGCAGCGTGTGCTGAAAACCTATCTTCGAATAAAGAATGGTGTTCCTTCCGGCACGGGCGATCATTCCTAGACGGATCAGACTCTCGTTACCTTCCCAGATTGATTGAATATAAGTGCGGTCGTCGGTCATCCACTCCTGGTCCGAGGAAAGATAATGATATTGCAGCTTAACTCTTCCCTCACCGGAAAATGACACGGGCGCGGAACCGCCGAACATCCTGGTTGAACCGATCCTTGACTCCGCTTCGGCGACTGTCAGATTGAACGATTTGAGAAAGTTTTCGAAAGAGGACGTATCGATCTCAACGCTCTCTTTTGTGAGACCAATCCGACATATACTAAAAGTCAGTACTGTAAAAAACCACTTTTTTTGTATTTTTATCGACCAACCCTCCTTGAGAGTCGTGAATGATTTAGATAAATTAGTTTGTGGGAAGTGCTATCTAGCAGGTTCACCTCTTATATTAGAAACTTACTTTTACACATCTGTTATTAACATATGTTTTTTATTCATTCGAAGCAATTTTCTTTAAACTGAAAATGTACTTTTTCGGAGTACACTTACGCAACAATCTAAAGTAAAGGCTCGTTACCTGTTTATCCAGTTTTTATGGATATTCGGAATGTCGTCGAGCAGCTTTACAGTATGTTCGTTTTTCGGACGGAGCGCCACGTCGTCCGGCGCTCCCTGTTCGACTATAAGACCTTTGTGCATGATAAAAATACGATCGCTTACATAATATGCAAGACCTATATCGTGCGTGATGAATACGATCGTCATATCGAGCTCTTTTTTGAGTTTCATAAGGTAATCGAGAATATTGGCCCTCACGCATGCGTCAACCATGCTTGTCGGTTCGTCGGCTATAAGTACGGTCGGCCTTAAAATGAATATTCGGGCAAGCAGCATCCGCTGCATCTGCCCACCCGAAAGCTCGAAAGGATATTTGCCAGCAATTTCTGACGGTACTATATTTACAGCCATAAGCGCCTGATCGATCCGTTCCTCCATCTCTTTTTTGGAGGGCTTTTTTTTCATTATTCCGAACGCGTCTCTGAGCTGGTCACGGATTGTGAAAAAGAAGTTAAAGCAACTGAACGGATCCTGAAAAACCGGTTGAACCTCCCGCCAGTGGGCGCGTTGATCGACTATCGGTTTCCCTTTGTATAGAAATTCCCCGGACGTCGGCTTTATAAGGCCGAGCATGATCTTTGCAAGTACGCTCTTGCCGCATCCGGAACCGCCGACTATAGAGACAATTTCCCGTTCAGCAATTGTAAAACTCAGATTATCGATCGCTTTGACACTCTTTTTCCCGTGACCGAAAATACAGGTAATATTTTTAGCCGTGAAAATCGAATTTTCATTCTGCATAATCACATCTTACCTGTCTATCTGCAACTATCCGTATTTCCTGTTTATTCACTTTGCACTCCGGTCTGACCTGCGGACACCTCGGAGCAAAACGACAGCCGCTTATCGGATAAGCGAGATTGGGCGGCGCTCCTTCGATGGCAATGGGCTTTTTCTGCTTTTGGCCGGGCTCGGCGCTCAGCATCGCGCCCATAAGCGCTTTCGTATAAGGGTGTCGCGGGTCGAATATAACCTGCTCGGTTGTGCCTAGTTCTACGAACTCTCCCGCATACATTACGGCGATTCTATTGGCCACATGCCTTAGAAGCGGCAACTCGTGGGTAATGAAAATCATTGTGGAAAAAATCTTTTTATCCAGAAGATCGAATATCATCCGGATCACCGCCTTTTGAGTGCTCACGTCCAGCGCCGATGTAGGTTCATCGGCAATAACCATCTTAGGATTGAGAAGGGTTGAAATTCCGATAACGCAGCGTTGTCGTGTTCCTGCAGTAAGCTGAATCGGATATGCATTCAATACTTTCTCGCTTTCAAGGCCTATAAGTTCGAAACGCTGTCTAAGCCGTTCGTAAAGTTCTTTTTTGTCAACCTTATTTTCGTGGCTTACGATCATATCCGCGGCCTGATCCTTTATTTTTCTGGTTGGATTTAATGAGTTGAACGCCCCCTGGGGTATCATGGTAATCTTTCTCCCAAGGATATTTTTTCTAATATCTTTCGGAGATCTCCCCATGATCGATTCTCCATCTACCCTCACATCTCCGGAGGTAGGCCACAGAGGCGGTATGAAAAGCCCCATGCATCCGTTGACAAGCGTTGTTTTGCCGCATCCGGACTCGCCGGCGATTCCGAGCACCTCCCCCTGTTCCATGGAGAAAGTCACTCCCGCTACGGCCGGAATTTTTACTCCGAATCGGGTAAGATAATGAAGATGAAGATTCTCTACTTCGAAAATCGGCATATCCGCACCTATTTTCTCAATCTGGGATTGAAAACGCCTTCCATCGACGTGTTTATAAAATTCAGCGCAATAACGATGACGGTAATAAGCAGCATCGGCGGTATGAACGCCCACCAGGCGCCGTCCCCCAGAGCCTCGTTTCTCATCGCTTCGTTAAGGATCGTTCCGAGAGAAACCGTATCATAGGGGCCAAGACCAATCATGCTTATGCAGGCCTCCGACAGAATACCGCTTGCAGTCTGCATGATAAACACCATAAAGACATACGAAAACAGATAAGGCAGGATCTGTTTGATGATTATCTGTAAAGTTCCTTCGCCGTTTACGCGTGCAAGCGCGATATGATCGCGGCTTTTGATGCTTGCGGACTGTGCGCGTACGGCACGGGCGCTCCATGTCCATGCCGTTGCTCCGATAATTCCCGCTATCAGTGCCAGCGAACGTCCCTCTTTGAGGCTGCTGCTTATTAGAATAAGTACCACAAATGTAGGGATTACCAGGAAAAGGTTCGTAATAAGGGTGATGAAATCATCCTGCCATCCGCCCTTGAAACCTCCGTAAATTCCCAAAAGCGTTCCGGTTATGGTTGCGATGATACCCGCAAGGAAACCAACATAAAGCGAGGAACCGAGCCCTTTGATAAGAAGACTCATCATATCCACTCCCAAATGATTGGTCCCAAGCAGATGCTCTTTGCTTGGAGGCATATAAGGCATGCCTACACGGGATACGATATCCACATGATAGACTAAAGGCGCAAAAAGAGCGATAATAATAGTCCCGAAAAAAATTGCTACTCCAATTACGAACATCGGTGTTTTTAACAGATTAATCAACAGCTTCATTTTATTTACTTCCCGTCATCATTCCCGCTTTGACCCGCGGATCAAGGAATCCTATCAAAATATCCACGATGAAATTTGCGCATAATACACTAACTGTTATAAGAAGCGTGCATCCCTGTATTACCGGATAATCGTTGCCTTGAATTGCAGTCAAAAGAGCCATTCCGATACCGGGATAAGAAAAGATCATTTCGGTGATAAGAGCACCGCCTATCATCTGTCCAATGGATAGAGCCAGTCCGGTAAGTTGAGGAAGCATTGCGTTGCGGAACATGTACATTAAGATTTTATTCTCTTTGATTCCCAGCCATTTTGCATACTTCACATAGTCGGTTCCCAGTTCATAGATGCACATGGATCTCATACCTATTGCTTGGCCGCCTGCCAGAATAAGAAAAATGGAGAAGAAAGGCAGAACATAATGATAAGCCAGACTGGAAATAAAAGTCCAGCTAAAACTAGGCACAAGATTGCCTGCATATCCTCCCACGGCCGGGAAAATGGGCCAGACAATAGCAAACAGGTACATAAGAAGCATACCAAAAGCAAAGAAAGGCATTGCATTTGCCACTAAAGCAAGCGGGAATAATACGCCGTCGAAAATACCCCTTCGATAGGCGGCAAGAGCTCCCAATACGTTTCCGACTATCCAGCCGCATAAAATTGTGGGCAACTGCAATGCAATGGTCCAAGGTATTGCCTG